>JACCDQ010869978.1_pt1 | contig 16159 bp, 10 predicted proteins | sample 7446031 | NCBI WGS metagenome assembly JACCDQ01 (sample SAMN15323442, study PRJNA562643) | freshwater metagenome | isolation source: river surface water | place: USA:Blue River Watershed | collected 2017-08-17
AAATTCTGAACTTTCAATTCAGATTTAACAAACTCTAATTCGAACAATTCATTCACATTTTTTTCAATTAATTCCTGAATCTCTTTTTCAAGTAAGAATTGATTGATTGAAACAGATGATAATTTCTTATTTTCAATTGTAAATAACTTCATCAAGTAATTTAATTAACCTGGTTTAACATCTGTCTCAATTTATGAATTCCGTATTATGGGAGTGAAATCGGGCAGAATTAATCAAAAATTTTATTTATAAATAGCTCTCTTTTTTTGAAAAGGTTGAATTAATTTTTAAGTCATATACCTTCTATAAATTCATCTAAATTTTTAATCCAGTGGCCATCTTTAACAATTGCATATAGTAAATAGAAACTTCCAAATATCGTACCACACAAATTTATTACATCTGCTTCTTGTGCACCTATATCACTTTTTAATTTGATATAATAATCACCAGAGGCCATGAAATATAATAACCAAATTTGACTCAAAGTAAATATTATATAGGTAATGACGAATACAATTTTTTTGTTTTTTGGAATAAGACGAATTGATAAGTAAAAGAAAAAACCCGCGAATGCTGAGCCATTTATAAATGTAAAAATATATTTCATAATGAAGGAATCAACATCCAAGTACATTCCAATCGACCATTTCTGAAGTAATAATAATATATTCGAGCCAGCAGTACCCCCAATAATAGCAAGAGGTATGAAAAATATCCATCTAAAAACGATGGCTAGTGTTGTGTTATACCATTTTTTTCCCATTCGATTATTTTTCAAGAAATTTTTCTAATTGATTTAAGATATTTAAATCAAATTCATTTAATTCGAATTTAACAAATTTTAATCCCTGAACAATTAGATTATCATTATTATCAAATAGGAAGACTACATATAATAATTGCGAAAAACTGATTGCAATATAACTTGACCATTAAGATTAGTTTTCAGAATTTTCAATTCAAATAACCAAATTTCATTTGTTCCGAAATAATAACTTATCCACAAGGGAAGATTACTGAAATCAATATTATAATTTCCTCGAAAATAATCTATGTGCCTAAATCTATACGTCAACCACTTGTATACCAAAATATATTTAATTCACAGAATTTATCAAATCAGAAATTTTAGATGTAAATGGGAACGCATCTTTATTCTTCCTATAACCCATTAATTTATTGAATTGATATTTATTGTTCAAAAATTCTTTTTCTTTATCTATTAGGTTAAATACCAAATAAAATGGTTTTGATGGATTGGGATAATCATTGAAAATTTTATCAGCCGAACTCACGATTGAAGGTTTTTTGCCATCGCTTTGATCAACCTTAAAAATTAAGTATTCGAACTCCTTTTTATTGTGAAGTAAAATGTATTGCGCACCAATGAATTCTGGGGTTAATTCCATCGCACCTCTAGTATCTCCAATTCTTCCATTGTATTTCATTTCCTTTAAAATCCAATTGAGATGCTCTTTTGACTTATAATATGCTATGATAATGTTAGTTTCATCTGGAATAATAAAATCAGGCAATGGTTCATTTACGATATTGGGAGAATCATCCTTATGTATTTCATAAATTTTATTTGAATGACGTCTTTGTTGTGAAGCCATATTGTTGAAATGATCGATGATCTTATCAATAAAGCTACCTAGTTCAGCAGTACCATTTTCACCTTCTTTTGGTCGTATAGCAAATGCTCCTAAACCTGGAATTAGCTCATGAAACCCTAAGAAAGGCTTGTGTTGTTCTGTTCCTGGATATAATACATATGCTCCACCAGTTCTTCTAATGGCATCTTTGTATGCATGCATTTTTAATAGGTCAGCATTTTTATATATGCCTCTTCTTTCGTCTATTTTTTCTTTTTCTAGTGAATCTATTTTTTCATCATTACTTGAATAAGTTAATTCGTCGTCAGAATTGATTACGTCACTTTCTACTTCAGTTTTGATTTCAAATTGTTGTACTTTATATTTTGAATCAAAATGAATATGAACAATCTTTTCTAGTTCTTCAGCTTTGCTTTCATTTTTGATTTCAGCGGGCCAAATACTAAGTGTATAATCTGGACGTAATGCTTTTGTCCAACTACCTGCTTTTTTTGCACCATATTTTGTACCCCCATCAAAAGTTCTATTGTACGAAAATTTTATATGCAGATCACGTCCTTCAGATTTATAAACTCCTTCTAGGGCTGTTAGCTTGCCCGATTTTACCATTACATTCAATCCATCTGCTGTCTCTTGAATTAAACTGCTATAAGTGTCATGATTTCCAATATCATCCAGTTTGAATTTTTTCTTCATTAAGTCATAAAGAACAAAAAAAAGCCAATATTCATATAAAACAGCTATGTCTCTCTTCCCTGCTTTGTATACATCATCTCCACCTTTCCATATAAGCTTAGCGGCTAAATCAAATTGTAGCCAAGCGTTTAAAATTTCACGATACCCACTTTTTCTTTGTAATGCTGGACTGTTTAGTTTTAAAGTTGTTGGACGTTCAATCTCCTTAAAGAAAGGCTGATTAAGTTGATTTTCAAGTTTCTCAACTAATGCTTCCGCTTCTAATTTGTTTTTCGAATATCCATGCTTTTTAAATGCATCTCTACATTCAATACAGAAGTGGAGATATACCTCAAGTGAATGTTTGAAAAATCTGTTTTCTGGGGTGTTAGTCGTTACTGATTTGTGAGTAGTTTCAATTTTAGAGGGAATATTATGTAGAGATCCAAAAGGAGCCTCAAGTTTAACTCGATTACTTCTTGATGCAATTTGTCTGATTGAATAACTATTTATTTTGCGAATATTTCGAATATCCTTTAATTCAAAATTATCTTGCCATTTTGTTGTAGGTGAGGAAATAATTTTCTGAATTGCCTCATCAAATTCATCATTGTTAATTAGAGCATTTACAAATGAAAAACGTTGATAAATGGTTTCATTCTGTTTTTCAAAATTAATCTCAAAATTTTGAGTTATAGGGGAATTGATTTCCATTAACAACTCTGTACATTTTTCAGCTATGTCTTTTAACATAAACTGATAATTCTTACGGTAGTTTAGGTCCTCATTTGGTGTGTTATCATCATCTAATTTTGTTGGCAATACCTCAATTTCAATAATGCCAGAATCTATCTGGGTTGCTTGGTCGAAAATAGTCAAAGATAAATTTCCAACATATATATTGGGAGATATTCTGCCCTCAGCTACATCTTTTCTTAAGGAATTTTTTACAATTATATTTTCCCTTATTTGATAATGATGATTAGCTTTCCCATTTAACTTGAAAAAATAGTTATAAAAATTTCCTTCAAGAATTTGATAGGGAGACATTCCGTATTCAATTGCTTCTTGTATATCAATTGAATATAGTGTATTTGTTCTATTGCCATAAACATATAGCTCTAGATTTGGCTCAATGAAATCTAATGGGATTGCTATTTCGGTACAAAGCTCTTTCATTGGATTTATGCCTCAGCATAACTTGTAAAACCGTTTTCAATAACATTATTCAACATACGTTCAATTTTTTCAAATGAGATTGGGTAAATTATACCCCATTTTTGTGAATCTCTATTTTCCGAAATGAATTGTTGATATGAAGACTTTAATTTATTCTGTTCATTGGGTTGAGAGTTTTTTGCTCTAGAGATACAAAGTCCTGCAATTGTTTCTAGTGGACCAACTAGTTTTTTCCTTGATCCATGAAGTTTAGGTAACAACTTTTGCATAATTGCTATGTCTATTTTTGCGTTGTTATCAAGAGGATTACCATCATTTCCTGTAAATCCATGAATTCCAAGTTTTATTAAAAGTAATTCTATTTCTGAAGCTCCTCGATATCCAAATTCGCAACCTACTTTTTGTAATTCATTAAAGAATTCATTTAAAACATTTTTTTCAGAACGTGTTTCATTGAGTTGTTCAATAGATTTATCTTGAGCTAATCGCAGAAAACTTTCTGCCATATTTTGGCCATTTCCGCCTTTTTTTTCGTCTTTTTCTAAGAAAAATTCGTTCATGTCAATCTCTTTTCTATTTGAAAAGAAATTTTCCATCTCAGCTTGAGTAATTCGGAACTCAATAACATTAGCTCGATCTAACACTTTCGGGCTAAACATATAAGTTGTTTCATCAATATTGACTGTGCCTATTATAAATAAATTATTAGGCCATTCGATTTCCTGTGGTACGAAATATTTGTCATCAGGCCGACTTTCCTCAGTAGTTATTGAATATCTATTGTCTCCTGAATATAATTTTAGCTTTTCTTTTGACTCCATAATACTTAAGAAGTCTGCGAAATATCTTTCTACATGACTTAGATTCATCTCATCTAGTATCAAAAAGTAGGGTTTGTTTTGATTCTTCTTTTTTGAAGCTTCTAAGATTAATTGTAAGGATCCGCTTTCTGGTATTATGTAAGATTTCTGATTTAAACCGTTAGGGTAACCAAGCAATGGTTCTCTATTAGTCCAATCTGCTCCCACAGGTATTATTTTATATTGCTCACCGCTTTCACAAATCCAATGAACAAAAGATTGGGCTAATTTTGTTTTTCCCGAACCTGAAAGGCCACTGCAAATAACGAATGGCTTAGTACATAAAGAAGCAACAAATCTTTGAATTATTTGATTTGAAAATAATAATCCTGCTTTTACGATGTTATTAAGAAATGAATTAATGTCAAATTCAGTCTGATTTATCGAAGAAATATTTTTTTCATTTTGAAGTGAAATTGTTGGAGTAGGAACTGCCAAATGATATTTTGAATTCCTGATATTTTCAATATTTTGTTCAATATTCAAGAATTCGTTGAGAAATTTAATGTAATTATTCTTTCCCATAACAGCTTCTGGAGCACCTTTACTTGATGCCTCACTGTAACTTTTCCATTCAATATTGTTTTTGTCACTAATTTTTTTTTCGATTCTAATTATGGAATCTTCAATTTTATCACAATCAATATTAAAAACTTCAGAATCAAAAAACACTTTATCCCAAAAATTCAATACTTTAACATTTACCAGTCCATCATAGGATTTTTTATAATTTTCATCCTTGTGAAACCATTCTGTAAAACTTTCTTGTATTAAATTAGATTTGGAATCAATTTGAAGTTTTCCTTTGTGAGGATTTTGATAATATTTGCTAAAAAGCGATGATGGAAGATCAATATTTTCAAATTTTATATCTTCAAAAAACTCGATAAAGCAGTCTTGAATTTCATTATTTCTTGAATACAACATATTTAACAATGTCAAATAATGTTTTTCATTTGGAATATGTTGCAATGCATCATTTCTGTTCCCATTATAAGGGGTCAAATCAATTGTACTTGGATGCATTTGAATATTTCTCAATTCCAAATGATTTGGTAATTTAATAGGGAAACAAACTAGCACTCCCCATTTATTATGTTTTTCTTCATTAGGAAAAAGTTCAACTGGATCAGAACCAGCAATACCAATTGCATAAATACCTCTTTGATTTAATCCCTCATTCAAATCGGAAAATTGACCTTGTCTATAACAAAATAAAACATCCCCTTTTTTTAAAAATGATCTAGAATGATCATTGAGAGGGAAATATATTATTGATTCTCCCCAGCTATCATCCCTAATTATTGTAGGCATTTCTGAAAAAGAATCTTTAGATGATATCGTAAAATAATTTCGTTTCCTTATATCATTTGATAATAATAATTTTCGTCTAATCGATTTATCATTAGACTGTTCATCCACTAAGTCTGAATTATTACACTCTTCAATTAATTGTTTCGCTGTTTTGTTTACTCCCAATACTATTTCGTTGTAATAGTTGGGGAATTCATATTGAATACTGTTAAATGATTCTATTAACTCAATAAGTTCTTTTTCAATTAATTCTTTCATACAAATTAATTTAAAATTTCCACAATTTTTTCTCCAATTGCTTGAATAACAGCAACAACTACAGAGTTTCCCGCCTGCTTATAGATATGAGAATTTGCCATTCCTGTAGGTATCTTAAATTCTTTGGGAAATCCTTGAAATGCTAAACATTCTTTGGGAGATAATTTACGTATTCCAAAACGATCTAAAACTAGTGGTACATTATGACCCCCTGTCCCCATATTTGCGGTAAGTGTTGGACAAACAAAACTCTTATTTTCTCTTACATAAATTCTTCTCCATTGATAAATAGTTTCCTTTGATTTTATATTTTTAGCTAATTCTGGATAATAAATATGATTCTCACTGTAATATAAATTATTTGGTTGCTTCTCATTTTCAAGTAAATCACGAACTTTAGTTGTTAGAGGCTTTACGTCAGGAAATCTAAAATTTTCATAATTTTTAACTTGACTAGGATCAAAACAAACGATAAAAATTCTTTCTCTGTTTTGGGGGACATTAGCATGGGTTGCAGAATTCAACACTTTAAAATATACTTTGTATCCTAATTTATTTTCAAGTACCTGTATTATAGTTTTAAATGTATCGCCTTTATTATGAGAAACTAGGTTTTTGACATTTTCTAACAAAACGACTTTGGGCCTTTTTACAGCGATTATATTTTCGATATTAAAAAATAATGTACCTCTAGTGTCGTTGAAACCTTCTCTTTTACCAGCAATTGAAAATGGTTGACATGGGAATCCTGCACAAAGCATATCAAAATCCTCAATATTACTGGGATCTACATCATTTATATCCCAATTGTAATTACCATTCGAAAAGAGTTCTGGAGAGATTAGCTTAAAATTTTCCTCATATGTCATTCTTGCATATTTATCCCATTCACTTGCAAAAACACATTTTCCGCCTAATCTGTGCATTGCTAAATGAAATCCTCCAATTCCAGCAAATAGATCTATAAATTTAAATTCAAAATGTTCTTTTCCCATTCTCATTTTATCAGTTGTAATCTCATTTTTTTAGATTTAAGCCACCATTATACCACTTTTATAATTATTGTAAATGAAAGTCATGATAAATTATTGATGACTTAGTGTCAATGATTTAATCTATTTTCCCAAAACTATTTTTCTGGAGTAAAATCAAAAATAAGCAAATATAAACTTTATGATGCAACATCTTGAAAATACCTGAAACCTCTATAAAAGTAAATACTTGGGATTTATAATTACGCTATATAATTTATAAACCCAGGCCATATGCGGAATTAAATTAAACTATGGTTGGTTTATATTTTAATTAATCTATTGTTATTCAATATAACTAGCTCATTTTCTTTTATTTCATTATTAGATAACATCTCTATTAATCTTTCTCTATTGAATAGTTCAACATTATTTGCACTTGCTAAATCATATGCATTTGCTGTAAAATCTGTATTTGTAACTACAGCTAATTTGAAATCCTCAATGTAAATTTGCTTGTAGTAATTCAATGCGCCGACAACTTCTTGTACACCATCGCTTCCATTGATATTTTTTGATTGCTTAACTTGAATCAATAAATTACTTCCATTTCCTCTTATAACGATATCTGCTCCTTTATCATTTGAATATGGTGTTAGTTGAACTTGATTGTTATTGGAGAATAATTGGCCAATTGCAGCTTCAAACATATTAGGATTTAAATTGTCTAAGTCCTCGATAGTTAAACTTTTGGGGTTCATTGGTGCTTCAAAAAATAAATCACTAAACACTTCATCCTGATTAAGTTCCATCGCTTCAGACGGGTATAGAGTACTATTTGCAAGTGTTTTTTTTCTTCTTAACAAGGAATCTAAAACCTCATCAAATGACTTGATTTCTTTAGTGTTTTCAATTTGTACAGATGGGAAAATGGCCATGGGGTAATAGACATATACATCTTTTTCTTGTCCAATACGATATGCCCTGTCTGTGGCTTGATCTTCTTTAGCTGGGTTCCAATGTCTAGAGTAATGAATAACATGATTAGCTCCAACAACATTCAATCCAACTCCAGCTGCTAATGGAGATAAAATAATTACATTGAAGCCAATTTCTGATTGGAAATAATCAATGGTCTCTTGTCTACTTTTATTTTGATCAGTTTTACCCGGTTTTGAGGGAGTGTCTCCGTTAATTATACTAGGTGAGATTTCGAAATAACCATAGATAACTTTGCGTAGCATCTGCTGTGTATCCCGTCTTTCAGCAAAAATGATGCATTTTTCTTGCTTTGATTTAATGGAATTTAGTATATCAATTACCACTTGTAGTTTTGCTGATGATTTAACCAATTCCTCAGCCGTATAATTTGTAATTTGTCTGTTTAATAAATATGGATGATCCGATATTGTTTTAATTGCCTGAATAGACTGTAGTATGCTATTTGTCCTTGCAACTCCAGTCAAATTGTTATTTTTTGTTTCGTTTAATGCCTCTTTATATTTTTCGAATTGGATTTCAGGCATTTCAATTTTAAAATTTTTTGAGGGTTCAAAATACCTTTGATCATTTATATTCGATGAATCAAATTTTGAAGGTAAGTCAGCTTTGATGTCTTCTTTTAACCTTCTTTTTAGATATAAACCAATTCTATTTCTTAAGCTTTCTCCAAGAGCTTTGATGTCAGTTTCTGCTCTATTTAATGGTCTTTGGAATTCTCTTTCAAATTCTTTTGCATTCCCAAGATATCCAGGTGCGCAAAAATCCATTAAACACCAAATATCAACAAAGGTATTTTCGATTGGAGTACCTGTCATTGCAATTTTGAAATCTGCCTTTAATGCCTTGCATGCATTTGTAATATATGTTCCAGGAGTTTTAATTTTTTGAGCTTCATCAAGTACTACCAATGAAAAGTCTACAGCACAGATATTAAGTTGATAACTTCTAATTGTTTCATAATTAGTTATGATTACTTGTTTTTTTTGTAGTTCTGCAATTGAATTTGAGCTAAATGTTTTAGATAGTCCGTGGTTATCATATAATATGTTTATAGGGAAGGTTGATTTACCAAAGAACTTATTGTATTCATTTTGCCAGTTTTCAAGCAATGAAACAGGCGCAACAATTAATATGGGTTTATTTGATTCTTGGTTATTTTGAGTATACCATTCAATGAAATAGATGATTTGGAGCGTTTTACCCAATCCCATATCATCAGCAAGTAAACATCCTGGCGCTTTAGCTTTAAATAAAGTTTGCATCCAAGAAATTCCTTCTTTTTGATGTTTTTTAAGGGCAATATTCGAATTTAAATTAGAAGCTTTTTCAAACTCAAAATCTGTTAGAGTTAAATTTTGAGTATTTGAGAAGTCTAATTGTTCTACATTTTCATATATAATTAGGACTTTTTCGCCATTAATTTCTATTTCTTTTTTAGTCTCATTATGGTTAGGTTTTTGAGGATTTTTAAATTGATTTGAGGCTGTTTCTGAGATTTCTTCGGCGGTTTTGATTGGAATAGAAGTTGATTTCCATTCAATTGTTTCTTTGTTATTAGCCTTGGCAATGTTTATTTCTTTTATGAATTCTTCAAGATCTACTTCCTCTTGAAATGTTATTTTCGTTTCACCTAAAATAGGGTCTTTGATAATCACCCCTGGAATCCATTCCGATTTATACGGGGTAATAAATTGATAAAACTTAGGTTTATATAATCCCAGTTCCCTAACACGATCACTAAAAGCGTCAATATCGAAATAATCTGCATCTAAAAAGACCTCTGGATTATCTATTAACGTATTTATTTCTTCTTCCCCACGAAAAACACTTTTGTCTTTTACTGATTTTAATAAGCTTTTTAATGATTTTTGGCCTTCAGCATTTGGATCATCTTCAAATGTTACACGAAGTCGCTCTCTATTTTTATTAGTTAAGCTATAGATTTTCTTTACTTCGCTTCCTGCATTAAATTGAATTTTAAAATTGGGTTGGAAATCATTCTCTAAATCAGGGAATATCTTCAAGTTTCCATTTTCTGTTAAGTCCAAATTTAATTTGATCTTATTCTTGACTAAGAAATTTTCTCGTTCTAATAGTGTATCTAGATTTATTGAGTTATCAGTTGAAAGCTCCTTAATCTTAGAAAAGAATGTCCATTGAGTGGGTTGATTTAATTGACTCTTATCTAATGAATTATATTGGTCTATAGATTTTATTAATTCAAATTGTGAGAAATTGAGCAGATAGGGATTATTGTTTACCTCTATAAATGGGAGATTTAGATTGCTTTCTAATTTATTGCCATGAGGGTGATAATCATAAAAGGAAATCTCAAAACTTGAATTTAGATCCGCAACCCCTGATCCATTGTGATTAAAGTCAATGACAATTTCAAATGGGTAGTTATCAGGTAAGCCTAAAATTTTTCGTTCAATTTGACTGAGATGCAGTATTTCTTCGATACCAACATTTAGTGATTTCTCTTCGAAACTCGCTAAACCATTTTCATGAAAAGTTTTAAGTATCGTTAATTCAGATGCGTATGTAGATTTAACAATATTCCAGTCTGATGTATTTAATTCAATCCCATCATCATCAATTATACTGAACCTAAATTCCCCATTACTTACATCGTATTTTATCATAATATTCCAATATTAACTGATATCCATTTTCTAAATACTTCTTCCCATTTCATTTCACCATCTGAATGTGGCTGACTGCCCTCATCTCTATAGGAATTAATTGTTCTTCCCGTTCTGTATATTAACTGATTATTTGCAGCATATGCTATTTTCAATTGGCTCAAACTAGTATATGAGTTTGTAGTAAACTTTGGAGCCTGAGGATTCAAGGTTTTATAAGCATACAATTTACCCATATCACTAAATTCAACAAGTGTATGATTTCTCAACGCAAACATTATTGCAGAATCGTCTCCCATTCGGGTTTGCTTATATCTACTATTGACAAACTCTGAAATTCTCTCGTCTTTTAATAAAGTTCTTTTTGTTGGACCATTACCAATGACGCAAAATTGAGTCATATGTTTAGAGTAATTCAGCCAGAATCGTTTTCTGCGGGGATCGTTTATGCATTTTTCGAAAAATACATTTATAAATTGTTGTATAATCCATTGGTTTAATATCTTAACAGCTTGTTGTATTTCATTTTGATGACCAACAGGTGCATTTTTTGCGGGATACCATTTCGCTTCGATTTCGGGGTCTCCTATATAATTAAAAGCTATACGTTTTATTTGATCTTGTAATTCAATGTTCTCGGGTCTTGAAGCTTGAATAATGATTTTTGAAATTAATATCTTATTGAAATCTAAATCTTTTCGTAACTCAAGTAGTTCTTCTATTTCATCTATAATTTCTTTTAAATCGCCTATTCGTAAATCATAATAAGTTAAGAATACGTTTTTAAAGTAAGGATAACTTATCCATGAATCCGGTAAATTAAGAAGAGATAAACTTTCTTTAATAGGTAAGTCGTTTTGGACAAAATCAGCCCCTAATAAAATGTCACCATTATTTGTTGATAGATATCTTGTTAATCCTTTGATATTTAGGATTGACTTTCTGTTGCCATGATAGTTTTTTAATTTATCAATTATAAATTCAGATAAGCTTTTAATATTATTTGTTTCTAATGTTCCCCACCCATTCATTAATGAACTAACCAAACCAAGTATTAAATTGTCAGACCAATTTTTATTGAATAATTCAAGCAATAAATTAAGACTCTCTCTTTGAATTAGAATTGATTGATAATTATCATAGCTGTCATTTATGGAATAACTTAAAATTCGTAAGTCCTTTTTTGTAAAATATTCAGCAATTTTATTTTCTGAGGTTAAATAGTAATTGAATTTTTTTAAAACAGCGTTTTGGATTTCAGAATCTAATGTAATGTTAAATTCATTATGCTTTAATCGCTCAAGTTTTCTGATTTGGGTTGAAATTAGGCGTTTCGTTATTTCATGGATTTCGGCATAATTTGAAAAGAATGAACTATCAAAATTAAAAGCCAATATCGATTTTGCTCTTTTCATTTTGACCTACTTATTTAATCTTGTGATCAAATCCCGCAAGTCATTCAATAGTTCTGATTGTTCATTTAATATATCAGATTGACTATCAAATGCTGATTTTAGTGAAGATACAGTTTGGGTAAGGCTTGATGTATATGTTCCCAAATGCTCATTGAGATTACCATTAATAGTTGTGCGATATGAAATTAAGCCACCTTCAATTTCCTTGAATATTTCTTTCAATCCCATTTCAATAATTGAAAAATTGTCCGAATAGGCCTCTGATAAATCCTTTGCTAGAACAAGCGTACTTTTGAGTTCCTCAATTGATTTTGCATTGATATCAGTTACTTTAACAACCTGTTGAGTGAAATTAGTTTGTGATTCTGTTAGATTTTTTGAAGAGGTCGCTACATTTTCAGAAACACTCCTCAGCTGTCCAGCTACGTTATTTAATTCTGATTGAGCTATTCGGTATTTTTCTAATGTTTCTAAAACGGAACCAGAAATTTTGTCAAGGCTTTCTACCGACAAATTAAAGCGATCAACGAGTTGGTCAGATATTTTTAAATTTTCACTCTGAATATTCATTAAATTCTCTTGGCCATCTTGCATATTACCTACCTTTTCAGAAAGAATGTTGGTAATATCTTCGATTTGACTTTTCATTTTTGAAGTTGATTCCTCTGAATTTGAAAGTGTTTGTCTTGAGACTTCTTCCATTGTGATCTTCAACACATTCATATCATTTTGCATATTTTGACTCAAGGTTGCCAATACCGTTGGGAAGGAAGTAAGAGATTCCCCTGCTGCAGATAATGCAGCAATTAGCCCCTCTAACTCACTTTTTGCGGAACCAGACATTGAGTCTTTAAAGTCGGTTACCATGCTGGCCATTGAATTTTGTAATTCACCAATTACACTTTGGGTCATTTCTGCGGCAGGGTCTTGAAGTTTGTTCCCTAGCGTTTCAATTTCTTGTTTCAATAATCTGAGTTCATGAGTAACACCTTCCTGAGGATTATTTAATACTTCTGATAATGAAAAAGCTAAATCGCTTGAAAATGAGGCTAAGGAGACAGTTTGTTTTTGTGACTCTTTGTATAAATCTCGCAATACGTTACTGGTAGAAATTGTTCTGCCTTCTTCCGTGTGATGAAGATGCTTAGACATTTCAATTAACGCTTCTTTTAAGGAGTTAATTGCTTCGACTTCATCGCTCTGAAGTCCAATTTTTTCTCTCTTGAATGATGTGTAGACTGAAAAAATGATTAAAAGTAAAACACCAAAGATTGAAACATAGAAAGCTGTCTTTAAGCCATCTAGTAAGTCTTCTATACTTTTGTCAATATTCGCGGGATCTGGGTTGAATGAATATAAACCAATGGCAATACCTACAAAAGTTCCTAATATTCCAATTGTTGGGAACAAATTTGGAATTAGTTCAAATACACTTTTGTTTATTTCGTTTTTTCCTTTTCTCAAATACCATATACTCCACCCCGCAACTAATAATATAATTACTAAGCCAGCTATCGTTTCTACTCCAATTGTAGGTTTCATCTTAATTTATTTTCCTTTTATATGAATCTATTTCTCGACTGCTTGTTGTTACTATCCTAAATTCTACACGTCTACATTTTTCAGGATCAGCAGGTAATTTTGTTTCATAAGTTAATTTTCCATTTTTATCAATTAATCTACCAGAGGACAATCCATTTGCGGTAAGCCAAAATTTCATTCTTATCTTATCTTCATTATTTAAAGACTTAAATGCTGGAAGATTTCTTAAAAAGGTCATAACCTTTTGAGTTCTCCTTTGAGATAAATCCAGATTATGTTCATATGTTCCTTCCTCGCTGGTGTGTCCTTCAATTCTCACTTCCGCAATTTTATTGGAATATTTCGCTTGCAAAATTATTTTTAAATATCGAGGGAAAAAGTTTGCTAATATTGCTTTGAATTGGTCTTTCAAAATGTCTTCATCTTGACCAAACATAACGTCTTCATTAACAAATCGAATAGATAAATTATTAGAGTCTAATACTGCATTCCATTTCGAGGATTTAAAGTCTTCTTTAAATTCTTTGTTAAGCTCATCTAATAACTCTTGTTTTTTTTGCTGAAGATCGATAATTCCCTTGGTCGCCACTTGCACTTTGGCAATATATATTACAGCGATAAATAAAAATGTTACCATTAAAACTGTCATCAAGTCTGATAATGGTATCCAATAACTATTATTTCCTTTGCTTGCCATTTAATTTTTAAATTATTTCTACCTCATCCGGCATTCCTCTAATTATCCTCCATATTGGCTCCATACTATTCACCTCCACATTCAGCAACCAAGTGCCATCTTTTTGTTCCGTTAGAAAATCAGCCGTTGCCGGATAATCATCTTTTAAGAAGAGCATAGCCCGCATGCTGAGTTTTAATTGGATGTTAAATCGTTCGCCGTTTTCGTTGAAACCAAAAACGTCGGGTTTCAACAGTTGGTGAACCTTCATGAATTTACAATTTTCTTCTAATATTTCTAGTCCACCCATGCGTTCAAGTTTGAAATATTTATTTTGTTGGGACTCGACTTCAAAGGCACAGAGGGTTTGGTAGTTGTCGGTGAATCCAATCGGCTCGATGAGTCGGTCGGAGATACTTTCGCTGCTGGCCGACTGGTATTTAAAAATTCGGACTTGTTTCTGGTTTTTAATCGCCTCCTGAATTTGGGATACGAGCTTGGCTATATGAACGGCCATGACTAGGTTGGCCCGGGTTTGGGACTCCGCCAAGTAGGGGAGTTTGGCTTGAATGGAAGCGGCCAAGGGATTATTTTTGGCAGCGACCGTAAGGGCCTCATGAATGAGTTGGGATTCCTCCTTCGTAAAGGGTTCCGAAATGGTCTCCGAACGTAAATAGAATTTATGGTGCAGGTCTTTCTCTACCTCAAATCCGAGTTCCCCCAATAGATCGAGATAGCGGTAGCAGCTACGCTCAGAGATTTCCAGTGACTGCGCGAGGCGTTTGATGGATTTGGCAGGAAAGGTTTTTAATAGGGTGATCAACTTGAAAACCCGCAGAATCCGATGTTGGTTGAACATAAATTCGGTTTTAGAATTTAAACATACGGAAATGTTTTTTGAGGGTTGGGGGAAATGACTTGATTTGTCAGTGAAAGTTAGTGGGCAGTGGGCAGTCGTCAGTGGGCAGTGTGCAGTCCGAAGTCCGGAGGGGAGTTAGAATAGGTGGTATGTATTGTTTGGTGTTATTGATGACAATGGGGTTTAGACGCGAGGTTTCGCGTCTCTACAAAAGGGGATAGTCGGGAGGTGTCGCGTCTCAAACTTTGGCAAACCTGAAAGGATTGCCAAAGAGGCTGTATAATTTCCTGCCAAATCAGGTCGGGGAAATAGGTTTGACTCTAGCTGTCTTTGGCTTGAACTTATTTGCCGGAAACAAATTTTATACACATGAAAAAATTAGTTCTAGTACTTGCTTTAGCAGTTATGAGTTTGTCGGTTAATGGGCAGTCGGCCGTGGTGTCACCGTGTAACGATAGTCTCTATACGGTATTGAAAACACGGTCCATCGGTCAAATGACAGATCGCGAGTTTGCTTATTTTAATCAGAAGGAAAAGGATTGTGCGGAGTTTCGTAAAGCGGTGATGCAGGAAGAGGTAAAAAAAGAGACCTTGGATTTAACGAAGAAGACGGTGAATACGTATTGGACGATTGCGATCATAGGGGTGGCGTTGTCTTTGGTGCCATTGTTGTTATTGTAAGAAGGGAGACGCGAGGTGTCGCGTCTCTACAAGAAAATGGCAACTAATTTTGTCACTGAAATTCCTTTCCGTGTTTTTAGGCTATTGGCTAATTCGCTTTCTTGCAGTGAATTAATTACGAATATGCAAAAAATCATTTGGGTAGTGTGTTTGTTGGCCTGCATGGGGTGTCGGGAAACGACCTTGGAATGGGGCCAAAAGTTATTGGCCGCTAAGAATTATGAAAAGGCCCAGGAGGCTTTGACCTTGTGGATACAAAGCGACACGACGCGTTGGGAGGCCTATTATGATCGTGCGCGCTGTGAAACGGAGCTGTATCAATATTCGGAGGCCTTGGTGGATTATGAAAAGGCCTACGCGATGCATCCTAATGCGAAGACGAGTACGGGATTAGGGAAGGGCTATTGGGACCTGAATTACACCGAAAAGGCCAAATCCTATTTGAATCCGGCCATCGGGATGG
>JACCDQ010900518.1_pt1 | contig 16155 bp, 12 predicted proteins | sample 7446031 | NCBI WGS metagenome assembly JACCDQ01 (sample SAMN15323442, study PRJNA562643) | freshwater metagenome | isolation source: river surface water | place: USA:Blue River Watershed | collected 2017-08-17
ACAATGTTTTCATTTTCAAATCAATTGCAAAAATAACTTAAAAATTAGATTTCTTTATTATTTAGTTCCAAAAAATACGTTTAGCCTTTCGATAACATCTTGATTCATTGCCATTGACTTCGTCTATAATCGCTTTTAATATCTATGATTTGTCTGAATAAAATCCATCATTTCTGGCAATAATTTTTCTAACACTTTATTGGGCAACTCATGCCCAACTCCATTTATTTTGATTAGTTTGGATTGTGGAATTACCCTCGCATACTCGTCGGCATGCGTGTGAGGAATCAAAGGGTCTGCTGTTCCATGAATAACCAAAACTGGTGTATTGATTTTGGATAATTGTTTTAATCTTGAGCCAGAAGCCACAATGGCACAAAATTGTTGATACCTTGCCCGGGGATTTTGCCCTTTTCTTTTTTCAATACTTTCAGTAAATATCATTCGAAAATATGGCTCATCAAATTTATATCGTTTGCCACACAACTTACGATAAGTTGCCACATAACTACCAACAGTTATTTTATGATTGGAATATTTATTCTTGACATAAATATATTTGAGCAAAACAGGAGCTATCCAAAAAACTATTTTTTTTAGATAACTTTTCACTAATCTGGAATCAAGTAAAAATCCACTGGACATCACCGTAATCATTGACAAAACCCTATTGCCATAATCAATTGCCAATTGTTGGGCAATCATACCGCCCATAGAAATACCAAACAAATGAACCTTTTCAATATGTAAAAAATCAAGTAGAGCCAAGCTATCTTGAGCCATATCACTGAGCGTATATGGATTCCGACGACTCCATGAATCATTCATCCAAGTAGAATAACCTATATCTCTATTATCAAACCGAATGACATAAATGTTTTTTTCTAAAAAATATTTGATAAATTTCTCTCCGTACAATATACATTGGGCATCTAAACCCATGATTAATAAAATAGGAGGATTGGAAGGATGTCCAAATGTTTCAAAATAAATTTCTACTTTTTCATTGACCCGCACTTTCCCACTTCTTGTCGGCTTGATAGTTTCGTCCATTTTTTAGCAAAAAATCAATAGGTTTTATTTAAATTTATTCAAATAATGTTTAAGTTTCGGAAAAATTAAAACAATTATGAAAGCACCCTATTATTATTCAACCACAGAGGCTGCCAAATTATTAAATGTTCATCCTGCCATTATCAGGCGTTATGAAGCGGAGTTTGATTTAGACTTTCATAGAGTTGGGCGGGAGCGAAAAATTTCTGAGAAAGACCTTGAAAGACTAAGAGAAATCATCAACGTTACTCAAAAAAAGAATTTAACACTGAAAGGTGCTAAAGTAAAATTAAATAATAAAACACTAAAAAACAAAACTAAGAATGCCCTTATTTCTAAATTAAAGAAAATAAGAGCATTCTTAGAAGCATCGTTGGGGGAGTATGATTAGAAGAATGTCCCCATACTCAACACAATACTTGTAAACCTATTTGTCAATGCGACTGAGCCATAATTTTGTGTATTTGCCAGTTCATAAGGTGTATATGCCGATTGGAACTGATTGCTAACACCCGCCAAATCTACAAAATACTTGGCTGTTCGGTATCCGACCCCAGCTGTGTACAACAACTGTGAGGATGCCAAATTATTTAAGGATTTTTTCACAGGATTGGGTTGAAATTTTGCTCCTAATCTCATTCTAAAGTTCTGAATTCTATATTCCCCTCCAAATTTTAAATTCACCACATCTTTAAAATTATTTTTGATTGCTCTGTTTTGCTCGGCACTCCACGACTTGTCCTCGGTATCATTGATTTTCATATTACTATATGAAACATATTCTGCATCAGCACTTATCATTCCCGACTTATTAGGGAGAAAAAAAGTAAAACCTCCCGATGCCTTGAACGGTGTCGATAAGCTATAATTGAATTGATTTTCGTCTGTCTTTATAGTCGTAAAATTGGGCTGAATCTTATCTGTCTGTACGTCAATCACGATTTTTGAATTAAAGACTTCGCTCATCGAATACCAAGACGGAGAGCTAATATTAGCCCCTAAATTGATGTTATCAGATAATTTAAAAATCGCTCCGACTCCCAGGTTCAACCCACCCCCTCTAACATATAAATTATCTAGGTATTCAAACGAGTTAAAAACATTACCCTTGGGAAATATTTCTTTATGTGAAGTAGTGACTTCATTGGCAATTTTAGTAAATCCAAGTGTAAAGCCCAAATAGGTTTTATCATCGAAATTAACACCATAAGCTACATTCCATTGACTTTGAACACCAGAGCCATCAAAGCTACCTTGCTGATTAACAGGCAGAGAGGTTTCTACTTTTTTGTAAGGAGCTCCACTCCCACTAACGGGGTCTATCATGTACGCCTGATAATACATGGCAGTAGCAGTTGCAGCAGAAGCAGAACTAACATTAAATTCATCATCAAGAGTTTTCGAATCAACTCCTCTCGCCGAGGCTTTTTCAGCAAAAAAATCCATCATTGAACTTTTCTTGTTTTGTCCCAAATAATCGAATTTATCTATCAAAGAAAGCTGTTTTGAATACGTAATCGCAAAAGCCGAACGTTTCTTGCGTGAACTTGCAGCATTACTGCTCAATACCAATGATAATTGCCCAATATTTACATTCGACTGATTTTTAGAGGCATACGAATCTGCATATTTTGCATTTGTCCCAAAAGATTGAAAAACCGGAGAAATGCTTAATTCCGAACGATTATAAAATCCTAAACCAGCCGGATTATTCGCAGCATTAGAAGCATCTGCCCCAACTGAAGTAAAACTCCCCCCCATCCCTTGCATTCGGGCTGTTCCGAAAATTTTGGTTTGAGAATATTTTAAGGCATCCTCTCCATAAAAGTGCCCTCCAATATTTAATTGAGCTTTTACTGTTATGTAAGAAGCACAAAGGATTAGCGACAAGGTTATTTTGAATATTTTCATTATATTTTAGAAATTAAGATAGTTAGCGATATTTTTGATTAAAATCGACCCGATTGGGCATAAAAATAGCCTCTTTCCCGATAGTTTGATTGGGTTAAAGAGGCTTATTGATTAACAATTATTATCTTGGACCACGACTGCTACCACCCGAAGACGAATGAGAAGAAGAACTTCCACTACTCCAACTGCTAGAACTGCTAGAGCTACCTCGAGAAGAGCTATTTGACCAAGAACTATTGGACTGATTTCCGCTTCCACTTGACCAAGCGTTTGACGACTGATGCTCCGACCCATTCGACCAACCAGAATTACTTCCAGCATTAGACCTAGACCAAGAACCGCTATTTTGAGTAGAACCATTGCTTTGAGACCAAGACTTCGCAGGTCGATCATAAGAATTATCCGCCGAACGATTGGTATTGGCTCTCGGACGAGAATAGTTAGTGCTATTGTCAAGGTTATTAGATGAATTGTTAGGGCTTGAATACGTTGAACGACCCGATGTCGCACTTGTCGAACCACCCATTCTCGAACCCGAATTATCTACCCATGTACCACCATTCTTTCTGGGAGCAGCAAAAGAACCTCCTCCCGAATATACTCCACCACCATCATAATAACCCGAGCTTCCATTGCCACCACTTGTTCTTCTTTCTCCAGCATCAGACCCTCTTCTAGAATTATTTGATGTTGAGGTATTATTAAAATCTTTATTATAATTGCTCGAGCCTCGCCCACCATCTCTTGGGCCATAATTAATATTTTTATTATTTTTCCCAATCGCATCAGACCAATAATAGCTTGAAGAATAACGATTGTAATTGTAATAATAAGGATTAAAATAATAGTTATAAGGACTATAATAAGAGCTATAATAATTGTAGGCAGAAAATGGAGAATAGAAACTGCTATAATAAGAATATGGCGAATAAAAGCTAGAGAATCCATTATAAAAAGAGCCATATCCAACAGAAAATCCACTATAAAAACCATAATTTCCAAAAGACCCAAAGCCTGAATTCCATGCCCCTCCAAATGGAGAATAATAGCCAAAACGATTGAAAGGACTTGTCCAACCCATAGGCTGGCTCCAAGCATAATCATTCCAACCATTCTGATACCCATCTGCAAAACCAGAAGTATATCCCGTAGAAGCATTATTGTTTCTTACGATTTTTCTTGTATTCAAATAATTTTCGTCATAATACTCATCGTTACCAGCAGCTTGAGGAGCTTCCTCATTGAATTGATTATTCGCTCTTGCATCATACTGCCTCGACGCTTGATAATCAGGAGTATTTCTTGAACTCCCGTAAGTATCATCGTAATCACCTCTTGAAACAAATTGTTTGTTTGAACATGCCATTGAGCCCAACAGAGCCACAATAGACCAATATTTTAATATACCAGACATCTTCATTTGATTAAATTAGATTTAAGTGAATTTGAGAACTTTTGAGGCTTTGAATATCAATTAAACAGATGCAATAAAAACGAATTTAGTTGCAGTAATATTTGAAAAAAAATGATTTTCAAATCCAATTGAATAAATAACACTAAAAATTTAAAAATATTCAGCAAAACTTAGTTATTTTTTACAAACTTAATATAAAAACCTATCTTTGCAATAAATTAAAGACAATTAATTAATTGCTTCTTTTTTCGATAAATTTCGACCGAGCAGACAACATCAGGTTGATTGGTGCTTGGCAATAAAATTTTATAATAATTTCTTAATTAAATATGAGCAAAGGACTTCCAAAACGCAGTGAAAATTATTCGGAATGGTATAATGAATTGGTCAAAAGAGCCGATTTGGCAGAAAACTCAGCTGTTCGAGGTTGTATGGTAATCAAACCTTACGGATATTCTATTTGGGAAAAAATGCAACGAGCTTTGGATGACATGTTCAAAGAGTCTGGACACACAAACGCATATTTCCCATTATTTGTACCAAAAAGTTTGTTTGAAGCTGAGGAAAAAAATGCGGAAGGTTTTGCAAAGGAATGTGCCGTAGTGACCCATTATCGTCTAAAAAACAATCCAAATAAACCAGGGACACTAATGGTTGATCCCGAAGCCAAACTCGAAGAGGAATTAGTGGTAAGACCAACCAGTGAGGCTATTATTTGGAATACTTATAAAACTTGGATTCAGTCTCATCGTGATTTGCCAATTTTAATCAATCAGTGGGCAAATGTAGTCAGATGGGAAATGAGAACCCGTATGTTTCTAAGAACAGCTGAGTTTTTATGGCAAGAGGGACACACCGCTCATGCTACCGAAAATGAAGCAATGGCAGAAACCAGACAAATGCTCGACATTTATGCAAGCTTTGCCGAAGAATGGATGGCAGTACCGGTGATACGTGGATTTAAAACCGCTAATGAACGATTTGCAGGAGCAGAAGAAACACTTTGTATTGAAGCCATGATGCAAGATGGCAAAGCTTTACAAGCAGGAACGTCTCATTTTTTGGGTCAAAATTTCGCCAAAGCATTTGATGTCAAGTTTCAAAATAAAGAAGGGAAATTAGAACATGTCTGGGGTACTTCTTGGGGGGTCAGTACTCGCCTCATGGGGGCTTTGATTATGGCTCATTCTGATGATTTGGGTCTGGTACTACCACCTAAATTAGCACCAATTCATGTCGTTATTATTCCAATTTTTAAAGGCGAATTAGAGTTAGAAAACATAAAAAATGCAATTCTCCCTATCGTCAAGGAACTTAAATCCATGGGAATTGTCGTAAAGTTTGATGATGATGACTCAAATAGACCTGGCTGGAAGTTTGCCGAATATGAACTCAAGGGAGTTCCGGTACGCATGGCAATCGGAATGCGTGATTTGAATGCTGGACAAATTGAGGTAGCGAGAAGAGATACCATGACTAAAGAAACCCGACCTTTGGAAGGTATTTCTGATTATTTGAAAGAATTATTGAATGAAATTCAACATTCTATTTATCAAAAGGCCCTTACTTTTAGAGAACAAAATATCTTCAAAGTTGATACTTGGGAAGATTTTTTGGTAAAAATCGAAAATGGTGGCTTTTTATTATGCCATTGGGACGGAACTCCTGAAACTGAAGAGAAAATCAAAGAATTGACCAAAGCTACCATTAGATGTATCCCGATAGATGCTCCTGATGAAAATGGAAAATGTATATTTTCTGGAAATCCTTCGACTAAGAGGGTGGTATTTGCAAGAGCTTATTAATTTATAAATTATAAATAGACAAACCAAATGGTAAAATCAGGTGATAATGTAGCAGTACATTATAAAGGAACATTGACCGACGGCACAATATTTGACAGTTCGGAAGGCAGAGAACCACTTCAATTTCAGGTTGGAAGTGGAATGGTTATTCCAGGTTTTGATGCCGGAGCAACAGGAATGAGTATCGGAGAAACTAAAACAGTTCATATTCCCATGGAAGATGCCTACGGCAATGCTTCTGAAGAAATGATATTTACCTTCAACAGAACGGACATCCCTGCTGATATTCCACTGGAAATAGGAGGAACTTTAAATATGCATAATGGACAACAAGCTATTCCGGTGATTGTTCGAGAAGTGAACGATGCAACCGTAATTTTGGATGCGAACCATCCATTGGCTGGGCAAGATTTAATTTTCGAGATTGAATTGGTGTCAATCAATTAATTTTAAAATGTATCTTCAAGTGAAAGGTTTTTTTCCAAACACTTGAAGATACATTTTAGTTTTTATTGTAACCGTTCTATAAATATATTGAATGATGCTGGGCTGGCATCTTGCAAGAGCGGATTTGAAGTAGCAAATACCCGATAGACTGCATTCGACTTATGCAAAACAACTGTCGAAGAGAAAACATCTCTGTTATTGACAGTAATGGCCATTTTACCAGTAGCTGCCGTTGTAGAATTGGGTACACTAAAAGAATTCCAAACTCCCACACTTACATTATCTGCTTGTACATAAGCAGGATATGAAGTTGTGGCAGAACCACTTCCTTGTACTAATTCTGAAATTGCTGTGATACTCGAATTGATACCTGACTTAAACTGAAAACCAGTGCTTTCATCTCCACTAAACCTAACAGTTAAATCGCCTAAAGATACTTCTGTTTGATTGAAAGTAGGCGTTTCTGGAAATCCAAACAACTCAAGCTCTCCAAGTCTAGTATCATAAAAATTAAATATAAGGAAAGTTTGCACATAAGTACTTGTCATAGTCAATCGATAATATCGATAAGCAGTTGTATTGGATGCCAAAGATATTTCTTTAGATTCAGAAAATGCAGTAAAACTCTGACTTGATTTTTGGTCAATAGTGACAAAACTGACATTATCATTAGAGCCAGCCAATGTCCAAGTGGCAGGATTTTGCTTCAAATCTCCCTCTTTTGCCGCTGTAATTCGATATGATTTTAGAATATATTTGCTTTTCGCATCATATTTAATCCATGTACTTTGGTTTCCTGTTTGATAATATTCAGAACTATTATCAATCGCCCTTCCAATAGTATTCGAATTATATTGGTCTGAAATTGGTCCTTGTAAATCCGTTATATCAATTTGAAAGGTACTTTTTCTTGCCCAAACCTCCATTTCTGAAATCTGAAGATTATCTCCATAATAATCGCTTGCTGCATGTATCATTTCCACCCTAAAATACGTGTATTCTTGTGTCGTTTGCGGAGATGGCAATAAGAAAATTTTCTTCTGAAATCTATCCGAAAACGTGACATTTGTATTTTCATACAAAGTTACCCAATTTGTTCCATCATTAGACCCCAAGAATTTGATACTTTTTGGATCTCTTTCTGTAAAATCATTTGCTGAAGTAACCGTAAACCCATACACAGCGTTTGCAACTCCTAAATTCATTTGAATCCAATTGGAAGCTGCTGGTGCCAAATATTTGAGAGGGGTTTCATCTTTAATGTTTGATAAATTTTCACTACTACCCGAATTTGGATTTTGAGCAGATAGAACCGAGCCTGTTACATTATATAAACCAACCACGATGAACCCTTCTTTTAAAGTTATCTTATTGCCAGACGAACCAATTGCTTTTAGAGTCACATTATATATACCCGGTTGGGAATAAGTTACGGAGGGGGCAAAGGCTGTACTTGTCGCTGGAGAACCTCCCTCGAATGTCCACTCATAAGAGGTAGCATTATAAGAAAAATTTTCAAATGTTACACTTTCTCCAGTCTTAGCAAGTGTTTTATCTGCATAAAAGGACGATACTATAGCCGATGTATTTTGTTGATTTAATAAAAAAGCTTGATATTCTGTCCATAATGACATTACATGCCGCCCAAGAATTAAATTGGTAGCTTTATTCCATGTCCAATAATTTAAAGTATCCGCAGTTTTAACAAATTTTGTTGCAAAAAGGGGGTCTTTGGTTTTCACCATCCAATCAATAAAAAAAGCAGCGGGATTATAGCCCCACCAATATTGTTCGGGTTGCCTTCTTGAAATAGAAATATAGCCTGCATTGTAACGGACATAATCGGCAATTCCTTCAATATAAGTATGAAAATTTGTGCCGTCGGTATAAGCACCGGCATTCAATGGTTCTTTTGTATATGCATGTGTAATCTCATGATATAAAATTCCCCTTAACTCTTCCATGGTTTTGTCAATTCCATTTTGAGTAACACTTGAACTCAAATATGGTCCTCCAAAGCCTACTTCGATTCCATTCACTGGGTCTCCACTTTTACCCGCAACCCCATTATCATTAGGATCAACCGATAAAGTTAGCTTATCAAAAGCAGGAACTTCGCTAGCACAAGTGTATAAAAACTGATTTACCCCCAAACATATATGTTGAGCCAGTGGTTTATCGACATTATTCAAAAATATTTGCTCTCCAGAAGTCGTGCCACTTCCCTTCGTTTTTATTGTAATATTGGTGGGCATTTTGAATGTATCCCAACAAGCAGGTAAAAACAAACCCCACTCTGCTATTGAAATTTTTGTATTTGTGGTAGAGAGTTTCAAACGATAATAGCGATATTTGACCGTGTGTGTCAGTGTTATCTTCTTTGATTCATTTCTTGAGGCAAACGTTTGACCTGTTTTTGAATCAAGCTGCACCCAATTAGTCAAATCAGTTGACCCTTCTAAAATCCAAGACTGAGGGTCTTCTGAAGCACTATTCGTAGAAGAAATAATGGAATATGAACCAATCAGAAAAGGACTATAAGCCTTATATATCAACCAAACCGAGTTTTGATTAACACTATAAAATGATGATATATTATTATCAAAAACATTTTTTACATTCGCAGTATCCGTTTGTGCATCATATTTCCCCGAAATAGTTGCCAAATTTATCTGTGCAAAGGTGTCTAACTTACATAAAATCAATACACCTAACAACAATATTATTTTTATCTTCATGATTATTGTAGTCTTTCAACAAAAATATTTATGGTAGATGGAGTTCCGTCTGCCAATGTAGGATTGGCACTTGCGGTGATTCTATAAAGAGAATTGGTTTTATGTACCAATACATTTGCTCTAATTATATCACGTGAACTTGTATTAAAAGTCATTTTTCCATTTGAAGGACTAGTAGAGCCACTCACGCTTAAATCTGTCCAAGTGGCTGCCGCTACATTGTCTTTTTGCGTATAGGCAGGATAAGCATTTGTATTTCCCATGGCTGTACCACCCGATTGGTAGGCAATAGTAGTGAAGCTTGAGGCTGATGCAAATTTATATTGCAAACCTACGTTGGAATCCCCACTAAAACGCACCGAAAAATCGCCAAGTGCAATTTCTGTTCCAGCAGCATCTGTCGAAGTAGTACCACTGACTGGCGAATAGGTTTTATTATTAAAAGCAATAGTTTTGTTAGTACCAGCAACTAAATCGGCACTAGGGACCAAATTATCCCAATTAGTACCTGTATAAATATAAATTTTATTAGCAAATACCTGATTAGTAGAAGTTCCAGCATTCGCAATATTATAAACCATAAGCCCTGCAATAGGTGAACTAATGGTTGTCACATCATTTTTCCCAGTCAGGGATACTCTTGGAAGTAAAAAACCTTTGTTGGTTGATTGTAAATCCAAAGCAGCAGAAGCATTGGGGGTTAATGTTCCAACTCCCACATTTCCTAAGTCCTTTGTTACTATCATTTGACTTCCATTTACTGCCTCAATCTGTAGATTGGCATTTGAATGAACACTTGTCGGATTTTGTCCGATTTTCAATTGGGCTTTTACTTCACCATTGGATAAACAAGCACCCAATAGTGCAGCCACTAATGTAAATTTTCTCATTTTTATTAATTATTACTGGTTGGGAACGATTGATTATTATAATTGACTGTTTTATATGTTTCTGAACTTGTGATTAATTTATCCCAATTCACTCCATTAAATACATATATTTGATTGGCATATACTTGATTTGTTCCAGTATTTGCAGTCGTCGTATTGACTACCATCAAGCCATTAGCAGGATTAGAGATGGTACTTATGTCATTTTTTCCAGTCAACGAAACTCGAGGTATCAGTACCCCCATATCGGTAGCATTTACTTCTAGAATTGCAGCATTTGCTGGGGTTAATGTCCCTATGCCTACATTTCCTGAATCTTTATTGACAAGCAATTGTTTTGAGTTATTCGACTCAATCTGCAAATAAGCACTCGTATCGATAAGGGATTTGTTTTTCCCGATTTTAACTTGTGCCTTTACTTCCATTCCGTAACAGCCAAGCACAACAGTTAGTAGTACCAATTTATTCATAAGGGATTATCAAATTTATTTTAAGAACAACTTTATTTTATAGAAGTTACAATTATTATACCCAAATATTTAACTATTCAGACATTTGTATTACCATTTTAGTTTTTTTTCAATACGATTCGCCTTTATAATGATTTAGAGATATATTTTTATTCAGTCACGCATGAAAACAAAAAAAAACGGAGATAAATATCCCCGTTTCAAATATAAATAATCATTCCTTAAAGCTTTACCTTTACCTCTTTTAATTCGAAGCTTTCCAAAGTATCTCCAATCTCGATTTCATTGAACCCTTTGATACTCAGGCCACACTCAAATCCAGCCCTCACCTCATTTACATCATCTTTATAACGTTTCAATTGCAAGATATCTCCTTCATGAATAACAATTCCCTCACGAATGATTCTTACTTTGTTTTGGCGTTTGAAATGACCGTCTGTCACATAACATCCTGCAATAGTTCCAACTTTACTAATCTTAAAGACTTCTCTTACATCGATAGTTCCTACAATTGTTTCAACAACTTTAGGAGCTAATAATCCTTCCATTGCATCACGAATTTCGTTGATGGCATCATAGATAATCGAATAAAGTCGAATCTCAATCTCTTCTTGGTCTGCAATTCGTTTGGCATTAGAAGAAGGTCTTACTTGGAAACCTATGACAATTGCGTCGGCAGTTGATGCCAATAATACGTCAGATTCTGAGATTTGTCCAACACCTTTATGAATGATTGACACCTGAACTTGTTCAGTTGATAATTTCAATAAAGAGTCTGACAAGGCTTCCACAGAGCCATCCACATCACCTTTCACAATCACATTTAATTGATGGAAATTTCCAATTGCTTTACGTCTTCCAATTTCTTCTAGGGTAATATGTTTTTTGGCTCTAATACTTTGTTCTCGATTGATTTGTTCACGTTTATTGGCGATATCCCTTGCCTCACGCTCCGAATCCATCACATTGAATTTATCTCCGGCTTGTGGTGCACCAGGCAATCCCAAGACCTGAACAGGTGTAGAAGGCCCTGCAGACTTGATTCTTTTACCAGTTGCATCTACCATTGCCTTAACCTTTCCATAATATTGTCCTGCTAAAATCACATCTCCCATGCGTAACGTTCCGTTTTGAACCATGACAGTAGTAACATAGCCCCTACCTTTATCTAAGGAGGCTTCGATAACAGCTCCCACTGAAGTCCGATTTGGATTTGCTTTTAAATCCAACAATTCAGCCTCCAATAATACCTTGTCGAGAAGCTCATCAATCCCTATTCCTCTTTTAGCCGATACCTCTTGTTCTTGATACTTACCACCCCAGCTTTCGACTAGTATATTTTCTTTAGCCAAATCCTCACGAATTTTAGCTGGATTTGCACCCTCTTTATCAATTTTATTGATGGCAAAAACAATAGGCACACCCGCATTCAAAGCATGGTTAATCGCTTCTCTTGTTTGAGGCATCACACTATCGTCAGCTGCAACCACAATAATGACAATATCCGTAATTTTTGCTCCCCTTGCACGCATCGCCGTAAAAGCTTCGTGACCTGGAGTATCCAAAAATGTCAGTCTCTTTCCCTTATTGGGTCCTTCTTCAATATCCACCGAATAAGCCCCAATATGTTGCGTAATACCACCTGCCTCACCAGAAGCTACCTTCGTACGTCTGATATAATCAAGCAATGATGTCTTTCCGTGATCCACGTGACCCATAATCGTCACAATCGGAGCACGAGGTAGTAAATCGTCTTCTGCATCGACTTTTTCGATTGCTTCAACCTTAATTTCTTCTTCTGCACTAATAAATTGTACATCAAAATTAAATTCCAAAGCAAGCATTTGAATAGATTCGGCATCTAATCTTTGATTGATTGACACAAACATACCCATTTTCATCGCTGCCGAAATTACATCTGTCACAGAAACATCCATTAAAGATGCTAAATCAGCCGCAGAAATAAACTCCGTAACTTTCAAGATATTGCTTTCCTCTCTTTCCAATTGAGCCCTTTGCTCCTCTTGATCAGCCCTATTTCTACGCTTATCTTTTCTGTATTTTGCTCCAAAGTCAGGCCCTTTGGTTTGCATACGAGCCATTGTCTGTTTAATCTGCTCTTTTACCTGAACCTGGGTTACTTCCTCTTTTCTCTCTTTCTTTTTCTTTGGATCAACCTTCTTAGCATTAGCATTATTATTATTGCTATTTGCCGTCGTTGATGTAGCCGTCGTTGATGTAGCCGTTTTTTCAGTATTTGTTTTAGGCTTATTGGCTGCTTGCGTATTTGCGTCCCCCGTAGTTACCTTTTCGCCACGCTTCATACGCTTACGCTTACGTTTACGCTTTGAATCTTTATCCTCCGAAGAACTTGTTTTTTTATCAACAGGAAGCTCAATTCTTCCTAAAACCTTCAATCCTTGTAATTTTTCTCCTTTAGCTAGAATCAATTCTGGTTCAGCAACAACCTCTTCCACTTTCTTTATAATAGGCTCTACCTTTGGAGAAGGCTTATTTTCAACTTTATTGGCAGGTCTATTTTGCCCTTCATTTCCCCTATTTTGCTTAGGGTACTGATTCTCATTTCGAGAAGGATTTTGTTGAGTTTTCTGCTCCGACTTGATTGTGTCGGGCTTGATAGGCTTGGTATCTTGAGACAAAGGCTTTGTTTGTTCAGTATTTTGATTTTTATCTAAATTCTCATGTTTCACATTATCCGTTGCCGGTTTTTGGCTTGCATCAGAATTTTCGTTAACAGGCAAAATAACCTGTTCCGTCGTCGTTGGAGGAACCACTACCGGTTTGACTTCGACGATTTTCTCTTCCACTTTTGGAGCATTATTTTGAGTAGCAACCACACTTTCCTTTTCTACCGAAGTTCTTTTCACATCCTCGATCTTCGCTTGTGCTTGCACAGGGGGGATATTTTGCTCGACAATTGGTTTTGTCGGAGCAACTTCTTCAATTTTTGGTTCAGAAACAGCGGTTGTCGGAGGCGACGGTTTCTTATCCAAATCAATTTTTCCGATAATCGTAATACCCTGAATTTTACTTCCAGCACGAATTACCTCAGGCTCTGATGCAAGTTCTGATTTTTTTTCGACAACCGATTCGGATTTTTTATTATCCGGTTCATTTCTGAAATACAGAATATCTTTATTTTCAGATGAAGTTGAGGATGGTTTAGCATCATGCACCACTTTGGACCCCGAACTTTCTTCGAGCAATGAACTATTATCATATTCTTTTGCAAGAATATTAATTAACTCAAAATTGAGTTTGGCATTTGGATTATTTTCAATACGATACCCCTTAGCATGCAATTTCTCTACAATGGTCGTAATGCCCACGTTTAATTTTTTTGCCGCTAGGCTTAATCGCATTTCTTTTTGTTCTGACATAAAACGATAAAAAAAACTTATATATCCAATCCTGGATTTTTATACTATACTCCAAACAATTTGGAAAACTAAAAGACTTACAAGTTAGCAAAAAAACACTAAATAAAAGAATTATTCGCTAAATTTATGGCATGTAGAAAACTTTCTCATACATGACTAGGTTATTATTCGAATTCTCGGCTTAGAATTGACAATACATCTTCGATTGTTTCTTCTTCGAGCTCAGTTCTACGAGCAATATCCTCTTTTGTCATTGCCAATACAGACTTAGCGGTGTCGAGACCGATTTTTCTGAATTCATCTAAGACCCAATCCTCAATTTCATCAGAAAACTCTGCTAAATCCACATCCTCTTCGTCTTCTTCTCCTTCAATATCACGGAAAACATCTAATTCCATGGATACAAGTTTACCCGCCAACTTGATATTTAAGCCTCCTTTGCCAATTGCCAAAGAGACCTGATCAGGCTTCAAATAAACCGCCACACGCTTACGTTCACTATCAATTTGAATATTACTTATTTTCGCTGGACTCAATGCTCGTGAGATTAATAAGCTCAAATTATCTGTCCATTGAATTACGTCAATATTTTCATTTTCCAACTCCTTTACAATCGAATGAATACGAGAGCCTTTCATCCCCACACATGCCCCAACCGGATCTATTCTATCGTCATAAGACTCAACCGCAACTTTTGCCCTTTCACCAGGTTCACGAACAATTTTTCTAACAGAAATCAATCCGTCTAGGATTTCCGGAATTTCCTGCTCAAACAAACGCTCCAAAAATACTGGAGAGGTACGAGACAAAGTAATGCGAGGCGTGCCATTGTTCATTTCAACTTTATGAACCACCGAACGAATATTAAGCCCTTTTCTTGGTCTATCCTTTGGAATTTGCTCAATTTTAGGCAAAAACAACTCATTGCCTTCACTATCCAAGCAAACCACTTCCTTTGAAAGTGTTTGGTACACCTCAGCGTTAATCAACTCACCCACCAAATCTTTATACTTCAAATAAAGCATTTCCTTTTCTAAATCCTTAATCTTCTGAATCAACGTCTGACGAGCCGTTTGGACAATTCTTCTACCAAAATCCTCCAATTTTACTTCATCCGCAACTTCTTCCCCAATCTCAAAATCAGGCTGAATTTTTTGTGCTTCAGAGAGCATTATCTTATCCGAATCCCAAATATCTTCAGAATTATCATCAACAATTTCCCTTGTACGCCACATTTCCAAATCTCCACTATCAGCATTGATAATGACATCAAAATTATGATCGGAGCCAAATTTTTTACGAATCATCGTCCTGAAAACATCTTCCAAGACTTTAATCATTGTTGGACGGTCAATGTTTTTTTCACGGGCAAATTCCGAAAATGATGCTATTAACTCTCCACTATGCATAGTTTTTTAACGATTTCCTTACTTTGAACTATTTAAAAAATTTATTTTATTTGAATGAAACCATTACGATTGCCTCTTTTATGTCATTATAAGACAATGCGACCGGAATAATTTCTTCATTTTTCTTTCTCTTTTTAATTTCAATTATCTGAATCCCCTCTCCCGATACCTCTGTCAATTCCCCTTTCAACTCCCCTCCTTGATTCAATTTTAATTGCAATTGTCGCCCGACATTTTTCTGAAACATTCTCTCCGATTTTAATGGATAACCGACACCTGGTGATGAAACCTCCAAGGTGTATTTTTCTGGCATTAATTCATCTAATTCCTGACCAATGGCACGGCTAATTGCCGAACACTCGTCTATTTTAATGCCTTCATCCGAATCCAAGAGAATACTTACCTTGCTATGGACTTTCGAAACTGATACTTTGATTTCAACAATAAAGAACTTTCCATCTTCTAACAATGGCTCTAATAATTGTTCAATTTTTGTTTTAAGCTCAACACTCATACTTCAGCCACAAAATTAACTTATATAAATTTTAAACAAAAAAGGAGGCTCTAAACCCTCCTTTTCCCCTATTCGTTTGCAAATATAATACTATTTTATTCAA
>JACCDQ011051392.1_pt1 | contig 16150 bp, 14 predicted proteins | sample 7446031 | NCBI WGS metagenome assembly JACCDQ01 (sample SAMN15323442, study PRJNA562643) | freshwater metagenome | isolation source: river surface water | place: USA:Blue River Watershed | collected 2017-08-17
GCCCGCACGCGCCAGGCCCGCCTGATGCTGCTCTGGCTGCAGTGGCGCCTGCGCCGGTTGGCCAGCGAAGAGGACGCTCAGGAGCGCAACTTCGCCGCCGGCCTGGGCCTGTCGCCCAGCCAGTGGAGCCAGCACAAGGCCGGCAAGCCGCTGGGCTCGCGGCTGGCGCGCCAGATCGAGACCGCCTGCCGCCAGCCCGCCGGCTGGCTGGACCAGCCGCAGGGAGACGACCTTGCCGCAGCTCCGCTGCGCGAACTGCTCGAAACCCGTCCACCGGACAGCCTGCCGGCCACCACGCAGGCGCTGGCCGAGGTGCTTGGCATCGACCCGGCGGCCTTTGCGCGCGGCCTGGGCCTGGCCGAGTCGCCAACCCGGGCCGGCTTTCCGTCGCCGGCGGCCGATCACCGCATCCAGCGCGTCGATCTCAATGCCGAACTGGTCCAGCACGAGGAAGCCACGCTGCTGGTGCGGGTGCGCGGCGAGTCGATGCGCGACGTCGGCATCTTCGACGGCAACCTCCTGGTGGTCGACAAGTCACTGACACCGGTGCATGGTGACATCGTGGTCGCCATCCTCGATGACGAGTTCACCTGCAAGAAGCTCTACCATCGCGATGGCCTGGTCAAGCTGCAGCCGGCCAACCCGGACTTCCCCGAGATCGTCCCGCAGGAGGGCCAGGAGCTGCGCATCTGGGGCGTGGTGACCTCGACCGTCACTCGCTTTCGCTGAGCAACGAAAACAGGACATGGCCCAGCCGCTCTATGCCCTGCTCGACGGCAACAACTTCTACGTGTCCTGCGAGCGCATTTTCGAACCCAGGCTGCACGGCCGCCCGGTCGTGGTGCTGTCGAACAACGACGGCTGCGCGATCGCGCGCTCGGAGGAAGCCAAGGCACTGGGTATCCAGATGGGCGCGCCCTGGTTCCAGATACGGCACCTGGAGCAGCAGGCTGGCCTGGTCGCGCTGTCGGCCAACTTCGCGCTCTATGGCGACATCAGCGACCGCATGATGAGCCTGGCGGCCCGGCTTGGCGACAGGCAGGAGGTCTACAGCATAGACGAGTGCTTCCTCGACCTGTCAGGGCTGCACGACGCCACCGCGCAGGCGCGCGCTACGCGCGAGCAGATCCTGCGCTGGCTCGACATTCCGACCTGCATCGGCATCGGTGCCACCAAGACCCTGGCCAAGCTCGGCAACCACATCGCCAAGAGCGCCGAGCGCAAGCCTGGCAGCTACCCGGCCCGGCTGGCCCAGGTCTGTAACCTGGCCGAGCTCAGCGACCGTCAGCGTGACTGGCTGTACCAGCGCACCCCGGTCGGCGAGGTCTGGGGCGTGGGGCCCCGCATCGGCCGCCAGTTGCAGGAGGCCGGCATCGCCACCGTGCTCGACCTGATCCGGCTCGACCCGGCCACCGTCAAGGCTCGCTGGTCGGTGGTACTCGAGCGCACCGTGCGCGAGCTGCGCGGTATCGCCTGCATCGACCTGGACCATGCCCCGGCGCCGAAGCAGCAGATCGCGGTCACGCGCAGCTTCGGCCAGCGCGTCACCGAGCTGGCCGAGCTGAAAGAGGTTGTCACCGAGTTCGCCAGCCGCGCGGCGCAGAAGCTGCGCGGGCAGGACAGCCAGGCCAGCGCCGTGCTGGTCTTCATTCGCACCAGCCCGTTCACGCCGCAGGCGCCGCAGTACAGTCGCTCCATCACGGTGCCGCTGCGTCTGCCCAGCAGCAACACACTGCAGATCGCCAACGCCGCGCTGGTAGGGCTGGAGCGGATCTACCGCACCGGCTACGACTACACCAAGGCCGGCGTCATGCTGCTGGACCTGCAACCGGCCAGCCAGGGCCAGCAGGAGCTCGAACTGGGGGACGATGCCGTGGCGCACGAACAGCGCCAGGCCAGGCTGATGCGTGCGCTAGATGTTGTCAACGACCGTTTCGGCCGTGGCACGCTCACCCTGGGCAGCGCCGGCCTGTGCCAGGAAGCCGGCAAGCGCTGGACCATGAAGCAGGAGCGCCGGACGCCGCGCTACACCACCTGCTGGGATGAGCTGCTGACGGTCAGGGCTTGATGGTTGACCGGCACCGACCATCTTCCCCTGAGCTATTTTGTGTATTGATGTGTAGAATCCAAAAATGAGGAGTTCGGACCTCATCAAGCAAATCAAAGCCGATGGCTGGGTCCTGGTGCATGTCGTGGGCTCGCATCATCAGTTAAAGCACCCGAGCAAGCCCGGCAAGGTGACGGTTCCACATCCCAAGAAAGATCTGCCGCTGCCCACGGCGTGCAGCATCCTCAAGCAAGCCGGCCTGCTCTGAGGTCGATTCAAGGAGTCGCCATGCTGTATCCCGTCTATGTGCATGTGGGTAACGTCAAGGAAGCCCACGGTGTGACTTTCCCGGATTTTCCCGGCTGCTTCTCTGCGGCCGACGAATGGTCCGACCTGCCCGCTGCGGTCCAGGAAGCGGTCGAGGCCCATTTTCATGGGGAGCCCGAATCCGTTCCGGCACCTACTCCGCTCGAGAGCCTGGTCCATAACCCTGCCTACCAGGACGGTGGGGTCTGGATGCTGGTCGATATCGACCTCAGCCGCATCGAGACTCGGCCCGTGCGCCTGAACATCAGCCTGCCGTCGCGCCTAGTGCAGCAGATAGACGCCTACGCCAGCTCGCACCACATGACCCGCTCCGGCTTTCTGGCCAAGGCGGCACAGCAGGCCATGCAAGCGTAACTGCTAGACCTGTCGGCAGCGCGTTGTACTTGTTTGACCTGCTTGGGTTGTCGGGCCACTTATTTGCTCACTCACTAGGGTAAACACTGACAGGCATTCGATTTATTTATGAAGCGCTTCATATTATGATTAAGCCTCACAAATATCAGCAAAATAGCTTTATGAAAACGTCATTTGTGAAGCGCTTCATTTGTTAACACCCTCTAAGGAAACATCTGGTGATCAAGAACTTCAAACGACTGGCAACCGCTGTGGGCTGCCTGACCGTCATGGCCGCTGCACCGGCCCATGCCCAAGACATGAAACTGGGTGCGCTCTATCCGTTCAGCGGCGGGCTGGCGCTCTTGGGCGACGAGAGCTTTCGTGGCACCCAGATGGCGATTGATGAGCGCAATGCAGCGGGCGGCATCAATGGCAAAAAAATCGTTCTGGTCAAAGCCGACGCGGTAGATGCCAACCAGGCCGTGGGTGAAGCTCGACGTCTGACATCGGTCGAAGAGGTCTCTGCGATCTTCGGCAGCTATGCCTCGGGCATTTCCGCTGCTGCAACGCAAGTCACTGAACTGGCTGGCGTGCCCTATTTCGAGCTCGGTGCCGTGGCCGACACGATCACCAGCCGCGGCTTCAAGTACGTGTTCAGGAGCAACGCCACGGCCAAGAGCTTTGCCGAACGCAGCGTCGAGTCGATCGTCAAGGTCATCGCCCCCCAGATGAAGGTGGATCCGAAGTCACTGAAGATCGCGATCATCCATGAGGACGGCCCTTACGGCACCCTGGTGGGCGGCTTCCAGAAAGAAGAAGCCAAGCGACTGGGGCTGAATGTGGTTGAAAGTCAGCCGTATTCGGCCAAGAGCGTTGACCTTTCTTCGCTGGTGCTGCGCATCAAGGGCGCCAACGTAGACGTCGTGCTTCAGACCTCTTACCAGAACGACACGCTGCTGTTCTTCCGTCAGTCGGCCAGCGCGGGCTACAAGCCCAAGGCGGTGATCGGTGCGGGTGGCGGGTATTCGCTGCAGGAAACCGCTCAGGCGCTGGGAGCCTCGGTGGAAGGGGTGTTCAACGTCGACTTTCCTCAGGTAACCATGAAGGACGCTGGTGCACCTGGCCTCAAGGACTTCGTGGCAGCGTACGAAAAGCGGTTCGGCATGCAGCCCCGTTCCGGCCACAGCCTGGTGAACTATGTGGGTGCCAAAGCCTTCCTGGATGTGCTGGCCCAAGCCAAGTCCACCGACAAGGACAAGATCCGCGAAGCCGTGTTGGCCTATCGCAAGCCAGTGGGCTCTAACGCCGCAGGCTGGGGCTACCAATTCGCTGACAACGGCCAGAACCAGTTGGCATCGACCAACTTGATGCAGTGGCAAGGCGGCAAGCTCGTCACGGTCTACCCAGAGGCCGTTGCGACCGCCAAGCCGATCGCCCTCAAGTAAGCCTTCAGGCGACTTTCCCTAAATCCATTGACACCGAGCAAGGCGCTTCCTTGCTCGGTGCGAGGGGCTGCTGTGTCCATCTTCATACAACTTCTGGTCAACGGCCTGCTGCTGGGTGGCGCTTACGCCATCATCAGCATCGGTCTGACACTCATATTCGGTGTCGTACGCGTCGTCAATTTTGCGCACGGCGAGTTTCTGATGGTGGGCATGTACGCCGTGTGGCTGCTGGCCCAGCATCTCGGGTTGCACCCCTACACCTCTGCCATGTTGGTGGCGATGCTGCTGTTTGTCATGGGTGCCCTGATGCAGCGGCTGGTTATTCAGCCACTGCTGTCGGCCGATGCACACATCCAGATCTTTGCGACAGTGGGGATCTCAACAGCGTTGCTGAATCTGGCGCTGATGGTCTTCGGAGCGGACATCCGCAAGGCGGAAGTCACTTTTGGTACCGAACCGATGTCGCTGGGTACGTTCACCTTTGTGAGTGGACAGGTCATCACCTTTGTGGTTGCCATCGTGGTCGCTGCGGGCATGCACCTATTTCTCAAACACACCTACACAGGACGCGGTTTCCGGGCACTCGCTCAGAACCGGATGTCGGCTGCGCTCATGGGCGTGGACGTCAACAGGGCCTATGTGCTGGCATTTGGCATTGGTGCAGGTCTCGTGGGCCTGGCAGCAGGTCTTCTGGCCGTGCAGTACCCCGCCTTCCCGACCGTGGGGCAGTACTTCGTGCTCACGGCTTTTGTGATCGTGGTGCTGGGCGGCATGGGCAGTTTGCCGGGCGCGGTCATCGGATCGCTGTTCATCGGCCTGATCGACAGCTTGGCAGGCTACTACGTGGGTCCGGCGCTGAAGGAGGTCGTGTACTTCCTGGTCTTCCTGGCCATCCTTATTGTTCGACCCACTGGCTTGTTCGGCCTGGGTCGTGGATCTGAGTAAAGGACATCACCATGATGCCCCCCATCCTGCACCCCCGGGTCTACATCGGCCTGCTGGCCTTGTTGTCCATCCTGCTGGTGCCTCTGGCCATCCAGTCCTCTTTTGTCTACCACCTAGCCATTCAGGTCTGCGTGTTTGCTGGTTTGGCAACGGCTTGGAACATCGTTGGTGGCTTCGCGGGCCAACTGTCTCTCGGTCATGCCGTGTTCTACGGTATTGGCAGCTACTCGGCAGGCTTGCTGGTTGCGATGTTCGGGATCTCGCCCTGGATCGGCATGTTCGCTGGGGCAGCGGTTTCTTCGGCAGTCGCTCTGCTGATCGCCTACCCGACGCTGCGACTGCGGGGCCCGTTCTTTTCGTTGGCCACGATTGCATTCCTGGAAGTGGTTCGTTTGCTGGTCGTTCACCAGGAAAGCTGGACCGGCGGTTCTGCTGGCCTGAACGTACCGCTGCAAGTGGGTCTACCCTGGATGATCTTCCGCGAAAAGTGGGCTTACCTGCTCGTGGCCTTCGGCTTTTTCCTGGTAGCGCTCTTGGTGAGCTGGCTGATCCGTCGATCGCGCTTTGGCTTCTACCTCATCGCCGTGCGCGAACGTGAGGACGCAGCCAGGGCCGTGGGCGTGAACGCCGTGCGGGCCAAGATCGCAGCGGCGGTGATCTCCGCCGTGCTGACCAGCATGATCGGCAGCTTTCACGGCATGTATCTGACCTTCCTGGAACCGTCTGCAGCCTTCTCGCTGGAGATGTCGATCCAGATTGCCATGTTTGCCCTGATCGGCGGCTTGGGCACGGTGGCGGGCCCGGTGATCGGCACCGTGCTGGTCCTGCCGGTGGCCGAGCTGGCCCGCGGTTGGCTCAGTGCCTTTGGCAACGGCACGCACGGTTTCGTCTACGGCATGCTGCTGGTATTTGTGGTGCTGTTCTTCCCGCGCGGTCTGGTGGGTCACCTGAGCGAGCGCGTTCTGCGCCTGATTGATCGCCTGCCCAATGGCGCCAGGACCAAAGACACCGTGCTACCGACCCCAGTTGTACAGAAACCACTGGCCGCCAAAGGCCAACCCATCCTGCGTGCCGAAGGTCTGCACAAGCGCTTCGGTGGACTCAAGGCCACCGACAACGTGTCGCTGACCTTGCACCAGGGCGAGATACTTGGTGTCATCGGACCCAACGGCGCGGGCAAGACCACGGTGTTCAACCAGCTCTCGGGCTTCATCCGGCCCGACCAGGGATCGGTGAGTGTGCTCACCGAAAGTGGCTGGGTGTCTCCTCGTTCGCCCGAAACCTTTGCCCATGCTGGTGTGGGTCGCACGTTTCAGATCGTTCAGCCGTTTGCGGGACTGTCGGTGATCGAGAACATCATGCTGGGCGCGTTCATGCACACCCGCAACCGTGCAGAGGCCGAAGCTATCGCTCGGGAAGTGGCCGGTTTGACCGACCTCACCACGCTGCTGGACACCGAAGCGCGCAGCCTCACCGTGGGCGGCATGAAACGCCTGGAAGTGGCACGTGCCCTGGCCACTCGACCGCGCATCCTGCTGCTTGACGAGGTGCTGGCCGGCTTGAACCCGTCTGACGTGGCGCGGGCCATCACCATGATCCGGCGCATCCGGGATGCGGGCGTGTCGGTTCTGATGATCGAGCACCTGATGCAGGCCACCATGGCGCTGTCCGACCGTATCGTGGTCATCAACGTGGGTCAGGTCCTGCGTGAAGGCAACCCGGCCGATGTGGTCAACGACCCGGCTGTCATCGAAGCCTATCTGGGAAAGGGGTATACCCATGCTCAAACTGCGTGATGTGAAGGCCGGCTACGGCAAAAGTGAAGTGCTGCAAGGTGTGTCGCTGGACGTTCGGGTGGGCGAGGTGGTCACACTGGTCGGGGCCAACGGCGCCGGCAAGACGACCACGCTCAAGACGCTATGCGGCATCGTGAAGGCGCGCAGCGGTAGCATCGAATTCGACGGCATCGAAATCTCCTCGCATGCCCCTCACGACATTGTCGAACTCGGCATCACCATGATCCCCGAGGGCCGCCAGCTGTTCCCGTTCCTGACAGTGGAAGACAACCTGCTGATGGGGGCCTACAAACCATCGGCCCGCAAGTTCCACCAGGAGCGCATGGAGCGCGTGCTGGCGACCTTTCCACGCGTGAAGGAACGCCTGGCGCAATTGGCCGGATCGCTGTCGGGGGGTGAACAGCAGATGGTGGCCATCGCGCGCGGCATGATGGCCGACCCTCGACTGCTGGTATTCGATGAGCCGTCACTGGGCCTGTCTCCGCTGCTGGTGGATCAGATGTTCAACGTGATTCGAACCGTGGCGGAACAGGGCACCACCGTCTTGCTGGTGGAGCAAAACGTGTTTCACACGCTGCAGATCGCAGACCGGGGATACGTCCTGGAAAACGGGGCCGTCACGCTCTCCGGAACGGGCAAAGAACTGCTGGACAACCCGCACGTGCGCCGTGCCTACCTGGGTCACTGAACCCATCAATGGAAAATCACATGGACGACGCACTGACACACCGGGGCCGGGTGGTCCTGGTGACCGGTGCCGGTGGGGGCATCGGTTCCGCCATCGCTGAACAGTATGTTCTGCAAGGCGCCTCGGTCGGCATCGTGGACCGTTCGCCCGAAAACGCGACCGCCCTCGTCTCCCGGCTGACCGCGATGGGGCACAAAGTGCACTTCGTTGCGGCCGATGTTGGGCGGTTTGACGAATGCGAGCAGGCCTGCCGGAGCATCGAGGCCGCATTGGGGCCGATCGACACCGTCATCAACAACGCCGGGATTTCGCCCAAGCACCAGGGACTGCCCGCATCGATCTGGCAAATGGATCCGGCGGAGTGGCAGCAGGTGATGGACGTCAACCTAAACAGCGTATTCCACTTCACGCGTTTGCTGGCTCCGGGCATGGTGGAGCGGCGCTTCGGCCGCATCGTCAACATGTCCTCGGTGGCCGGCAAGGCCTACCTGGACATCGTCGCCGCGCACTACAGCACCACCAAGGCGGCGCTGATCGGCTTGACCCGGCACCTCGCTGGCGAACTGGGCCCACACGGCATCACAGTCAACGCCCTGGCACCTGGGCGCATCGACACGCCCATGGTCGCGGGCGCCCCCGTGGAGGCGAACCAGGCAGTGATCGACGTGACACCGCTGCGACGTCTCGGGAAACCGGTGGAAGTGGCCGATGCCTGCCTGTTTCTGACCTCCGAACGCTCCGGCTTCATCACCGGGCAGGTCATTGATGTGGCCGGTGGCTGGCTGATGACTTGATCCCCTTTTTGAACAGAACACACACCATGAGTACCAAGCTGCACAAGAACTTCATTGCGGGCGAGTGGGTCGACGGGGTCTCCGCCGGTTTGAACCTCAACCCGTCGGACACCAACGACGTGATCGGTGAATACGCCCGCGCCGATGCTGCACACGCTGCACTAGCCATCGACGCCGCCCATGAGGCGCAAAAGCGGTGGGCGCAGTGCACCGCAGAGCAACGCTCCGACGCACTGGACCGGATCGGCTCCGAAATCCTGGCCCGCCGGGACGAACTGGGCACATTGCTGTCGCGCGAAGAAGGCAAGACTTTGGCCGAGGGCGTGGGCGAAGTGGTGCGCGCCGGGCGCGTTTTCAAGTTCTTTGCAGGCGAAGCCTTGCGTCTGGGAGGCGAAAAACTGCCCTCCATCCGCGCAGGCGTCGATGTCGAGGTCAGCCGCGAACCCGAAGGTGTGGTGGGCATCATCACGCCCTGGAACTTCCCCATCGCCATTCCCGCCTGGAAGATCGCGCCCGCACTGGCCTTCGGCAACGCCGTGGTCTTCAAGCCGGCCGACCTCGTTCCAGGCAGCGCCTGGGCGCTGTCTGAAATCATTGTCCGCGCCGGGCAGTTGCCGCACGGCGTCTTCAACCTGGTGATGGGCCCGGGCTCCAAGGTCGGGCAGACGCTCGCGACCTCACGCAAGGTTCGGGCCATCACCTTCACCGGCTCGGTGCAGACCGGTCGCTCCATTGGCATGACTTGCATGGAGCGCGGCGCCAAAGTTCAGCTGGAAATGGGAGGCAAGAACCCGCTCGTGATCCTGAACGATGCCGACCTCGAACAGGCTGTTTCGGTTGCCATCAACGGATCGTTCTTTTCCACCGGGCAGCGATGCACAGGTTCCAGCCGGCTGGTGGTGGAAGACGGCATTCACGATGCGTTTGTTGCAGCGATGACCCAGCGCATGGCTGCGCTCAGCGTGAATCACGCGCTCAAGCCAGGCACCGACATCGGCCCTGTCGCCTCCCAGGACCAGCTGGATCAGGACATGCACTACATCGAACTGGGCTGTCAGGAGGGGGGGCGTCTGGTCGCCGGCGGAGAATTGCTGGTACGCGAGACCCCGGGGTTCTACCTGTCGCCCGCACTGATCACCGAGACACAGAACACCATGCGCATCAACCGCGAAGAGGTGTTCGGCCCGGTGGCGTCCGTGATCCGCGTCAAGGACTACGAGGAGGCGGTGGCCACGGCCAACGACACCGACTTCGGTCTGTCCTCTGGCATCTGTACCACATCACTCAAATACGCGACAGATTTCAAACGCCGCTCGACCGCTGGCATGGTGATGGTCAATGTGCCCACCGCCGGGGTTGACTACCACGCACCGTTTGGCGGCCGCAAAGGCTCGAGCCATGGCTCCCGCGAACAAGGCACCTATGCCCGCGAGTTCTACACCTCGGTCAAGACCGCTTACACCCTGGCCTGATCCATGCAAGTCATCACCGGAAACACCCAAGTCTTCGGCATCCTCGCGGACCCGATCCACCACGTCAAAACGCCCCAGAGGATCAACAGCCACCTGGAGGCCGAAGGCTTCGATGGCGTGATGGTGCCCATCCATGTCCGTTCGGATCAGCTGGAGGCTGCGGTACAAGGTCTGCGGGCGATGAACAACCTGGCCGGCTTTGTGGTCACCGTGCCCCACAAGATGGCCATGGTCGCCTTGTGCGACGAAGTATCTGCGCATGCGCGGCTCATCGGAGCGGTCAACGTGGTCCACCGTACGGAACAAGGCCGGCTGATCGGCACCATGCTGGACGGCGAGGGTTTTGTCGCAGGGCTGCGCCAGGAGGGCATTGAGCCCAGAGGCCGCAGCGCCTATCTGGCCGGGGCGGGTGGCGCCGCCAGCGCGATTGCATTTGCCCTGGCCCGCGCGGGTGTGAGCCGTTTGACCATCGCCAACAGAACCACCGACAAAGTGTGCCAGCTGATGGAGCGCATCCGCTCGGTGGCGCCCGGCGTTGAGTTGGTGGTGGGAACCGACGATCCGTCCGGCCACGACCTGGTGGTGAATGGCACCTCGCTGGGCCTGCATGCCGATGACGCCCTGCCGCTGGACACTGCGCGCCTCCACCCGGAACAGACTGTGGCAGAGATCATCATGCAGCCCGCCGAAACGGCCTTGCTCAAGGCAGCCCAGGCCCGGGGATGCCGGGTGCACCCGGGTGCGCCCATGCTAGCCAGCCAGATTCCCCTGATGGCGGTCTTCATGCGCCATGGACATACCGAAGGGGCCGAACATGCCAAGTGAAACCTTACTCGGGGCCCTGCACCAGGTGGTCGGTGAGCGTGGCGTGGTGAGGGATGAGAACGACCTCGTACCGTACTGCCACGACTGGCGACACATGTTCCACGGGCGCCCGCTCTGCGCCGTGTTGCCGCGCAACACACAGGAGGTGGCGGACCTGGTGCGCCTCTGCGCGGCAGCCGGTGTGGCGGTGGTGCCATTTGGTGGCAACACTGGTTTGTCGGGCGGTGCCACGCCCGACACTAGCGGGCAGCAAGTGGTGTTGTCGCTGGCTCGGATGAACGCCATCCGCGATATCGACGTGATGGGCGAAACCATCGAGGTCGAAGCCGGATGCATCCTGCAAACCGCTCAGGATGCCGTGGATGAAAAAGGGCTACTGCTGCCCATCACGCTCGCGGCCGAAGGGTCGGCACGCATTGGCGGCATCGTTTCAACGAATGCAGGCGGCACGAACGTGTTGCGCTACGGCATGGCGCGCTCTCGCGTCCTGGGACTTGAAGTGGTCACGGCGGACGGCCAGGTCATCAATGGACTGCGCCGCCTGCGCAAAGACAACGCGGGCTACGACTGGAAGCAGTGGTTCATCGGTACCGAGGGTACCCTGGGCATCGTCACCGCCGCGGTCCTGCAACTGGCATCCAAACCGCGGCACCGGGTGACGGCTTTGCTGGCCGTGCCCTCTCCTGCTGACGCGTTGCAGGTGCTGTGCGCGGCGCGCGGCGCCATTGGAGAGACGCTCACGGGTTTTGAGTTGATGTCGGGTGCGGCACTGGAACGGGTGAGCCGGCACCAGCACCTTAAAGTCCCCCTGGGCGACGCCGCCTGGTACGTGCTTCTGGAGGCTAGTTCCTCGTTGCCGGGACTGCGGGATGCCACGGAAGCCTTCCTGGGCGAGGTGCTCGAAAAGGAGATCGCCACCGATGGGGTGGTGGCCGAGTCGGAACGGCAGGAAGCGGATCTTTGGGCCCTGCGTGAATCGATCACCGAGGCCGAAGGTCGCGAGGGTCGATCGGTCAAACACGATGTCTCCGTGCCCATCTCCGCGATCCCTGAATTTCTGCAGACAGCCGACGAGGCGGTGATGCGCGCCTTTCCCGACGCACGCATCAACACCTTCGGCCATGCCGGCGACGGCAACCTGCACTACAACGTGATCGTCCCGGCGTCGCTCGATGCCTCGGCACTGAACCGACTGGTGCACGACGTCGTGGTCTCTTTCGGCGGCAGCATCTCGGCGGAACACGGCATCGGGCAGTACAGGGTCGATGAGCTCATGCGTTGCCGTGCGCCAGTCGAACTGGACATCGCACGGCGCATCAAGCTGGCGATGGATCCACAGAACACGCTGAACCCCGGCAAAGTGCTCGCCCTCCGCTGATCCCGGTGGGATCACTCATTGATGAAGTTCGAATGACCATGGAAACCTACGATTACGTCATTGTTGGCGGTGGCACGGCTGGCTGCGTGCTGGCATACCGCCTGACCGCATCGGGCAAGCACCGTGTGCTGCTGATCGAAGCGGGTGGTGAACCCTCCAGCATGTGGATTCCCATCCCGGCCGGGTTCAGCAAACTGCTGACCAACAAAAAATACAACTGGCTGTTCAAAACCACACCTGAACAGAGCACAAACGGGCGTGTCATCTCGGTACCGCGTGGCAAGGGCCTGGGCGGATCGAGCTTGATCAACGGAATGATCTATGTGCGCGGTCAGCCAGCCGACTACGACGCCTGGGCCGCTGGAGGTGCGACGGGCTGGAGCTACGCCGACGTAGAGCCCTATTTCCGGCGCTTGGAGAACTATCCGCTCGGCGGCGAGACACGCGGCTCATCGGGGCCGTTCCAACTGGATCAGGTGCACGAACGTTTTCCGATCGCCGATGCCTTTTTGAAAGCGGCGCAGCAGGACGGCCAACCCCTCAACGACGACTACAACTCGCCCACTCAAGAGGGCTTTGGCTACTACCAGGTCAATCAGCGCAACGGACGGCGCTGCAGCGCATTCGACGCGTACCTGAAGCCTGCCCGGTCCCGGTCGAACCTGGTTGTCCGCACAGGTGCGCATGTGCTTCGTCTAGAACTGCAAGGTTCGCGCTGTTCGGGCGTCACCTATCGGCATGAAGGTCGCGAGGTCACGGTGGCCGCATCCACCGAGGTCGTAATGGCCGCGGGGGCTGTTCAAACGCCTCAGCTCCTTGAGCTTTCGGGTATCGGACGGCCGGAACTGTTGCAATTTTTGGGTATCCCGGTCAAGCATGCTTTGGTAGGCGTGGGAGAAAACTACATCGACCACTTCGCCACACGCATGAACTGGCGCGTGAAGAACACCGTTACGCTCAATGAGATGGCGCGTGGTTGGCGCCTGGCGCGCGAGGTCACCAAGTACTTCACTGCGCGCAAAGGCATCTTGACGCTGGGCACGGGTCTGGTCCACGGTTTTGTCAAAACCCGCAAGGATCTGCCCGCGCCCGATGCCCAGTACTTCATGGTGCACGCCAGTTACGCCAACGCCGCAGAACGCATCCTGGACCGCGCACCTGGCATGACGATCGGTGTGACACAGCTCAGGCCCGAATCCAAGGGAAGCATCCACATTCGGTCCGCAGACCCCTTTGACCAGCCATCCATCCGTCCAAACTTTCTCGACAGCGAGGTGGATCAGCAGTGCATCGTCGACAGCATGAGGGTGGCGCGCCGCATCATGTCGCAACCAGCCATGGCGCATTTCATCGAGCATGAAATGAACCCGGGTGCTGCAGTGCGCTCGCACGCCGACTGGCTTGAATTCGCGCGAAAAGACGGCCAGACGATTTATCACCCACTGGGCACGTGCCGCATGGGCACGGATCACCAGGCGGTGGTGGACCTTCGATTGAAGGTGAAAGGACTGACAGGTCTGCGGATTGTGGATGCATCCGTGATGCCCCAGATGGTCTCGGGCAACATCCAGGGCGCCGTCATAATGGTTGCAGAAAAGGGTGCCGACCTGATCCTTGAGGATCATAAGGGCTGATGGCGATGTCGGTAGTTCGCGTCGCTCGCTGCCGCCACCTCCACCTCCACCTCCGTGCTACAAAAAAACATGGCTCCAGGCTCTCGTCCAACGCTCGAAGATGTGGCACGCCTTGCAGGCGTCTCCTTGGGCAGTGCATCACGTGCGCTGTCGGTTCCAGAACTGGTTAAGCCTGCCACACTCGAGCGGGTGCATCGCGCCGTCGAGCAATTGGGTTATGTGAGGAACGGGCCGGCGCGTGCGCTTGCATCCCGTCGCACCAGAACCATTGCGGCAATCTATCCTTCGCTGGACAACCCGATTTTCGCTGTCTCCATCCAGTCCCTGCAGCAGACGCTCTGGGATCTTGGCTACCAATTGCTGGTGGCCAGCCATGACTATCGACCCGAGCGGGAGTTCGGGCTCTTGCGGTCGTTCGTTGAACGTGGCGTGGATGCGGTGGTGCTGGTCGGTACAGACCACGACGATGCGGTGTTCGAGCTGCTGGGTCAATACCAACTGCCCTATGTGCTGACGTGGTCCATGGACGAAGCCAACCGACGCCCATGTGTTGGTTTTTCATACCATGACGCCGCCTTCAAGATGGCGCAAACGGTCCTGCAGCATGGCCACACCGAGATCGCCCTTTGCCCAGGACAGTCCTATCGCAACGAGCGGGTACGGGCACGTATTGCAGGCACTCAGGCGGCCCTTCAGGGAGGTGGAGTCACACTTCGCCCCGAATGGATCATCGAACAGCCCTTCACGTTTGAAGGGGGACGGCAAGCTGTTAGACAGGTCATGGGCAGCGTGAACAGACCCAGCGTACTCATCTGTGGTAACGACCTGATAGCCATAGGTGCGATGGCGGAGTGCCGGGAGCAAGGCATCAAGGTACCCGGCGATCTCTCCATCACGGGGTCTGATGACATTGAACTGGCCAGCATGGTTGAACCCCAGTTGACCACGGTTCATGTCCCCAAGGTCGAAATCGGCTCCTTGGCCGCTCACCGGATTGTGAGTCTGATTGAAGGGTCCCCCGCCGTGGAAGGTGCTTCGCTGTCAACCCGTGTCGTGATCAGGGGCAGCCTCAAGCGCATCAATTGAAGGAACTCGAACACTATGAGTCGGCTGTTCTCTCCCTATCTGCTGGGTGGACTTGAACTGAGAAACCGCATCGTCATCGCACCCATGTGCCAGTATTCGGCTCTTGACGGGAATGCTGGGGACTGGCACCTGATACACCTTGGACACCTTTTGCTGTCTGGGGCTGGGCTGTTGATCCTGGAGGCCACTGCGGTCACGCCCGAAGGTCGTATCACGCACCAGGACCTGGGTCTGTGGTCCGATGCCAACGCGTCTGCGCTCAAGGATGTCCTGACTTCTGTGCGTCGCTTCTCGTCCATGCCGATCGCTATACAGCTTTCGCATGCCGGCCGAAAGGCATCCAGCAATGTGCCGTGGGTGGGCGGTCAGCTCATTCGACTCGACCAGGGCGGTTGGACACCCATCGCGCCATCGGCTGTGCCTCACTTAGAAGATGAACCCGCGCCATCAGCGCTAACACTCGAAGGACTTGAACGCCTCAAGCAGGCCTTCGTGCTGGCGGCCCAGCGGGCACATCGCATCGGGATTGACGCCATCGAACTGCATGCCGCTCACGGCTATCTGTTGCACCAGTTCCTGTCGCCGCTGTCCAACCGGAGGACAGACGAGTATGGGGGCTCGCTGGAGAACCGCATGCGGTTTCCGATGGAGGTCTTTGAAGCCATTAGAGCTGAAGTTCCCTCCTCAATGCCTGTTGGCGTGAGGATCTCCGGTACCGATTGGGTTGAGGGAGGCTGGGATATCGACCAGAGCACGGTCTTCGCCTCCGCGCTGAAAGACCGGGGAGTCGCATTCATCCACGTCTCTAGTGGAGGTATCTCGCCACATCAACAAATTCCGCTAGGTCCAAACTACCAAGTAGGGCTTGCGGAGCACGTCCGCCATGCCACAGGTCTTCCAACGGTAGCTGTTGGCCTGGTGACGGAGGCTCAGCAGGCCGAGGACATCGTTGCAGAAGGTCGGGCCGATCTTGTTGCGTTGGCCAGAGCGATATTGTTCGATCCGCGTTGGCCTTGGCATGCTGCGGCATTGCTGGGAGCCCAAGTGGAGGCACCGCCACCCTACTGGCGCTCTCAGCCGCGCGGTCTGTCCCACCTCTTTGGGGACATTCGCATCGGACAGCGTTGATGTCTCCTGTGAAGAACGATGGCTTGCTTTGTTGCTCTTGGTAGCAACGACCAATTGGGCTTGTGAGCCTTGACTCCGAGCACACTCATTTATCCAACTCCGAAATACACCTATGAAAATCCTCGTCCCCGTCAAACGCGTGGTGGACTACAACGTCAAGGTGCGCGTCAAGAGCGACGGCACCGGCGTGGACATCGCCAACGTCAAGATGAGCATGAACCCGTTTGACGAGATCGCGGTGGAAGAAGC
>JACCDQ010192963.1_pt1 | contig 16138 bp, 16 predicted proteins | sample 7446031 | NCBI WGS metagenome assembly JACCDQ01 (sample SAMN15323442, study PRJNA562643) | freshwater metagenome | isolation source: river surface water | place: USA:Blue River Watershed | collected 2017-08-17
ATCCGCGAGGCCGGCTTCACCCAGGTCATGCTCAAGGCCAACGACATCGTCGGCCACCCGCAGGGCGTGGACGCGGCAGTGCGGCTGGTCAAGGACAGCGGCCTGCGCGTCACCGGCTTCCAGGTGCTGCGCGACTTCGAGGGCCTGGCCGGTCACCTGCACGACTACAAGGTCGACATCGCCAAGGCCATGCTGGAGATGGCCCACGCGCTGGGTGCGCCGGTGCTGCTGGCCTGTTCGTCGACCAGCCAGCACGCCAGCCAGGACATCGACGCGCTGGCCCGCGACCTGCGCAAGCTGGCGATGCTGGCGGTGCCGCTGGGCATCAAGATCGCCTACGAGGGCCTGTCCTGGGGCCGCACCGTCAGCGAGTTCACGACCGCCTGGGAGGTGGTCTGCCGCGCCGATGCGCCCAACCTCGGGCTGGGTATCGACTCGTTCCACATCCTCGCCACCGACACCTCGCTGGACGAGATCGACCAGCTCGACGCCGACCGCATCTTCCTGGTCCAGCTCGCCGACTTCATGTGGCAGGAGATCCGCTCGGTGGAGGAGCGCATCGCCACCGCCCGGCACTTCCGCGTCTTCCCGGGCGAGGGCGTGCACAGCGCGCAGGTCGCCGACCTCGTCTCTCGGCTCGATGCCATCGGCTATCGCGGCGACTACAGCTTCGAGGTCTTCAACGACGACTACCAGCAGCTGCCGCTGCCGCTGGTCGCCCAGCGTGCCCACCGCTCGGCCCAGTGGCTGGGCGAAGAGGTGCTGCGCCGTTCGGTGCCGCTGCCCGGGCGCATGACCTTGCGGCGCTGACGGGCTGCGACATTTCGGCCCGGATCGCCTCAGATCACCGGCCGCAGCGACTGCGCGCACTCCTGCAGCAGCGGCAGGATGCGCGAGACCATCGCCTCGCGGGTCTCGTTCTGCATCGGCATGGTCGAGCCGATCGCCCCCCGGCAGATGCCCTTGCGGTCCTTGATCGCCACCGCGATGCCGCGCAGGCCGGGTTCGAGCTGCTGCTCGGTGACCCAGAAGTTCAGCCGCCGCGACGCCAGCACCGAGTCGCGGAAGGCGGTCGCATCGGTCTGCGTCTGCGGTCCGAAGGCGGTGAACTCGTGCGCAGCGATCCATTCGGCCAGCGCCTCGTCGGTGTAGGTCGCCAGGATCGGGACGCAGGGCGTGACCGCATGGGCCGGCACCCGCGCACCGGGCTGGAAGCCGATCGAGATCACCCGCGGGCTGTTGCTGCGGGCGAGGTAGACCACCTCGTGGCCGTCCAGCACGCTGAAGTTGAAGGTCTCGCCCGCCGCCTGCGACAGCCGCTGGATGAAGGGCTGCACCAGCCGGGGCAGGCGCGCCGCGCCAAGGTAGCTCTGGCCCAGTCGCAGCACCTTGGGCAGCAGCCAGAAGTGCTTGCCGTCGCTGTCGGCATAGCCGAAGTGGACAAGGCTCAGCAGGTAGCGCCGCGCGGCCGTGCGGGTCAGGCCGGTGGCGACGGCGGCCTCGCTGGGCGTCAGGCGGGGGTGGTCGTCGTCGAAGGCCTCGATCACGCGCAGGCCCTTGCCCAGGCCGTCGATGATGTCCTTGCGGTCGATCAGGGTGTCCATCCGTCTCCTTCGGGGTGGGCTCGGGACTAACCCGGGAAGCGCACGATGATCGCGCCAACTGCGCGATTGTCGCGCAAGGTGCCGGAAACCGCCTTGTGACGCTCGGGTTCGCTGCCTATCGTTCGCGCACCTTGCAGCGACCCGACATGCACATCTCCGGCACCACCCGCGTCTTCCTGATCCTGGGCGATCCTGTCGCCCAGGTGCGTGCGCCCGAGGTGTTCAACCCGCTGTTCGCCCAGCATGGCGTCGACGCCGTGCTGGTGCCCATGCAGGTGCCGGCCGGCCAGCTCGACGCCTTCGTGCGCGGGGTCTTCCAGGCCCGCAACGTCGACGGCCTGTGGGTCACGATCCCGCACAAGACCGCCTTGCCGGGCCTGCTCGACCACTGCGACCTGAGCGGCAGCACGGCCGAGGCCGTCAACGCCGTGCGCCGACATGCCGACGGCACGATCGAGGGCGCGCTGTTCGACGGCATCGGCTTTGCCAAGGCGCTCGACCACTTCGGCATCGCCTGCACCGGCGCGCGCGTGCTGGTGGTCGGGGCCGGCGGCGCAGGCATCGCGATCGGCTGCGCGCTGGTCCAGCGCGCGCTGGCCGAACTGTCGATCCACGACGTCGACGCCGAACGCGCCGCCGCCGCCGCGGCCCGACTGCGCAGCATCAGCTCGGTCCAGGTCAGCACGCCGGCCAGCGCCGATCCCGCCGGCTATGACCTGGTCATCAATGCCACGCCGCTGGGCCTGCACGAATCCGATCCCTTGCCCTTCGACGTGCGCCGGCTCGACGGCAGCGCCGCCGTGGTCGACATCCTGATGAAGGACGACACCACGCCGCTGCTGCGGGCCTGCACGGCGCGCGGCATCACCGCACATCCGGGCCACGAGATGCTGATCCAGCAGGTGCCCGAGTACCTGCGCTTCTTCGGCTTCGAGGCGCTGGCCCGCGCCACCCAGGCCGATCTCGAACCGGTGCGCGGCCTGATGCGCACCGAGCCGCCGCGCAGTGACCTGATGCCCGGCAAGCCGCCTGTCCCTTCCGTCCCGTCCCGACTCCAACCCGCCGGCGCCTGACGCCACTTCTTGTTCCCAGGAGACCCACCCATGAGCTTCAACCGCCGCCACATCGTCGCCATCGCCGCCCTGTCCGCCCTGTGCGCCACGGGCATCGCCCAGGCCCAGAGCACCATCAAGATCGCCGGCCTCTACGAGCTGTCCGGCGCGGGCGCCAGCGCCGGCACGATGTTCAAGAACGGGGTCGACCTGGCCGTCAAGGAGATCAACGCCGCCGGTGGCATCCTGGGCAAGAAGATCGAGCACACCGCCTCCGACACCCAGAGCAACCCGGGCGTGGCCAAGGGCCTGGCGGCCAAGGCCGTCGACGACGACGTGTTCGCGGTCTTCGGTCCGGTGTTCTCCGGCTCGATCATGGTCAGCATGGCCGAGACCCAGCGCGCCGAGGTGATCAACTTCACCGGCGGCGAGGCCGCCGCGATCACCCAGAAGGGCAACCCGTACATCTTCCGCACCAGCTTCACCCAGGCCACCGCGATGCCCAAGATCGCGCGCTACATCGCCAAGAACATGAAGGCCAAGACCGTGGCCGTCATGTTCGTCAACAACGACTTCGGCAAGGGCGGCCGCGATGCCATCACCAAGTCGCTGGAGTCGCTGGGCGTGAAGGTCGTTGCCGACATCTCCACCGACAGCGGCCAGGTCGACTTCTCGGCCCCGGTGCTCAAGGCCAAGCAGTCCAACGCCGACGCGCTGTTCGTCTACACCAACGAAGAGGAATCGGCCCGTGCGCTGCGCGAGCTGCGCAAGCAGGGCTATGACAAGCCCATCGTCGGCGAGACCACGCTGACCGGCCAGAAGGTCATCGAGCTGGCCGGCAACGCCGCCAACGGCGCCATCGCCCACGTCGGTCTGACGGTCGATGCGCCCAACCCGAAGATGATCAAGTTCAAGGGCGACTTCTTCGCCGCCACCAACACCATCTCGGACCACAACGGCATCAAGGGCTACACGGGCGTGTACATCCTGAAGGCCGCCATCGAGAAGGTCGGCAAGCTCGACCGCAAGGCCGTCGCCAGCGCGCTGCACGGCCTGAACATCAAGGCCGCCAAGAACCCCGGCGTGCTCTATGACGTGTCGATCGACGCCAACGGCGACCTCGACCGCGAGAGCTTCCTCGTCGAGGTCAAGGACGGCCGCCAGGTGGTCAAGGAAATCCTGCCGGCGCTCAACGCGTCCAAGTAAGCGGTCGTCGCCGCCACGAGGGTCGACCCGCGCGGGCGGGTCCGACCCGGTGCGACCCTGTCCGGCCGCGCAGGCTCATCGCGTGAGCCTGTCCAACCCTCCGGTGCCCCATGACCGACTTCTTCCAGCTGTTCTTCTCCGGCCTGGCCACCGGCAGCGTGTACGCGCTGGCCGCACTCGGCTTCACGCTGCTGTGGCAGGCCAGCGGCACGATCAACTTCGCCCAGGGCGAGTTCGTCATGCTGCCGGCCTTCATGATGCTGGGCTTCCAGGCCGCCGGGCTGACGCTGCTGCCGGCCTTCGTGGCGACCTGCCTGCTGGCCGTGTTCGTGCTGGGCTGGGCCTTCAAGCGAGGCATCGCCGATCCGCTGCTGCGCTTCGGGATGATGCCCATCGTGGTGGCCACCATCGGCCTGTCGATCGCCATGCGCAACGGCGTGCGGGCGGGCTACAGCGCCGAGGCGCATCCCTTCCCGAGCCTGTTCACCGACCAGCTCTTCAACATCGCTGGCGTGACCATCACGCTGGCCGACATCGGCACGCTGGGCTGCGCGCTCGCGCTGGTGCTGGCCACGCAGGCCTTCCTCTCGCGCACCGTCACCGGCCGCGCGATGCAGGCCGTGGCGCAGAACACCGAGAGCGCGACCGTGCTGGGCATCAACGTGCCGCGCATGATCTTCTACACCTTCGCGATCAACGCGCTGCTGGCCTGCGCGGCCGCGCTGCTGGTCACGCCGGTCTACCTCGCCAAGTTCGACATGGGCGAGGGCCTGGGCACCAAGGCATTCTTCGCGGCCATCATCGGCGGCTTCAACAACAGCCGCGGGGCGCTGCTGGGCGGTGTCATCGTCGGCGTGGCCGAGAACCTCGCGGCGGCCTACATCTCGCCGTCCTACAAGGACGCGGTGGCGCTGGTGCTCTTCATGATCGTGATCTTGTTCAAGCCGCAAGGGCTGCTGGGCAAGAAAGAGATGAGAAAAGTCTGAGGAGCACACGATCATGAAACCCCTGCACAAGATCGGCCTGCTCGTCATCGTCCTGGTGATGCTCGCGGTGCCGCCGATGCTCAAGAACTACGGCGTCTACCTGTTCACCTACTGGTTGGTCTTCATCATCGCGACGATGGGCCTGAACCTGACCATCGGCTATGCCGGCCAGAAGTCGCTCGGCCATGCCGCGTTCTTCGGCATCGGCGCCTACACCGTGGCGATCCTGCTGCAGCACGGCATCAGCTTCTGGATCGGCCTGCCGCTGGCGGCCATCGGATGTTTCGGCATCGGCCTGCTGGTGGGCTTCCCGGCACTGCGGGTGCAGACCATCTACCTGGCCTTCGCCACGTTGGGCTTCAACACCGCCGTCTGGCTGGTGATGCGCAACGAGGAATGGCTCACCGGCGGCACCTTCGGCATCAACGGCATCACCCGGCCCGGCCTGTTCGGCATCAGCCTGGACAGCAACCTGAGCTACTACTACTTCGTGCTGGGCATGACGCTGATCCTTGGCGCGCTGCTGTTCGGCCTGCTGCGCTCGCCCTGGGGCAAGGCCTTCACCGCCCTGCGCGACAACCCGATCCGGGCCGAGAGCCTGGGCGTGAGCGTGCAGGCCTACACGCTGCTGGCCTTCGCGATCGGTGCGGTCTATGCCGGCGTGGCCGGTGCGCTGTTCGCCAGCCTGGTGGGCTTCATCGAGCCGGCGCCGTTCACGGTCGGCTCCTCGATCATGATGTACCTGATGGTCGTGCTGGGCGGCTCGGGCTACTTCTTCGGTCCGGTGCTGGGGGCGGCGGTCGGCGTGCTGCTGCCCGAGTGGCTGCGCTTCGCGCAGGCCTGGTACCTGTTCGTCTTCGGCTCGGCCGTGATCCTGCTGATGCTGTGGCTGCCCGACGGCCTGCTGAGCATCCCGGACCGCATCCGCGCCCGCCGCCAGTCGCGTGAGGCCTCGGCCGCGCGGGCGGCATCCGCCGCAGCCGCAGCCGCGGCCGAAGGAGGTCAGTCATGAGTCCCGTCCACGGACCCGCGCTGCTGAAGGTCAGCGGCCTGAAGAAGTCGTACGGCGCGATCCGCGCGGTCAACGGCGTCGAGTTCGAGGTCCGCCCCGGCGAGATCTTCGGCGTGATCGGCCCGAACGGATCGGGCAAGACGACCATGTTCAACAGCGTGCTCGGCCAGATCACGCCGGACGCCGGCCGCATCGAGCTCAAGGGCCAGGACATCACCAACCTGAGCCCGCTGGAACTCAATCGGCGCGGCGTCGGCCGCACCTTCCAGACCCTGCAGGTGTTCGGCAAGATGACCGTGCGCGACAACCTGATCGTCGCGGCGCAGGAGCATCGCGGCAGCCTCTTCAGCAGCATGTTCGCGCCGACCGATTCGGGGCTGGGGGCCAAGGCCGACGAGCTGATCGACCTGTTCCGCATCCGCCATGTCGCCGACAAGAAGGCCGGCGAGCTGAGCTACGGCCAGCAGAAGCTGGTCGACATCGCCATGGCCTTCATGAGCGAGCCCGACCTGGTGCTGCTCGACGAGCCCTGTGCCGGCGTCAACCCCAGCCTGGTGGGCGGCATCAGCACGCTGCTCAAGCAGCTCAACCAGACGCGCAAGGGTAGCTTCGTGGTGATCGAGCACAACATGGACTTCGTCATGGACCTGTGCCATCGCATCATGGTGATGGTCGAAGGCGAGGTCATGGCCATCGGCACGCCCGCCGAGATCCGCGGCAACAAGCAAGTTCTCGACGCTTACCTGGGCAGCTGAACATGAGCGATCACGCCATCGAGTTCGACAACGTCGTCGCCGGCTATGGCGACTTCATGATCCTCAACAACCTCACGTTCAAGGCCAGGCGCGGCGCGATCACGTTGCTGATCGGCCCGAACGGTGCGGGCAAGTCGACCGTGCTCAAGACGCTGTTCGGCCTGCTCAAGGTGCGCCAGGGCAGCATCCGGCTGGACGGCCAGGACATCACCGGCGCCAGCGCCAAGGACCTGCTGGTCCAGCACGGCATCGCCTTCGTGCCGCAGGGCCGCAACCTGTTCGGCCAGCTCAGCGTCTACGAGAACCTGGAGCTTGGCGGCATCACGCTGGGCATGAAGACCACGCGCGAGCGCATCCCCGAGGTGCTGGAGCGCTTCCCGCGTGTCAAGGAACGCATCAACAGCCCGGCTGCGGCGCTGTCCGGTGGCGAGCAGAAGCAGCTGGAAGTCGGACGCGCGCTGCTGCTGCGCCCCAAGGTGCTGCTGATCGACGAGCCGTCCATCGGCCTGAGCCCGCTGGTCGTGCAGGACGTCTTCAAGCTGCTGCGCCAGCTCGCCGACCAGGGCACCACCGTGCTGATGGTCGAGCAGAACGTCAAGAGCGCGCTGAAGGTGTCCGACGAGGCGATCGCGCTCGAATCCGGTCGACGCGTGCTGCACAAGCCGGCCGACGAGCTGCTCAACGATCCGCACATCGAGCGCCTGTTCCTGGGCGGTGCCCATGCGGCAGCGGCGACGGCCACCGTGCCGGGCCCTTGACCTTGATCGGGGAGGGCGTGGCCACCGGCCTCAGGCCGCCGGCTCCTCGTCATCCTCACCGCCGGCCTGCCGGTCGATCTGCGCCATGCGGTCGAGCATCTTGAGCAGGTAGTGCAGCGTGTGGCTCATGTCGTTGACCGAGAAGTCGCCCAGCACCTGCTCGTAGTAGGCGTTGATCTTGGGCAGCGCCCGGTCCTTCCAGACGATGCGGCCGGACTCGCTGATGCGCACCCGGCGGGCGCGGCGGTCGCGGTCGTCCGGGGCGCTGACGATGTGGCCGTCGCGCTCCATCCGCCCGATCAGGCCCGACAGGTTCTGACGGCTGACCATCAGGTAGCGCGCCAGCTCGCCCACCCCCATGCCGTCCTGCACCTGCGGTCGCGACAGGGCCCCCAGCACGGCCCACTGCTGGGTCGTCAGGCCCTCGGCCTCGACCGCCCGCGTGCCGGTCTTGTGCATCATGTTGGCGCATTGGTAGAGCCTGAAGAACAGCCGGGTGGCCAGATCGATGCGGGTGGCGGGATGGCCTTCTTTCGTGCTCATCGGAGTTCCTGGCGTGATGGGGGGCGCTGGCCCTGATGTTCTGTGCAGGGGCTGACCGTGGCGATCGGCAACACATTGTCGGAGATTGACGCCTGAACCCTCGGATGCCCGGATCTCGACACCCGTTGAAGCCGTCTTGAGTGGAATAGAATTCCAGTTTGATATCTGATTCCGTTTTTAGGAGCGCCGACCCCATGGCCCTGCTCACGACGCTTGCCGCGCTGCCCACGGACGCCGCCTTCGACCTGGTCGTGATCGGTGCCGGCGGTGCCGGCCTGTCAGCGGCGCTGCACGCGGCGATCGATGGGGCGCGGGTGCTGGTGGTCGAGCGCACCGCTCAGGTCGGCGGCACGACCGCCTGGTCGGCCGGCACGACCTGGATCCCGTGCACCCGCCATGCGAAGGCGCTGGCGGGCGAGGACAGCATCGAGCAGGCCGCGCGCTACCTCGACCAGGTCGTCGGAGCCCATGCCGATGCCTCGCTGCGACGCGCCTTCCTGGCCCACGGTGCCGAGGCGGTCGAACGCTTCGAGCGGCACACCCACGTCCACTACCGGCCCTATGCGCTGCATCCGGACTACGAGTCCGACATCGAGGGTGCGACCTTGCGCGGCCGGGCGCTGGAGCCGCTGCCGTTCGACGGCCGTCTGCTGGGTGACCTGTTCGGACTGCTGCGCGCACCGATCCCCGAGTTCACCGTGCTGGGCGGCATGATGGTCGACCGCAGCGACATCAACCACCTGCTGGCGATGGGCCGCTCGTGGCGTTCGCTGCGCCATGCCGCATCGATCATCGGCCGCCACGCACGCGACCGCCTGAGCCACCCGCGCGGCACCCGGCTGGTGATGGGCAATGCGCTGGTCGCGCGCCTGCTGCATTCGCTGGCGCAGCGCCCCAACGTCAGCCTGCTGGTGGACACCGGGCTGCGCGAGATCCACGCCGGCACCGATGCCGCCGGTGCGCGTGTGATCGAGGCCGTCACGCTGGAAGCCGCCGGCCAGACCCGTCGCGTCGCCGTGCGTGGCGGACTGGTGCTGGCCAGCGGCGGCATCAACCGCGACCCCGACTGGCGCGCACGCACGTTGCCCGGCATCCCCATCGACTGGTGCCCCGGCGCGCCCGGCCACACGGGGCAGGCGCAGGCGCTCGCGCTGCAGCTCGGTGCCCGCCATGGCGACGGCGCGGCCAGTCCGGCCCTCTGGGCGCCGGTCTCGCTGCGCCGTCGGGCCGACGGCAGCACGGCGGTCTTCCCGCACTTCGTCATGGACCGCGCCAAGCCCGGCATGCTGACCGTCAACCAGGCCGGTCGGCGCTATCTCAACGAGAGCATGTCCTACCACCGCTACGGCCTGGCGATGCAGGCCGAGCAGCGCCGCAGCGACCGCGGCGAGCCCGGCGCGGCGGCGGCCCTGCCGTCGTTCATCGTCTGCGACGCGGCGGCACTCAAGCGCCACGGGCTGGGCATGGTCCGCCCCGGAGGCACCGGCCTGGCGGCCTACATCGCCGACGGCTACCTGACCGCAGGCGCGACGCTGGCCGAACTCGCCCGCCAGCTCGGCCTGGACGCCGCCACGCTGGAGGCCACCGTGGCCACCCACAACCGCCACGCCGAGGCCGGCCACGACCCCGACTTCGGTCGCGGCCGCACCGCCTACCAGCGCAACATCGGCGACGCCAGCTGGCCCGGCCCCAACCCCAACCTCGGTGCCATCGCGACCGCGCCGTTCTACGCCGTGAAGGTCTACCCCGGCGACATCGGTGCGGCGGTCGGCCTGCGGACCGACGACCGCGCCCGCGTGCTCGACGCCCACGGCTCCCCCATCGCCGGCCTCTACGCAGTCGGCAACGACGCCCAGTCGATCATGGGCGGCACCTACCCCGGCCCCGGCATCACGATCGGGCCGGGGATGGTGTTCGCGCATCTGGCGGCGCGGGATGCGCTGGGGCGGCTGCCGACACGCGCTTGATCGGGTGCCCTCCTCGGAGGGAGGGCATCGCCGCGCATCCTCCGCAACCATCGCCCGACCGCCGCGCCAACTCCGACGCGGCTCCGGGCTGAGACGCCTTTTTTGACCGAAAGAGGCGCTTCGGCATCTGAATTGTCGTAGCTACAATAAAGATGCAGATCGAGTTCGATCCGAACAAGGACGAGACCAACCGCTTCAAGCACGGCATCAGCCTGGCTCTGGCGGCGGCGATCGACTGGGACGACGGCTACTACTGGTTCGACCCGCGCTGGACTCATCTGGAAGACCGACGGGTGGGTTTCGTCACGCTGGACGGCCGACTGCACGTCGTGGTGTTCGTCGACCGTGACGACGCCCGCCGGATCATCAGTCTGCGCCGGGCCAACAAGCGTGAGGTCATTCGACATGGACAAGAAGCGGGAAGAGGCTGAGTACGTGATCGTCAGGGGGGGGCGGCGGGTCCGCGTGCCCACGCCCGAGGAAGACGCCGAGATCACCGCCGCCGCGCTGTCCGACCCGGACACCGTCCTGCTCACCGACGAGCAGATGGACGCGATGGTTCCCTACCAGGCCCTGCGCGGCCGCCCGCCATTGGCGCGCCCGAAGGTGCTGGTCTCGGTGCGCTACAGCCCCGAGGTGATCGACTTCTTCAAGGCCGGCGGCGACGGCTGGCAGACCCGCATGGACGAAGTCCTGAAGGCCCACGTGGCGAATGCGGTGGCGGACCGTGACGAGAAGGCGGGTTGAAGGCGGGGGCCCCCTTCAGAGGGTGTCCGTTCCTCTTGTGCCAGGTCGAGGAAGCGCGGGAGTTGTTGATCGACGCAGGAATCCGACCGTGAACACCATGACCCACCAGGGCTACACCGCCCGGATCGACTTCGATGACCGCGACGGCATCTTTGTCGGGCGACTGCTGGGGATCCGGCACCTGATCAGCTTTCATGCCGACAACGTGAGCGGCCTTCGCACCGCCTTTCATGCGGACGTGCAGGACGATCTCGGCGACTGTGCCGGGCAGGGCGTGAGCCCCGAGAAACCCGCGTCGGGCAAGCTGTTGCTGCGGGTGTCGCCGCAGGTGCATGCGCAGGCGCTGGTGGCGTCACAGGCGGCCGGCATGAGCCTCAACCAGTGGGTCGGCGAGGCCCTGCAGCGGGCGATCGAGGCGGCCGGCGAGCGTTGACGGAGAGCGTTGACGGCCGCACGCCTCAGGCGCGATCGGTGGATGCGTCCCGAGCTTGCCGAGTTTCCCGTTCCCCACGCCGCGCATCGGCCAGCGCCAGCACCCGATCCGTCGCCTCGATCGCCAGCCGGGCCCAGGCCTCGTGGCCCATCGCGGGGGCGCGCGATTCGCTGGGCACCTCGATGCTGATGGGCAGGTCGGCCGGCAGGCGCGAGAACAGCTCGACCAGGTCGATGCCGCCTTCGCCCGGCAACAGGCGCTCGCAGCGGGCGTCGTGGATCAGGTCGGCGACTGCGGTCGGGCCCGGCACCCGGCCGTCGCAGATCTGGGCGTAGTGCAGGCGCTGGCGCGGCCAGCCGGCGAGGTCCTGCAGGCGGCTGGGTGAACGGGCGACGTGCAGGGCGTCGACCAGCACCGCCGCGTTGGGCTGGTCGACCGCCGTGACGATGCGTTGCGCCACGTCCAGCGACGGCACCGCCGTCCACGGCATGAACTCGAGATCGGCGCTCAGGCCGTGGCGGGCGGCGGCCTCGCAGAACGAGGCGTAGGACGCCGTCAGGCGCGATTCGTCCGGGTCGTCGCCGGCGACCAGCACATGGGCCGCGCCCAGTTCGGCCCCGCAGGCGAGGAAGGGCTCGAAGCGGGCGGGATCGAAGGCGGCATCGAGCCGCACCACCTCCAGGTCGAGCACCTTCACACCCGTGTCGCGCATGACGGCCAGCGCCTCGCGCAGGCCGGCGGCGTCGGTCATCAAGGGGTAGTGGATGCCGCCCGGCGCCGTGGGCAGCAGGCGGATGCCGGCGGCCGCGCAGCCCGTGCGGGCGGCCAGGCGCAGCATCTGCGCCGGGTTGAGCGGCAGGGCCATCAGCTGGGCCAGCGAATAGGGGCGTGGGCGGTTCATGGGGATTCTTCCGGGACGGCGTCGGGCATCGGCAGGGGCTGCCCCGCCGCGTGGTGGGCCAGCACGTAGCCGAAGGTCATGGCCGGCCCGAGCGTGATGCCGCCGCTGGGGTAGTGGCCGCGCATCGTGCTGGCCATGTCGTTGCCGACGGTGTAGAGGCCGGGGATCGGTGCACCGCGCGCATCGAGCACACGCGCGTGGGCGTCGGCCGCCAGCCCGGCGAAGGTGCCCAGGCTGCCGGGCACGATGCGCAGCGCGTAGAACGGGCCGTGCTCGATCGGCGCGACGCAGGGGCTGGGGCCGGCGTGATCGGGGTCGCCCTGCAGGCGCTCGTAGGCGGTGCCGCCGCGCCCCCAGGCCGGGTCGCGGCCTTCACGGGCCTGCACGTTGTAGCCGGCCACCTCGTCGACCAGACCGGCCGGGTCGATGCCGCAGCGGCGCGCCAGCGCCTCCAGCGTGTCGGCGCGCTGCAGGTAGCCGTCGATCAGCCACGGCGCGAGCGGAAAGGGCCACGGCTTGCTGTGCCCCAGGCCGTGGCGGCGCTGGAAGCGGTGGTCGCAGATCAGCCAGGCCTGCAGCGGCTGGCCGGGCCGGGCGCTGTCCTCGCCCAGACGGTCGAACAGGCCGCACATGAAGGCGTGGTAGTTGCCGGCCTCGTTGGCGAAACGCCGCCCGCTGGCGTCGACCGCGATCAGCCCGGGCTTGCCGCGTTCGGCCAGATGCACGAAGGCATCGAGCCGCCCGCCGGGTCGGGGCAGCAGCGAGACCGGAGCCCAGGCGCCGGCATGGGCGAGCTCGGTGTCGAGGTGCGCGCCGACGGCCTCGGCCAGACGCAGGCCGTCGCCGGTGCTGCCGGGCGCGGCGGCGCTGACATGTTCACGACCGGTCGGGGCGTGGCGCAACAGCGCGGCCTTGCGCGCGTCGTCGTGCGCGAAGCCGCCGGTGGCCAGCACGACGCCGCGCGTCGCCTCGAAGAGTTGCTCGTGGCCATCGGGCTTGCGGACGATCGCCCCGGTCACGCGAGCGCCCGCCTCGCGCACCAGCGACCGCGCCGCATGGCCGTGCAGCAGCGTCACGCCCGCGTCCAGCGCGGACCTGAGCAGGGCGGCCACCAGCGCGTTGCCGCCCATGCGCAGGCGGCCCTGGCCATGCGTCAGCAGGTCGCGGGCATGGCGCAGCAGCCGGCCGCTGACGTAGGCGAACGAATCCCGGGACCGGTTGGCGCGCATGAAGTGGCGCAGGTCTGCGCCGATGCTCATGCCCAGCCAGCTGAGGATGTCGCGCGGCGGTCTCAACCGGTGCATCGTCTGGCGGCCCAGCCGTGCCGCGTCGAAGGGTGCGGCGCAGACCGAGCGGCCGCCGTCCCGCGCGCCCGGCGCGTGGCCGTGGAAGTCGGGGATGTGGTTGCCGTCGACGAAACGCAGGGCGGTGTGGTCGAGGTGGAACTGCACCATCGCCGGGCCGTGGGCGAGGAAGGCCTCGATGCGATCGGCCTTGTCGCGATGGCCCATCACGTGGCGCAGGTAGGTGCGCGGTCCTTCGATGTCTTCGACGATGCCGGCCGCGCGGGCGAGCGGGTTGCGCGGGATCCACATCCAGCCGCCGGACCAGGCGGTGGTGCCGCCCAACAGCGGCTCCTTCTCGATCACGACGACCTTCAGGCCGAGGTGGGCGGCGGTCACGGCGGCGCTCAGGCCACCGGCGCCGGAGCCGATCACCAGCAGGTCGCAGCGCATCGGGCGATCAGGTCGAGGGGGTTGACGATGCCGGTGCGCTGGTTGGTGCGCTGGTCGGTGCATAGGCCCGGTTGAACAGCGGCGAGGCCGCGCTGATGGCGGCCAGCTCCTGCGCGGCGGCCATGAGTTCGGGGGCCCATTGCTTCATCTTGGCCTCGGTCAGCCGCACCGCCGGGCCGGACATGGCCAGCACGCCCACCGCGCCCTTGCCGGCCGGCACGATGGCCGTCGACATGGCGTTCAGGCCGGCCGCATAGGTCTCGCAGGTCAGCGCATAGCCCTGCTTGCGCACGGCGCGGACCTGCTTGATCACCGCCTGCATCGAGGTCGGCGCGTTCGGCCCGTAGGCCGGCGGCAGGCCCAGGCCCTGACGGCTGACCAGCGCGATGGCGTCGTCCTCGGGCAGGGTGGACAGCCAGGCCAGGCCCGACGAGGTGCAGGACAGCCGCACGTCGATGCCCTGGTCCGGGTCGTAGCGCAGGCCCGAGCGCGTGCCCTGCGACAGCGATACCCAGGTGATGTGGTCGACGTCGACGACGCCCAGCCGCACCAGCTCGCCGCAGGCCTCGGCGAGGCGGTCGAGGATGGGCTGGCACAGGTCGATCGCGCCGGAGGCCTTCAGGTAGTTCATGCCCATCGACACCAGCTTGGTGGTGAGCATGTAGTCGCCGCGCTCGCGCGACTGGCGCACCCAGCCCAGCTCGGCCAGCTCCATCAGCAGGCGGTGGGCGGCGCTGCGGGGGATGTCGAGTTCATCGGCCAGGGTGGCCAGCGGCACGCCCGGGACCTCGGCGGCGAGGCGTTCCAGGATGGCCAAGGTGCGTTGCATCACGCCGGACATGGGGGCTCCGTCATCGGTGTTTCGTTGATCGGTGTTTCGTTGTGAAGTGGAATGCTATTCCACAATTGAACCTCAGTCCAATATACTGCCACGACTGACCCGACGATCGACCCGACCCCATGGCTCAGCCCCCGGACCCTTTCCTGTCGCGCTACAACGGCGCGACCCGCGTGATCTACATCGTTGGCGACCCGATCGCGCAGGTGAAGGCGCCCTCGGGCGTGACCACGCTGATGCGCTCGCGCGGTGCCGACGCGGTCTGCGTGCCGGCCCATGTCGCGCCGCAGGACCTCGCCGGCTGGTGCGCGGCGATCCGTCGGCAACGCAACGTCGACGGGATCATCGTGACCGTGCCGCACAAGTTCGCGGCGCTGTCCTTGTGTGACGACCTGACCGCGCGGGCCCGCTCGATCGGTGCGGTCAACATCCTGCGTCGCCACGCGCCCACCGGTGGCTGGTTGGGCGACATGTGCGATGGCGACGGGCATGTCGCCGGTCTGAAGGCCGCCGGCCTGGTGCTGGAAGGCCGCCGCGCGCTGCTGGTCGGTGCCGGCGGCGCGGGCTCGGCGATCGCGCATGCGCTGGTCGATGCGGGCGTCGCGGCGCTGGACCTGCACGACGCCGATGCGACCCGCCGCGAGGCGCTGGCCGACAAGCTGCGGCGCTACGCGGCCGGCCGTGCCGCGCCGCTCGCGCTGGGCATCGGCCGAGCCGACCCGACCGGCTACGACCTCGTCACCAACGCCACGCCGCTGGGCATGACGGCCGATGACCCGCTGCCCATCGATGTCTCGCGCCTGAGCCCGTCGACCTTCGTCAGCGATGTCGTCACGCAGCCGGCGCTGCCGCCGCTGATCGAGGCCGCCCGCGCACGCGGCTGCGCCACGCTGACGGGCATCGGCATGTTCGAGGCCGTGCGCGACCGCATCGTCGACTTCTACCTGGACTGAACGCTCAACCCCCATGGACTTCTCCCTCAACGACGAACAGAGGATGCTGATCGACACCGTGCGTCGATTCATCCGCGAAGAACTGCAGCCGCTGGAACAGCGCATCGAGGACCACGGCGAGCTCGACCCGGCCAGCGCCAGGGCGGTGTTCGACAAGTCGCGCAGCCTCGGCCTCTACGCGCTGAACATGCCGGCCGAACTGGGCGGCGGCGGGCTGTCGACGCTGGACCGCATCCTGTGCGAGGAACAGTTCGGCCACACCAGCGACATCCTGATCCGGCGCGCCTTCGGCAATGTCTACGAGCCCTTGCTCGAATGCCGGGGCGAGCAGGTCGAACGCTGGCTGAAGCCGACCATCGAGGGCCGGCGCACCTGCGCCATCGCGATCACCGAGCCGGGTGCCGGCTCCGATGCCCAGGGCATCCGCACGACGGCGCGCCGGAATGCCGATGGCCACTGGGTTCTCGACGGTGGCAAGCACTTCATCAGCGACGGCCTGTGGAGCGACTTCTTCCTGGTCTCGGCCCGCACCGGCGAGCGCGAGATCAGCATGTTCATGGTCGACAAGGGCCTGCCGGGTTTCACCATCGGCAAGGACCAGAAGATGATGGGCCTGCGCGGCACGCCGCACGTCGAGCTGTTCTTCG
>JACCDQ011857888.1_pt1 | contig 16137 bp, 13 predicted proteins | sample 7446031 | NCBI WGS metagenome assembly JACCDQ01 (sample SAMN15323442, study PRJNA562643) | freshwater metagenome | isolation source: river surface water | place: USA:Blue River Watershed | collected 2017-08-17
GAGCACGAGTGAAAGGCGCAGTCCAAGAGATTGCAACGACCGCGGGCAAGCTATTGAAGATGGGCGATACTCACGTGCTTTGGTACGAACCAACATTTTCTACGCTGCACTTAGCGCCGCTCTCTGTCTCGCATGTGCTGCGCAGTAATTTGCTGACACAAAGTCCCGTGATTGCTACCTCTGCAACTCTTACCGTGGGCAACGGCTTTGACGCGATGGCAAAGAGCATCGGATTTGTAGTTGGCAATGAAGCTGATGAAGAAGTTGATGTTGATGAGATCGACCCGGGCAATGTCCAGTTCTTGGATGTGGGATCACCATTTGATTTTGCTAATCAAGGAATGTTGTATCTACCTAAACATTTACCCGAGCCAACTCGGGATGGGACTTCGCCACAGGTGCTAGAAGAACTCGGCGAACTCATCGATGCTGCTGGTGGACGCACGCTTGCGCTCTTTAGCTCATGGCGCGGAGTAGAGGCAGCTGATGCACATCTGCGCGATGTCTTGAAAGAACGTCCAATTTCTATCATCACTCAAAAACGTGGTGATGCGGTTGCGCCGTTAGTAGAACGTTTTGCTAAAGATGAAACATCAGTTCTTCTCGGAACAATGTCACTGTGGCAGGGCGTAGATGTCCCTGGAAATTCCTGCATCTTGGTGGTCATTGATCGTCTGCCATTCCCGCGTCCGGATGAACCGGTTCTCGCTGCGCGTTCGGCGCTGGCAGATAGCGCTGGTGGTAGTGGATTTATGTCTGTCTCTGTACCTCGTGCCGCACTTCTTTTAGCTCAAGGTGCAGGTCGATTGATTCGTAGCATTGATGATCGAGGTGTTGTTGCGATTATGGATTCTCGTATCGTGACGAAGCGTTACGGAAGTGTTCTACTCAATTCAATGCCACCGCTGTGGCGCACCAATGACAAGCAAGTCGTTCGAGAATCTCTCAAACGACTTGCTCAATCAATGGGTGGATAGCTTTACTTAATTGTCACCGGAATAGTGGCTTTAAGTGCATCCCACATTCCTGTCTTTGCTGGTGCGGTTGCCTTTAAGACACAGCTCTTTCCGCTTACTGCGCTGATGATATTGAGCTCAACACGACAGCCCTTTGTATTTGAGGTGTAAGTGATATCTGCGCCAAAGTTTGTGGTGGCAGGTAGTGCCTTTGTGGCACCGCGCTTAAGTTGGTACTTCTTAATTGAGATGGTCTGTGTGCCTGGAATTAGCATCAAAGGGTAGTTAGCTTTCGCTCCTTCAAACTTCGAATCTCCTGCAGTAGCAGCATCGATAGCGCAGTAGCCACTTCCCTTCAGTGCAGTAAAAACACCTTTGACCAATGTGCAATCTGTCGTTGACGAGGTAAGTGTTACTGGAAGACCAGAGAGTGAGGTGGCAACAATGACTGCATTTGCTCGATATCCCACCTTGACGGGTACATTCTTGGTCAGCGGAGCACCGTTGAGTGTGAGTGAAATTGAATCGGCGGCAAGAGTGGCAACGTTAGTTGTTGCTGGGGCAAAGGTAATTGGAAGATAAGTATCTTCAGATGTGTCTGCAGTTAACGGGTGAGCAAGCTGGAAGAAGATTCCACATCCGGTGATAGCGCAATCAACTGCGCCGGTCTTGCCATTGAACTTGGCTTTGAGAGTGAATGAGATATCGCCTTTGTATGGAGTCGATCCTTGCTCACCGTTGGCGCTAGTCCACAGCAGGTTAACGCAGTTTGTTGGTCGCGCACCTGCTGTTTCCGGGGCTGCGCACTGAGAAATGTAGAGACCACCCTTAGTCGGAAAGCCAACGAATCCGCCATGAATTACTGCGCCCTCAGCCTTGAGGTTAGTCAATGGCTGACTCGACCAGGTGAACGTTGCAGCTGAAGCTGGATTTACTGCAGTAATCGCGACAACAGTGAATGCCATTGTGATGACAGTGGAGATGATTTTCTTCATGGTGTTTTCAGCTCTCTATTTGAAGGTAATCGGGATAAAGATGTCGTGAGTTCGATCTCCTTCATGGAGGTGATCGGACCTCACGGTGATTGCACATGTGACTTTCTTGCAGTCATATTTGCCTAGCATTCGAGTTACTTTTACTTTCTCTGTAAAGCGTCCGCCTGCAAGATACGGAATCGCAAGTCCTATTCCGTACGGTGGTGGGTTGGAGGAAATCCAGTACGAAGCTTCACCAGTGCCAGCTTTGTTCACTCCGCCACCGCATGGAGTTGGCGCCTCTCCTTTGCGGGGTACGAGGCAGTAAGCAAGGTAAATTCCAATAGTTTCATCAAAGTTTTTGCCATTGACGGTGACATAGGTTGTCTTTGAAAAAGTGCTCTTTGCAATTGAAATGGTGGAGCCACTTGGCAATGATGCAGATGTAGCCGCCTGAGCATGGGTGGCAGGCAATAGAGTTATTGCCAATGCGGCGAAAACGGCTCTGCGCATAGCGATGAGAGTAGAGAAAATTGTCCTGCCTTTTATCCGACAGTTCGAGCGAAAGTGTCGGCAGACCACCTGCTGGTCATCTGGGAAACTAAAGGCATGAGAAAAGGTGCGTTGGTCTGGTGCGCACTGGGGCTCCTCTTACTGACTGGTTGTGCTCGAAGCGCCGGAGAAGTGACAACAATTTCGGTCAAAGATGTTTCTACATCGCGGGTATCGCTCGCTGAAAAAGCGGCCAAATCGAGGGTCATTGCGCTGGCAAACGGCAGCGCCGAGATAATTGATGCACTTGGTTTCAAGGGCATTTTGGTCGGGCGAGATATCGCCAGCACAGATCCAGCTTTGGAGTCCGTTCCTATCGTTACCTCGGGACATCAAGTAGTCGCTGAGAAGATAATCGCGCTCAATCCTGATCTAGTAATTATTGATGCATCTGTTGGCCCCATTCAGGCGATCGAGGCACTTCGTGCAGCGAAGATTGAAATTGTGACAATTGATGAAGTCTGGAACGTTGAAGGAATAACGGGAAAGGTGAAGAGCGTCGCCACATCGATTGGCGTGCCACTTTCTGGCGAGGCGTTGGTAGAGAAGATTGCACGATCGCTGGCTCCATTGACTTCTATCAATAAAAGTTCAGCCACTGTGGCCTTTCTCTATTTGAGAGGTGGAAACTCGATTTACCGCTTCGGGGGTAAAGGATCTGGTGCTGATTCCATTATTTCGAGTATCGGTGCCACTGATGTCGGATCTCAAGTCAGCTCGACACCATTTACTGCACTCACGAGCGAGAGCTTTGCTTCAGTAAACCCACAGATTCTCCTGGTGATGAGCAAAGGGTTGGAATCCGTAGGGGGAGTAGATGGCTTATTAGCTCTTCCGGGTATCGCTCAGACAGATGCGGCAAAACATCGAGCGGTCATTGCAGTAGATGACTCACTGCTTCTCTCATTTGGACCGAGAACACCTAGTCTTCTCACTCTGCTCAATCAGGCAGTCGGCGAGGTGAAGAAATGATGGGTGTGAAATCTCGGCGCATACTTTTACTTGCCATCATCGCTTTTATTGTGCTTTTTACGCTCTTCTCATTGACGGTGGGAAGCGCATCGCTTGACTCTCCGTGGCGCTATGTCCTGCATCCATCTCTTGAAGGAAATCAGCATCAAATAATCTGGGATATCCGATTCCCGCGGGTAATTTCAGCTCTTCTAGTTGGAATGGCGCTCGGAGTTGCCGGCGCTCTCTCGCAATCTGCGACTAACAACCCGCTCTCAGATCCATCCATCATTGGAACTTCTGCTGGCGCATCTTTAGGAGCAGTCATTGCAGTTATTACCGGGGTCGCAACTATAGGAACTTTTCCAGTAACTATCTTTGCTGTTGCTGGCGCGCTCGTTGCATCGCTGATCACATTCTCTCTCGCAAAGAGCGCCATGCAATTGGTAATCGTTGGTATTGCTTCATCTGCGCTGATAAGTGCAATTGCCGGCCTGCTGATCACAATGGGCAACAGACCAGAAGCGCGCTCCATTTCATTTTGGTCGCTAGGTTCACTATCTCTAGCAAACTCGCAGACGGTAGATGTCCTGGCGCCGATAGTTCTCATAGTCTCGGCTATCGGTTGGTCGATATCTCAGCGGATGGATCTCTTGGTTTTAGGCGATAGAGAAGTTGCCCACCTTGGATTTAATCCAAGGACTATTCGCCTCGGTGCATTCATTGTGATTTCTATATTGATTGGAACCGCTGTGAGCGCAGTAGGTTCGATAGCCTTTCTCGCACTTGCAGCTCCGCACATCACTCGCTATTTGATAGGTCCCACTAATAGACCGCTCATTATTGGCTCCGCAGTCATTGGCGCCGGATTGTTGCTGATTGCCGATACTGCAGCTCGAACAATCGTGCCTCCCTATGAACTTCCTATCGGACTGATTACATCTCTCATCGGAGCACCGATGTTAATTGTGATGTTGCGCAAGAACTCTGAGGTATGGCGATGATTGATATTAAAAACGTCGCGCTTTCCTATGGCACGCATCGAGTCCTAGCGAATTTCTCTGCCCATATTGCTCAAAATTCGATTACTGCAATTATCGGTAGAAATGGCAGCGGCAAAAGCACCTTGCTCAGTGCCATATCTGGCGACATCGCCCTCAGTGGTGGCGAAATACGTCTCCATGGAAATTCAATTAGCGAGCTCTCATCACAAGAGCTGGCATATCTTCGCTCTTACGCAACGCAAAGCCACACGTATTGGATGGCATACCCGGTCGAAGAAATCTTACGTATGGGTCACGATGCGGTCTCACAAGAGCGATACGAGTACTTAGTCGATGCACTTGATATCAGGTCGATTCTGAAACAGCGCATCACAACTCTCTCTGGTGGTCAATTGCAGCGAGTAGAGATTGCTCGAGCCTTTATGCGAGATACAACACTGGTTTTACTAGATGAACCTTTTGCCTCACAGGATGTTGAATCAACATCGCGGCTGATTGCGCTGATGAAGAGTGAGAAGGCTCGAGGTGTGACGATTATTCTCGTTGCCCATGAAAAGCGTGAAGATTTATCGTGGTGTGATTCAGTAATTGAGATTGAAAGCTAGATAGATCTTTCGATTGCATCTTCAGCAGCTAATCGAAGTGCGGGCCAACTCATGGCAAATGATGGATGCAGTGGCAGGCGTTCGACATCATCAAATGCCACCCATCGAACTTCGTGGGATTCATCGTTGAGTTCGTGACCCTCTAACTTATTGCTGGCAACTGCAATCACTGTGGAGTAGCTCCAGCCATTGTGATCATCGACAAAGGTGGCCAATGGCATCACATCATCAGGATTGATGCCGGTCTCTTCTACCGCCTCGCGAATAGCTGCCTCCACGATGCTTTCGTGAGAATCGCGTGCACCGCCTGGAATTCCCCAGGTATCTCCGTTATGCACCCACGGAGCGCGATGCTGTAAGAAGACTGCACCGTTGCGGATTAACATGATTCCGGCAGCTCCATGTTTGCCCCAGTGTTTGGAGCCGCAGGCACATTCAATCCACCCGTCGCCGTCACGTGCACTCATGCGCCAACCTTCCCACATTCATCCACAGATGTCCTCGGGTCTTCGTTTTGAGTGCGGCCACATATCTAGTGTCCGGCAGATGAAACGCATTCTCATCTCGGCAATTGTGATTGCCACATCCATAGCGCCACCTGCTCATGCAGCAGATTGCATCGAAAAGGCTTGCATCGAGGTCTATACCCAAGATGGCCACATCGTCATTGAAGGGCGCAAGGGCAAAGGCCCTGCATCGACAATGGTGGTCATTCCGGCTCCGAGCAAGAGCTCAACGCCACATCCGAAAACAACAAAGAAAATTGTTGTACCGGTGCCCACGGTAAAGACCTCCAAAAAACCTACAGTGAAAAAGATTCCTAGAAAACCTAAAGTTAAGAAATCATCAACTTCTGCAACGTCACTGCAAGATAAATTAGTTGAATCAATCCCCACTGCAGGGATTTCTTATCAGCCATCTTTTTCACCACTTGTAAAGACTCCCGTCTACTTCTGGTCAGATATCCCAACTCTGGTAACAAAGAAAGTTGAGATCGTCGGTGAGGTCGTCGATGTGCGATTGCGACCTACCTTCTATTGGCACTATGGCGATGGTGTCTTTTTTATTACTCGCAAAGTTGGTGCCGCCTACCCCGATGGCGAAATCCGTCACTCATATTCCAATCCAGGCCATTACTTAATCGAGCTCGTCACTCGCTGGGATGGCGAGTTCACTGTCGATGGCGTATCGACGCCGATTCCTGGTCGTATCACCACTGTCTCTGTTCTGCCTATCACCGTTGTATCCGCCCCTATCCGCTTTATGAATTGAGGAACCATGCCCACTTTAACTTCTGCCCACGATCTCATTACCGCTATCCCATTTCTGGTCGGCTTTCATCCCACTAATTCGATTGTCCTAGTCTCGGTAAAAGATGACTCGATTGGTCTTGCGATGAGGATTGATGTACCAGCGCATATCGATAGCGATGCTATTGATTTATTAGCCCATCACTTTCTGCGGGAAGAAGCCGAGGCGGCTCTATTGGTTGCTTACATGCCTGATGAGCGCGATGATGGTGATTCGATGTTAATCTCACTCGGTGCAGGGCTTATACGAAATGGCATCGCAGTACAAGAATCAATTGTCGTACAGGCAGGTCGCTATCGATCCATCATTTGTCGTGACCCAGAGTGCTGTCCCGTCATCGGCAAAGAGATGCCAGCGATAGAAGAATCAGAGATCGCTGCCGAGCATGTTGTAGCAGGCATTCCCATGCCATACGCAAATATCTCTGACCTCATCGACACATTGGCGGCAACACCTGAATCGTTTAATCTGCAGTGGAGCGATGAAGTTAACCGTTTCTATATCTCTGATGATGCAGAAGAGTTATCAGCTCTGCGCCGTGATGGCGTAGAAACGATGGACCTTCTTCTCGATGAATATCGGATTGGCCGTGGCCCTTCCGATAAGACACTTGTAGCTCGAATGATTGGTCGCATGAGCGATGTTCAAGTTCGTGATTACGCGCTCGGGGTTCATAGCGAAGATACATACGATCTTTATTTCACGATGTGGCGTGAGCTCTTGCGCTTGGCTCCTCGCGGATTTGTGGCACCGATTGCATGCATCGTTGCAGCGATGGCATATGAAAGTGGTGATGGCGCCTTGGCGCAGAAAGCCCTCGATCGAGCAATCGCAGATGACGAGCACTATCCACTGGCAGCGCTGTTGCGCAGAGTTTTCAACGCGGGATGGCCACCTCAATCTTTTGCGCAGATGCGCGCCGAGCTGCATCCCAAGGTCATCGCCTCAATATTTGAATAGTAGACAGTGCGGGGGATGGGTTAGAATCTGCCCAGGTCATGAGTTTCGACATCAAGCCCCGGCTAGTCGAGCGGCAACCCTCCACCGCGGTGGGGTGCTCCGGGTGACGACCAGGTAAGTGTGCAGACACTTGCAAGTGCGTGAAGGAAATTTGCAATGAGCAGAATTATCAATCATGAGGTCACAGGCGCCTGGCTTGAAGGTGACGATCCGGGCGAACGTAAATTTATCAAGATTGGTTTTCTCCTCCTTGAAAATGGAGAAGTACTTCCAGATATCACTATCGCGTATCAAACATGGGGCAGACTCAACGCAGCTAAAGACAATGCGATTCTTATTAATCACGCCATGACCGGATGGTCTGATGTTCCTGCATGGTGGCCACAGATGGTCGGACCTGGTCTTCCATTTGATACCGATAAATATTTCATTGTCTGCCCCAACGTCATCGGCGGTTGTCAGGGATCAACTGGACCTTCCAGCTTTGCACCCGATGGAAAGCGTTATGGCTCTCGTTTTCCCATTATCAGTATCCGTGACATGGTCAACGCAGAAGTTGCTTTTAGCGACGCACTTGGAATTGAAAAGTATTTATTAGCGGTCGGTCCATCTCTCGGTGGAATGCGTTCGCTGGAGTGGGCTATTCAATTGCCCGATCGTGTGGGAGCCATCTGCACCATTGGATCATCAGCTGTTGCAACAGGCGATCAAATCGGAACAGCTTCGATTCAGATTCGTGCCATTAAGAGTGACCCATTCTTTAATCGGGGTGATTATTACGAGCAAGAGCGCGGGCCAGTCGAAGGTATGGGAATTGCTCGACGTATTGCTCATCTGACATATCGAACTGAATCTGAGATGGATGTTCGCTTTGGTCGCCAACTTCAGGGAGATGACACCGGTCGATATGCAGTCGAGTCCTACCTCGACCACCAAGCTGCCAAGCTAGCCAAGCGATTTGATGCCAATACCTATATCGCCCTGACTGATGCCATGAATTCACACGACGTCGGTCGTGATCGTGGGGGAGTCGTAGAGGCTCTTGAATCCATCACCGTGCCAGTTGTGGTCGTCTCCATCGATACAGACCGACTCTTCCCACCTCGACTTCAGGTTGAGATTGCTGAGCTTGTGCCGACCGCAGAACCGCTCATTTCCATTAATTCTGACTTTGGCCACGATGGATTCTTGGTGGAGGCCGAATCTGTAGGTGCTGCAGTCCGCCACGCCCTGGCAACTGCAGAAAATTCACGCTGAAAAGCGATTTTCGTCTGGGTATAATATGCCTATCACTTCGAGCAGTTCGAAACACGAGTTTCGAAAGTAGTTCGAAAAAACCAAAGGACAATTGTGGCTGTATTTAGTGCGCTCAAAAACAAGGCAACAGCGAAGAAGACTGTTGCTAAGAAAGCTGCTCCAGCGAAGAAGGCGGTCGCTAAGAAAGCTCCGGCAAAGAAAGCGGCACCTGTAAAGAAGGTTGCGGCGAAGAAGGTCGTCGCTAAGAAGGCAGCTCCAGCTAAGAAGGCCGCTCCCGTTAAAAAGGTCGCAGCAAAGCCAGTTAAAGTTGAATTAAAGAAAGAGCTCACAGCTAAAGAGGTTCAGCAACTTGTTGATCTCAAGCGCTCGGTAGAGCGACAGAAAGAAATCCTCGCTGCACTTGAGGCAGCGGGTATCACCAATATCAATAAGATCGTAAAGAAAGAGTTCCAGCCTCTCGTCCTTGAGGCGCGTGCGCTCGCTATTTCGATTCCCGTTGATACAGAGAAGGCACGCAAAGCTGGCCTCGGTGGACCTAACCGCATCTTGTCTAAGGCACAACTTGCCCTGATTGCTCCAGCGCCAGAACCTGTGAAGGAAGCTGATGCACCGGTTGCAAAGGGTGAGAAGGCAGTTGTTCTCGATGAAGATGGCAACGAGATTGTTGTTGAAGAAGTCGAGCTGGAAGATGTAGATACGTTGATTGCAGAAGCTGCAGAAATCATTGATGCAGAGGGTGAGGGTGCAAAGCCTCGGGTAGTTGATGTTACTGAAGAGACAAACAAGTTTGAAGAGGGTTCATTCTTACTCCTTGACTCTGAATCAGATGATGATGAAGAGGATAAGAACGAGCGCGAAAAGCATAAGAAGGATCTCAAGAACATCCACATGATCATCGAAGCGATCAATGGCAAGAGCCAAGGTCGCGAAGTTGCAGCAAAGCACAACATTGATCAAGCTGAAGCGAAGGCGCTGACCTTCAAGCAGATTCAGCAGATGTTTGCAATGAACACTTTCACTGATAAATCAGCGAAGATCATTACCGAAGCTGTTAATCAGGGTTACCTTAAGAACCTGGAAGATTTGTTGTACTTCTTTAACGAGCAAGCTCGTTTCGTACAGACTGAAATCAAGCGCCTCCCACCAGAGCAGACAGTTCTGACTGCAGGTGCAACGGCTGACCCTGTCAAGGATTACCTCAAGCAGATTGGTCGCGTAGCTCTTCTCAATGCAGAGCTTGAAGTAGAGCTCGCAACGCGCGTTGAGGCAGGACTCTTTGCTGAAGAGAAGCTTCTCAATGAGAAGAAGCTTGATAAGAAGCTCAAGCGCGAGCTCGAGTGGATTGTTGAAGATGGAAAGCGTGCAAAGAACCACTTGCTCGAAGCAAACCTTCGCCTTGTTGTATCGCTTGCAAAGCGTTACACCGGTCGCGGAATGTTGTTCTTGGACTTGATCCAGGAAGGTAACCTCGGACTTATCCGTGCAGTTGAGAAGTTCGACTACACAAAGGGTTATAAGTTCTCAACATATGCAACATGGTGGATTCGTCAGGCAATCACACGTGCGATGGCTGATCAGGCTCGTACGATTCGTATCCCAGTCCACATGGTTGAAGTCATTAACAAGCTTGCACGTGTACAGCGCCAGATGCTCCAGGATCTCGGTCGCGAACCGACTCCAGAAGAGCTCGCTAAAGAACTTGATATGACACCTGAGAAGGTTGTTGAAGTTCAGAAATATGGTCGTGAGCCAATCTCATTGCACACGCCTCTTGGTGAAGAAGGCGATTCTGAGTTTGGTGATCTCATCGAAGACTCTGAAGCTATCAAGCCAGAAGAGTCAGTGACATTTACTATCTTGCAGGAGCAGTTGATGCAGGTCCTCGGTGGACTCACCTCTCGCGAGGCGGATGTCATCAAGGCCCGCTACGGACTTACTGATGGACAGCCAAAGACACTTGATGAGATCGGAAAGGTTCACGGTGTTACTCGTGAACGTATTCGTCAGATTGAGTCAAAGACAATGTCGAAGTTGCGCCACCCATCTCGTTCGCAGGCACTTCGCGATTATCTGGACTAAGCCATGACTGACAACGTTAAAGTCTTCATAAATCCTAAGAGTGGTTCTATTCGCATCACAGGAACAGTGGACTTCGTAGATGCTGATGGCAATGTCACCAGCACCGTCGAAAATCCAAAGTTCTGCGGATGTAGTCTCTCGAAAGATAAGCCATTCTGCGATGGTTCACATAAAGAGAAGACTGCGCAATAACGATTAGAAAATAAGAAAGGCACCTACATTACGTAGGTGCCTTTCTTATTTAATCCTTAATTACTTGGTTTCAACCAAGCGCTCTGATTCATCTTGAATCTTGATTGCTACCTGAGCAAGTTTCTCGGCGTACTCCTTGCCATGATGAGCACAGAACATGAGTTCGCCACCGGTTGCCAGGACGGCACGGACATAGGCCTGGGCACCGCAACGATCGCAACGGTCTAGGGCATTGAGGGGTGTGGATTCGAGTAATACTTGCTCGGTCATCGCGCTCTCCATTCGTCCTACACAAAATCAGAGGGAGTCTTTCCCTCTGATACTGGAACAGCATGCCAGATACTTTTATTCCCCGCCCGCTTAAATTCCTTAAAATCTCATCTATTTATTGGCATCTATCACTATGTGAGATATACCTCGGCGCGCTTAACCTGTGCGAGGGCCTTCACTTACTAATCTTTGCCACCGTGACTGCCAATGATGAGTTGAATTTTGACGCTCCAGCAACTGAAGCCGGTTCTAATGATAGCTACACCGCCAAGGATCTAGCGGTCCTGGAGGGCCTTGATGCTGTCCGTAAGCGCCCAGGTATGTATATCGGTTCCACTGACTCACGCGGTCTTATGCACTGCCTCTGGGAGATCATCGATAACGCAGTCGACGAATCACTCGCTGGCCACTGTAAGAAGATTGAAATCAACCTAGAGGCCGATGGCTCGGTTGAAGTTCATGATGATGGTCGAGGTATTCCCGTCGATAAGGAACCTAAGACTGGATTAACTGGTGTTGAAGTTGTTATGACCAAGCTTCATGCAGGCGGAAAGTTCGGTGGAGGCTCATATGCAGCATCTGGCGGACTTCACGGTGTGGGTGCATCAGTTGTCAACGCTCTTGCTGAGCGCCTTGATGTTGAGGTCGATCGCAACGGCAAGATTTATTGGATGTCATTTAAGCGCGGAACACCAGGCATCTTCGATGGTGATGGACCAAAGGCAGAATTCACTGAGCAATCAGGACTTCGTGTTATCGGAAAGATTTCATCCAAGGTCACAGGTACTCGCGTTAAGTGGTGGTCAGATCGCCAAATTTTCCTTAAGGATGCATCTCTTGATATCGAAGATATCTACGCACGCGCACGTCAAACATCATTCTTGGTTCCGGGCCTCTCTCTCACCGTTAACGATAACCGTTCAAAAGAGAAGACAACGCAGACCTTCTTCCATAAGGGCGGAATCTCCGAATACTGTGATTTCTTGCAGCCCGATCAGCCAGTAGGCGATGTCATTCGCATCTACGGCACCGGTCACTACCAAGAGACTGTTCCTGTTCTCGATGACAAGGGCCATATGGTTTCAACTGAGGTTGAGCGCGATATGGAAGTAGATATCGCGATGAAGTGGGGCGACGGATTCGATTCAACCATTCGTTCATTCGTTAACATCATTGCAACTCCCAAGGGTGGCACTCACCTTCAGGGCTTTGAGCGCGCAATCACCAAGTCATTTAACGAGGCTATGCGCAGCGCAGGTATCTTGAAGAAGAACGAAGCAGATGTCATCAAGGATGACGTCATGGAAGGCATTACAGCTGTTGTCACAGTGCGAATGTCAGAGCCTCAGTTCGAAGGTCAGACTAAGGAAGTTCTCGGAACAGCTGCTGCTACAAAGATTGTCAGTGCAGTCGTTGCCGACAAGCTGAAGGAATTCTTCGCAACAACTCGTCGCATCGATAAAGCCAATGGCAAGTTGATCATGGAGAAGGTTGCTGGCGCATCACGTACACGAATTAGCGCACGTACCCATAAAGATCTTCAGCGCCGTAAGAATGCACTTGAATCATCAGCGCTTCCAACAAAGCTTTCAGATTGCCGTTCAGAAGATGTCACTCGCACCGAACTCTTTATCGTTGAGGGTGACTCTGCGCTTGGTACAACAAAGGCTGCACGTAACTCTGAGTTCCAAGCAATCTTGCCTATCCGCGGAAAGATTCTTAACGTTCAGAAGGCATCTCTTTCACAGATGCTCGATGACAAGGAATGTGGATCGATCATTCAGGTGATTGGCGCAGGTTCTGGAAAGTCATTCGAGCTCGATGATGCTCGCTATGGCCGCGTTATCTTGATGTCAGATGCGGACGTTGACGGTGCACATATCCGTTGCTTGCTTCTGACATTGATGTATCGCTACATGCGCCCATTGATTGATTCTGGTCGAGTCTTCGCAGCTATTCCACCATTGCACCGCATTGAGGTCATGGGTGGCGGCGGCAAGAAGGGCAATTACATTTATACATACTCAGATGATGAGATGAAGAAGGTAACTGCAGATCTTGCTAAGAATGGCAAGCGTTGGAAAGAACCAATTCAGCGTTACAAGGGCCTTGGCGAAATGGATGCAGATCAGCTCCGTGAGACCACAATGGATCCAGATGTGCGCACACTTCGTCGTATCACTGTGACAGACGCAGCAGCAGCCGAGGCGATGTTTGAACTCCTGATGGGTTCAGATGTTGCTCCACGTAAGGAATTTATTGCTAACGCTGAGATCGACCGCGATTCAATCGACGCTTAGTCGATAGATACTAAGTCGAAGTACTCGTCTTTCCAGATATCTTCATCGCCATCTGGCAACAGGATCACGCGCTCTGGTTTCAGTGCTTGAACCGCGCCTTCATCGTGGGAGACCATGACAACTGAGCCTTGATATTCGCTGAGGGCGCCAAGGATCTCTTCACGTGATGCTGGGTCAAGGTTGTTTGTTGGCTCATCGAGCAAGAGCACATTGGCGCCAGAGACCACGATAGTTGCTAGAGCAAGACGTGTTCGCTCTCCACCTGAGAGAACTTTGACCGGCTTATGGACATCATCACCAGCAAAGAGGAATGAACCGAGAACGTTACGGGCTTCTGGTTCTCGAATTTCTGCAGTTGCAGACATCATGTTTTCCAGAATGGTGCGCTCGAAATCAAGTGACTCGTGTTCCTGCGCGTAGTACCCGATCTTCAAGCCGTGGCCATGTTCAACTTTTCCGGTATCGGATTCAAGTTCGCCAGCCAAGATACGCAGAAGTGTTGTCTTACCTGCACCGTTGAGACCGAGAATCACAACGCGTGAGCCCTTATCGATCACGCAAGAGACGTCGGTAAAGATTTCAAGCGAGCCATAGTTTTTAGAGAGCTCTTCACCTGAAAGGGGAGTCTTGCCACATGGAGCAGGTGTGGGAAAGCGAAGCTTTGCGACTTTATCGGAGACGCGAACATCTTCCAGCGATGAGCGAAGCTTCTCAGCGCGACGCAACATACCCTGTGCGGCAGTTGCCTTTGATGCCTTGGCACGCATCTTCTCGCCCTGCTTCTGCAAAATCTCTGCGCGCTTTTCAGCGTTAGCGCGCTCTTTCTTGCGGCGATGTTCATCTGCTTCGCGCTGAATGAGGTACTGCTTCCAGCCCATGTTGTAGACATCGATCACGTTACGGTTTGCATCAATATAGAAGACTTTATTAACGACAGTTTCGATCAAGTTCACATCGTGAGAGATGATGACAAGGCCACCGGCGTAGTTAGTGAGGTAGTTACGGAGCCAGATAATCGAATCTGCATCCAAGTGGTTTGTTGGCTCATCGAGAAGAAGAGTCTCTGCACCGGAAAAGAGAATGCGCGCAAGCTCGATTCGACGGCGCTGACCACCAGATAGCGTCGCAATTTCATTATGGAATACATCTTCTGAAACACCGAGAGAAGAAGCGATTGCCTCTGCCTCGGATGTTGCTGCGTATCCACCTGCTGCATTGAATTCAGCATCGACTCGGGTGTAACGCTCGAGAGCTTTTTCGAGTTCTTCGCCTTCGGTTGTAGAAAGTTCGAGTTCAACCGCAGTCATGCGCTTTGCAATTTCATCGAGACCGCGTGCTGACAAGATGCGATCGAGTGCAGTTCCTTGATCTTCACCAGTGCGAGGATCCTGGGGGAGATAGCCAATCTTTCCTGTGCGCTGAACGCCACCACCTGCAGGCAGAGTCTCACCGGCAAGTACTTTCGCAAGAGTTGATTTACCTGCACCGTTACGGCCAACAAATCCGACGCGGTCACCGCTATTGACGCGGATGTTGACGCCACTGACGAGAAGGCGTGCGCCAGCGCGAAGTTCGAGTGCAGAAGTTGAAATCACTGGTGCAGTTTACGCACTTGCAAGACGAGTGCGACGCGGTACCGCATACGCCTTCGATACTGCAGTAAGTTCATCAGAAACCTGCTTGCGCATCGCTTCTTCAGACTTCAAAAGTGTGGTCAAAGCAGCGATTGTTGCCTTGAGTTCTTTAGATTCGGTCTCAAGTTCGAGTTTGCTCATCTTGGTCAGACGGCGAAGTGGCATATCGAGAATGTAAGTAGCCTGCTCTTCATTGAGTTTGAAGCCCTTAATGAGCGCTTCCTTTGCAGCAGATGCATCATCAGAGCCACGAATGATCTTGATGACCTTATCAATATCGATAATTGCCTTGAGAAGACCATCGACCAATGAGAGACGATCTTCAGCCTTTGCCTTACGGAATTCAGAGCGACGACGCACAACTTCGATGCGGTGATCGATAAAGACTTGAAGAAGTTCCTTAAGGCCGAGTGTCTGTGGGCGACCCTTGACGAGTGCCACAGCGTTGATTGCAAAGCCATCTTCCATTGGAGTGAGCTTGTACAACTGCTCGAGAACAGCTTCTGGCTCGAAACCATTCTTCAGCTCGATAACAACATTGGTGCCTGTCTGACCATCTGTAAGGTCGACGATGTCAGAGATTCCTTGAATCTTCTCCGCCTTTGCCAGATCTTCAATGCGCTCGACAACTTTTTCAGGTCCAATATTAAATGGAAGCTCTTTGATGACGATTCCCATCTTGCGAGAAGTCACTTTGCTGATTTCAACAGTAGCGCGGACCTTAAATGAGCCCTTACCTGTTGCATAGGCTTCCCGGATTCCTTCAGTGCCAACGAGCTCTCCGCCGGTTGGGAAATCTGGGCCAGGCACATGCTTCATCAATTGATTCAGTGTTGCCTTTGGATTGTCGATCAAGAACTTGGTCGCAGCGATGACTTCACCCAAGTTGTGGGGGGCCATATTTGTTGCCATGCCAACAGCGATTCCTGATGAACCATTAACGAGAAGGTTTGGAAAAGCAGCAGGGAGAACGAGTGGCTCTTGGAGCTGTCCGTCATAGTTAGGTCCGAAGTCGACTGTGTTCTCATCTGATTCTGCAACCACTGTCATTGCAGCAGCTGCAAGGCGCGCCTCTGTGGAACGCATCGCAGC
>JACCDQ010316167.1_pt1 | contig 16133 bp, 15 predicted proteins | sample 7446031 | NCBI WGS metagenome assembly JACCDQ01 (sample SAMN15323442, study PRJNA562643) | freshwater metagenome | isolation source: river surface water | place: USA:Blue River Watershed | collected 2017-08-17
CGCGACTACGGCGACGTCGCCCCGCTGCGCGGCGTGATCCGCGGCGGCGACGGCGCGGTGCCGCGGGTGTCGGTGACCGTCGAGCCGGTCGAGCCGATCGACGAGGAGGACGTCGATCCCGCACGTCGGCCGGACAAGGCGGGGAAGTCAGACAAGGCGGACAAGGCCGACCGGCCCGACAGCACCGAGAAGGCCGAGAAGGCCGAGAAGGCCGCCCTCAGCGCTTCGGCGCGAGGTGCTGACTGACCTGCGAGGCGCCGAACAGGACCTCGCGGGCCCTGTCGTCCATCAGCGGCTTGCGCGCGCTGGCCAGCACCTCGACGGCGCGCTGCACGGCCGGTCGCTGGCCGATCTCGTCGTACCAGCCTTTCAGGTGCGGGAAGTCGGACCAGTCGATGCCCTGGTTCTTCCAGGACCGCAGCCAGGGCCAGATCGCCATGTCGGCGATCGAGTAGGTCGGCCCGCCGATGTAGGTCGACTTCGCCAGCCGCTTGTTCATGACCCCGTACAGCCGCTTGGCCTCGTTGGTGTAGCGATCGACGGCGTAGGGCACCTTCTCGGGCGCGTAGATGCGGAAGTGGTGCGCCTGCCCCAGCATCGGCCCGACCCCGCCCATCTGGAACATCAGCCACTGCAGCACCTCGTACTTGCCGGCGGTCGACTCGGGCAGGAAGCGGCCGGTCTTGCCGGCGAGGTACAGCAAGATCGCGCCGGACTCGAACAGCGAGATCGGCGCGCCGTCCGGGCCGTCCGGATCGGTGATCGCCGGGATCTTGTTGTTCGGGCTGATGGCCAGGAAGTCCGGCTCGAACTGCTCGCCCTTGCCGATGTCCACGGCATGCACGCGGTAGGGCAGGCCGCACTCCTCCAGCATGATGTGCACCTTGTGGCCATTGGGCGTGGCCCAGGAATACAGTTCGATCATGGTGTCAATCCTTGCGCCAGCCGGCCGATAAGGAAATGGGGAACCCACTCTAGTCCAAATCACCATGCTCGACGCTCTCACACGCCTGCTGCGGGAATCCCGCCTGAGACCCTGGATCTCGCGCGACACGCGCCTGTTGCGCGACTGGGCGCGCGAGCGCGGCGCGCTCTACAAGGTGCCGCGCCAGGGCCACGGTTGCGTGATCGAGAACTGCAGCCGCCACTTCCCCACCCGGCTCGAATGGGGCGACAGCCAGCGCGACTACATCCGCGGCGCCGAGCTGCGCCTGCGCGTGGAGGCCGCACTGCCCGAGACCTTCGAGGCCCTGGTGATGTCGCGCACGCTGGCCGAGCGGCTGGAGCAGCAGGCCTTCAAGCAGCTCACGCGCGGCACCCAGACCGGCATCGACGCGACCATGCCCGAGGAGGCGCGCTGGCTGGCGATGTTCGAGCCGGTGGCCATCGACGACCCCGAGTTCAGCCACCACTTCGTGCTGCTGGCGGCCTCGCGCACGGCGGCGCGGGCCTGGATCGACGCCGACATGGCCGCCCGCCTGCTGCGCGCCCGCGACAAGTGGCTGGGCGCCGACACCGCCTTCGTGATGATGGCCCTGCGCGGCCGGCTGATGCTGCGCGTGGAGGCCCGCAGCGTCGACGAGGCCCTGCTCGACGGCGTCTGCCTGGTGGCCGAGAACGCCGCCAGCCACGCCCAGAACGCCGCCCGCCGCAGCGCCGGCCGCATCGACCCGGCAGCGGCCCGGCGCGGTGCCGTCGGCAACGCCCAGGGCGTGACCCACCTCAGCTCGCTCGACGAGCCACTGCCCACCGGCGAGGTCAGCGACGCCGACCCCACCGCGATGACACCGGACCCGGGCCCGGCCTCCAACCTGATGACGCCCACCGAACTCGGTGACGTCTCCGGCATGGTCACCGGCATGGTCACCGGCGACACCGTCGGCCGCGAGCCGGACGGTCCGGGGCGGCGGCGGCGCTGACGTGGCCGTCGTGGCTGACCTGGCTCACGAGACGGACTGAGCGCCGTCTCGACGACCGCCATCGACGGCCGCTGTCGAACGCCCCCGTCACCGCTCCATGATCGCCAGCAGCTTCTCGCGCGACAGCACCACCAGACGGGTCGGTTCGACGCGCAGCGCGCCTTCGCGTTCGAAGCCCTTGAGCTCCTGGTTGACGCGCTGGCGCGAGGCGCCCACCAGGTGGGCGAGGTCCTCTTGCGCGAGCTGCAGGCCGATGCGGATCTGTTCGCCCTCGGCCTGACCGTAGCTGCGCGCGAGCATCAGCACCTGTCGGGCCAGACGGGCGGCCAGCGGGCGGGAGTTGATGTCCTCGAGGTTGCTGAACATCAGCCGCAGGCGCCGGCAGTTCAGGCGCAGCAGGGCCTCGTAGAGCTCGGTGTGGCGCGACAGCAGGCCCTGGAACTCGGGCTTGCGCACGACCAGCACGGTGGTCTCGCCGTGCGTGACCGAGTCATGGGTGCGCGGCAGGCCGTCGAACAGCGCGATGTCGCCGAACCAGCTGCCCGGCTCGACGTAGGTCAGCGTGATCTGCTTGCCGCCCAGCGAGACCATGCCGATGCGCACCGCGCCGCTGGCCACGCCCATCCACTCCTGCGGCTCGCCGCCGCGCGTGGTGATCTGCATGCCGTCGCGGTAGCGGCGGATCGAGGCGTGCGCGAGGATGTCCTCGCGCAGGCTGGTCGACAGGCTGGCGAACCAGCGGCCCTCGTCGATCTGGCGACGCTCCTCGGGGGTCAGGATCTGGCTGGTCACGGCAGTCTCCGGTGACGCGCGCTCAGGACAGGCGCTCGGCCAGTCGCGCCAGCGCGCGGTCCAGCGTCTCGTCGCGCTTGGCAAAGCACAGGCGGGCGATCTGCTGGTTGAAGCCGTCGCGGTAGAAGGCGCTCAGCGGAATGGCCGCCACGCCGACCTCGGTGGTCAGCCAGCGGCAGAACGCGTTCTCGTCCAGCGCGGCGATCGGTGCGGGCAGGGCGCTGTAGTCGACGCTCTGGAAGTAGGTGCCCTCGCACGGCAGCAGCCGCAGCGCGGTGCCGGCCAGCCCGGCGCGGAAGCGGTCGCGCTTGCGCTGGTAGAAGGCCGCGAGGTCCAGGTAGGGACGCGGGTCGGCCATGTAGCGCGCCAGCGCGTGCTGCATCGGCGTGTTGACGGTGAAGACGTTGAACTGGTGGACCTTGCGGAACTCGGCCATCAGCGCGGCCGGCGCGGCGGCGTAGGCGACCTTCCAGCCGGTCACGTGGTAGGTCTTGCCGAAGCTGGAGATGAGCACGCTGCGCGCGGCGAGTTCGGGGTGGCGGGCGACGCTCTGGTGGATCGCGCCGTCGTAGACCATGTGCTCGTAGACCTCGTCGGCGATCAGCACGATCGGCGTGGGCCGCAGCAGCGCGGTGAGCTGCGCCATTTCGGCATCGGTCCAGACGGTGCCGCTGGGGTTGTGCGGCGTGTTGACGATCAGCGCGCGGGTGCGCGGCGTGATGGCTGCGGCGATGCGGTCGAAGTCGGGCCGGAAGGTGCCCGGCGTCAGCGGCACGCGCACGCTGCGCGCGCCGGCCATCTCGATGCTGGGCTCGTAGCTGTCGTAGGCCGGCTCCAGCACGATCACCTCGTCGCCGGGCTGCGTCAGCGCCAGCACGGCGGTCAGGATCGCCTGGGTGGCGCCGGCGGTGATGGTGATCTCGCCGACCGGGTCGTAGGCGGTGCCGTAGAGCGTGGCGATCTTGCCGGCGACGGCCTCGCGCAGGGCCGGCAGGCCGGCCATCGGCGGGTACTGGTTGTGGCCGGCATCGAGCGCGTCCTTGACCGCCTGCATCAGCGCCGGATCGCCGTCGAAGTCCGGGAAGCCCTGACCGAGGTTGACCGCGCCGGTCTCGCTGGCCAGCGCCGACATGACGGTGAAGATGGTCGTGCCCACCGACGGCAGGCGGCTGGTGGGCGTGGCGAGGGCAGCGGGCAGGGCGAGGGTCATGACAGTCGGTGGGCGGGTTGGACGAGGTCGGTCTGGCCGGCGTTCAGATGAAGGTTCACATCGCGTCCGCAGCGGCATCGCCGCCGGTCGGGCCGTGCATCGCCCGTTCGATCAGGGCGCGGTTGAGCCGTTCGGACAGCAGCTCGGCGAAGGCGAAGACGAAGTGGCGCAGGTAGGCACCGCGCTTGAAGGCGATGCGTGCGACGTTGGCGCCGAACAGGTGGCCCAGCGGCACGGCGACGAGTTCGCCGCCGGGGGCGCACATCGGGTCGTCGCGCACGGCCATCTCGGCGACGATGCCCACGCCCAGGCCAAGCCGGACGTAGGTCTTGATGACGTCCGAGTCGATCGCCTCCAACGCGATCTGCGGCTTCAGGCCGCGTTGCTCGAAGGCCGCGTCGATGCGCCCGCGCCCGGTGAAGGACGGGTGGTACGAGATCAGCGGGTACTTGACCAGGTGCTCCAACCCGATGCGCTCGACCTGCGTCAGCGGGTGATCGGCCGGCATCACCGCGACGTGACGCCATTCGTAGCAGGGCAGGGTGACGAGGTCGTCGTACTGCGTCAGGCGCTCGGTGGCCATGCCGATCTCGGCGGCGTCGTCCAGCACCATGCGGGCGACGTCGTCGGGCGTGCCCTGGTGCAGGCTGACGGCCACCTTGGGCCAGGCGGTGCGCAGCGCCGCGACCGGCGCGGGCAGCACGTAGCGGGCCTGGGTGTGGGTGGCGGCGATCGACAGCGTGCCGGCGTCCTGACGCGAGAAGTCCTCGCCGATGCGACGCAGGTTGGCCAGCTCCTTCATGATCGACTCGATCGACTTGAGCACCAGCTGGCCCGGCTCGGTGACGCGCTTGAGGCGCTTGCCGTGGCGCGCGAAGATGTCCACGCCAAGTTCTTCCTCCAGTTCGAGGATGGCCTTGGAGATGCCCGGCTGCGACGTGTGCAGCGCCTTGGCGGTCTCGGTCAGGTTGAGGTTGCGGCGCACCGCTTCCTGGACGAAGCGGAACTGGTGCAGGTTCATGCCGCCGGCCTCGGTTGCGTGGCCAGTTCGAGCGCGGCCAGCGCGATCGCCTGCGTGACCACGTCGGCCTCGCCGATGGCGGGCGTGGAGCGCAGCGCCAGGCCGGGGTTGCTCGCGCGCAGCTCGTCGATCAGGGCCGGCAGGTCGCGCTTGACGTGGCCGCCGGCGCCCAGGAACAGCGGCACCACGGTGATGTCGTCGCAGCCGTTCTCACGCATCGCGGCGACGGCGTCCTTCAGGCCGGGCTGCATCAGCTCCAGGTAGGCCAGCGCGACGGCATGGCCGGGAGCGGCCGCGCGCATGCGCTCGGCGATCGCCTCGAAGGGACGGGCCCAGGACGGGTCTCGGGCGCCATGGGCGAACAGCAGGATGCCTTGCATCGTCGGGTCTCGGGAAAGAGGAAAAGGAAGAGGAAGACGAAGAGGAAAAGGAAGCGGTTGCGGCGCCGGCCACGCGCGGGTGAGGGGGGGCGGTGGCCGGCCGGGGTGTCAGGCGTTCATCGGTATCGGACCAGCCAGCTGAAGGCGGCCATCGACAGCAGCAGGTAGATCACGCTGGGGGCGCTGGCCGCGATCCACGGGGTCCAGTTGTTGAGCAGGCCCAGGTGGCCGCTGACGTTGTTGAGCAGCACGAAGCTGATGCCCAGCATGATGCCGCCGAACACCATCAGGCCGATGCCGCCGCTGCGGCCGTGCAGGTAGGCGAAAGGCAGCGCCAGCGCCATCATCACCAGGCAGGCGAAGGGGTAGAGCGCCTTCTTCCAGAACTGGATCTCGTAGCGCTGCGCCGCCTGGTCGTGGTCTTCCAGGTGGCTGGTGTAGGTGTAGAGCGCCAGCGTGGTCATCGTGCGCAGCGGCAGCACGGCGGCGGTGACCACCGCACGCGTCAGGCCGGAGCGCCACTGCAGGGTCTCGCTGCGCACGTCGTCCTCGAGCCTCGGGGTCTTGTCGGGCGACCAGTGCGAGACCCGCACGCGTTCGAGCGTCCAGGTGCCTTCATCGTCGATGCGAGCCAGCTCGGCCTGGGTGCGCTGGCGCAGCTCGCCGCGCGGGCCGAACTCGAAGATGCGCACCTGTTCGAGCGTGCCGTCGTCGCGGGCCGACAGGAAGTTGACGGTGTAGCGGTGCTCGCCGTCGGCCTGGATGGTGCTGTCCTTGAGCCAGGCGCCGCCTTGCCCCACCGTCAGCCGACCGGACACGCTGGCCTGCAGCAGCGTGGCGCGGGTGTCGGCCCAGGGCGCGATGAAGTCGCCGATCACGAAGGTCATCGCCGCGAACGCCAGACCCAGTCCGGCCAGCAGCTTGAGCGCCAGTCCCGGACCCAGCCCGCCGGTGCGCAGGATCGTGAACTCCGACGAATGGGCCAGCCGCGACAGCGCGTAGATCGCCCCGATCAGCACCGCGATCGGGGCGAGCTCATAGACATGGCCGGGCACCTGCAGCAGGCAGCTCAGGCCGGCATCGGCCAGCGTGTAGCCGTTGCGGCCGATCTGCTGCAGCTCGTCCATCAGGTCGATGAAGAAGAACAGCCCCAGGAAGGCGGCCATCACGAAGGCGGTGGCGCCGAGGATCTCGCGGTAGAGCAGGCGACGGACGGTCTGCATCGGGCGTCTCCGGTTTCAGCGACCGCGCGTGGCGCGGCCTCGCACGCGCCACCAGAGCAGCGTCGCGGTGATCGCGGCCATGCCGCCATGCACCGCCAGCATGGCCCCGCCCAGCGAAAGCCGCCCGGCACCCACCCAGGCCTGGCTGAGCGTGACGAGGTTGAAGTAGACGATGAAGGCGAGCAGCGCGGCCAGCAGCGTCCAGGCGCTGCCGGTGCGCGCACTGCCCTGCGCCAGCGCGACGCCCAGGAACGCGAGGTTGATGCCCGCCAGCGACATGCCCAGTCGCCACGCCAGCTCGCCACGGGCGCGCGGCTCGGTGTCGTCGAGCAGGTCGAAGGTCGTGCGGGCCTGCGGACGCGTGGTCGCGTCCTGCGCGATGACGCGTTCCTCGATGCGGATGCGGTAGCTGTCGAAGCGCGAGATCGTGCGGGTGGTGCCCTCGAGGTCCATGTCGGTGCGGGCCCCGTCGCGCAGCACCAGCTGGCGCGAGCCTTCGTCGGGCACCTCGATGCGACCGGCCAGCGCGCTGGTCACGGACTCGCGGTCCGGGCGCTGGTCGACGATGAAGATGTTGCGACCGGTCGATGCATCGGGCGACTGCTTGTCGATGAAGAAGACCCGCTGGCCGTTGCCCGAGATCTGGAACTGGCCCGGCGCCACGCGCGACAGGTCCGACCGCTGTTCATACCGGGCCCGCAGCTCGATCGACTGTCGATTGGCCCACGGCCAGGTCACCAGCATCATCGCCACGACCATCAGCAGCACCGGCATCGAGAAGCGCATCACCGGCCGCAGGAAGCGCAGCAGCGACACGCCGCTGGCGAACCAGACGGCCATCTCGCTGTCGCGATAGAGCCGGGTCAGCGTCGAGACGATCGCCACGAACAGCGACAGGCACAGGATGGTCGGCACATGACCCAGGCCGGTGTAGCCCAGCAGCAGCACGACGTCCTGGGGCGACACGCGCCCCAGCGCAGCCTGCCCGAGCGTGCGGATCAGCATCATCGTCAGCACGATGGTCAGGATGACCGTCAGGGTGCCGCCGAAGCTGCGCGACAGCTCCTTGCGTAGGGTGGAATCGAATAACATCATTGTGTCTTGTGACCGTATGGAATTATGGACGTTCGAGCCTTGCCCCTGACGCCCGATGACTGGGCCGGACATGCCACTCCGGCGTGGTTGATCGTGTTGCCCTCGGACCCCAAGACCTGGCGTCCGACCGGCGCCATCGCCGAGCTGGCCCACGATGCCGTCCAGCACGGCGATCTCGAGCTCAAGGGCGGCAAGCAGCTCTACCTGCATCGACCCCTGGGCCTGAAGGCGCAGCGGCTGGTGTTCGTGGTCGCCGGCGATGCGGGCGCCAAGGCCTGGCGCGGCGCGGTGGCCGCCGGTCTCGCGACGCTGAAGAACTCGGGCGCATCGGCCGTCGTGATCGGCTGGGCCGGCCCCGACGCCTTGACCGACCAGCACGCCGAGCTGGCCGCATCGGCCTTCGCCGAGGCGCTCTACACCTACCGACACACCAAGCCCAGCGCACCGGCTGCCGTCGCGCTCGGCAAGCTCGCCATCGCGGTCGACAAGGCCGACAAGGCCCAGCTCGCCGCCGTGCGGGCCGGCCTGGCGCGAGGCAAGGCCATCGGCGCGGGCGTGACGCTGGCGCGCGAATGCGCCAACCGGCCGGGCAACCACTGCACCCCCACGCAGCTCGCGGCCCAGGCGCGCACGCTGGCCGAAGCGCATGGTCTGGGCATCGAGATCCTCGATCGCAAGGCCATGGCCCGGCTCGGCATGGGCGCGCTGCTGGCGGTTGCCCAGGGCTCGGAGGAGCCGCCGCAGTTCATCGTCCTGCGCTACGAAGGGGCTGCACGCAAGACCGCGCCGATCGTGCTGGTCGGCAAGGGCATCACCTTCGACACCGGCGGCATCTCGATCAAGCCGGCCGCCGAGATGGACGAGATGAAGTTCGACATGGGCGGCGCCGCCAGCGTGCTGGGCACGATGCGCGCGGTGGCCGAGCTCAAGCCCAAGGTCAACCTGATCGGTGTCATCCCGACCTGCGAGAACATGCCCGACGGCCGCGCCGTCAAGCCGGGCGATGTGGTCACCAGCCTGTCGGGCCAGACCATCGAGATCCTCAACACCGATGCCGAAGGTCGACTGATCCTGTGCGATGCGCTGACCTACGTCGAGCGCTTCAAGCCCGCCGCCGTGGTCGACATCGCCACGCTGACCGGCGCCTGCGTGATCGCGCTGGGCCACCAGCACAGCGGCCTGTTCAGCGCCGATGACGCGCTGGCCGACAGCCTGCTCGGCGCCGGTCGTCGCAGCCTCGACAGCGCCTGGCGCATGCCGCTGGACGACGAGTACGCCGAAGGTCTCAAGAGCAACTTCGCCGACGTCGGCAACGTGGGCGGACGGGCCGGTGGCGCGATCACCGCGGCGCTGTTCCTCAAGCGCTTCACCTCGGCCTACCGCTGGGCCCACCTCGACATCGCCGGCACCGCCTGGAAGAGCGGCGCCGCCAAGGGCGCGACCGGCCGGCCGGTGCCGCTGCTGACGCACTTCGTGCTCGACCAGGCCGACGCCAAGTCGGCCTGAGCGCAGCCGTCGGACCACCGCTGGAAGCTCAACGCTCACCCGCACCCCGCACCCTGCACCCTGCACATGGCCCTCGCCGCCGTCGCCTTCCACTTCAACGTGCCCGACCGGCGCGAGTACACCTGCCGCCTGCTGCGCAAGGCCTGGCGGCAGGGTGCCCGCGTCGTGGTCACGGGCACGTCGCATGCGCTGGACGACCTCGACCGCTTCCTCTGGACCTTCGAGTCGCTCGAGTTCGTGCCCCACTGGCGCGCCGCCAGCCCGGATCACCTGCCCGAACGGCTGCGCAGCCGCACGCCGATCGTGCTGCTTGACCAGCCTGAGCCGCAGGACGGCCGCGGCGTGCTGGTCAACCTCGGCCAACAGGTGCCCGAGCCCGCCGCGCGCTTCGACCGCGTGATCGAGATCGTCGGCCTGGCCGATGACGAACGTGCCCAGGCACGCCAGCGCTGGCGCCACTACGCGCAGCTCGGCGTGGCCATCGAGCGTCACGACTTCAAGGCGGCCTGACATGCAGCAGCCGCCGCCCAAACTGGTGCCCACGCTCACCGATGTGGTGGGTTTCTCGCTCGATCCCGAGGCCGAGTCATCCGCTGTCGATGCGCCGGCCGCCCACCCGTCGACCCCCACCGAGCCGGCGCCGCGCAGCGCCGACGTCATGCAGCTGCGTCCGAGCCTGCCGCCCCTGCCGGCCGATGCGGTCGACGAGGCCGAGCTGACCCAGCGCGTGCTCGTGGACGTCCAGCGCCAGATCGACCGCATGTTCGAGTTCCGCATGCGCGAGAGCGTTGGCCCGGTCTTTGCGAGACTGCTCGATGCCTTCCTGATCGAGACCCGCGAGGAACTCAACAAGACCTTGCACGACGTGGTCCGCCGCGCCGTCGCACAGGAACTGGCCCGTCACCGACCGCGCTGACATCGCCGCCCCGGCGGCGCGGTCGCAGATGCCCGATGCCCTTGCGCATCTCAGTGTCTGCGCGTATTTCCCGGGTGCTTCTGGTCCATTATCCTTACCGCTTCTTTCAACGAGGGTTCCCATGAATCGTTCCATTTTTGCTCTCTCCCTGGTCAGCGTCGCCATGCTTGCCGCCTGCGGCAAGAAGGAAGAAGCCGCTCCGGCTGCCGCCGCCGCCGCTTCGGCCGCGCCTGCTGCCCCGGCTGCCGCCGTCGTCAAGATCGGCCACGTCGGCCCGACCAGTGGCGCGATCGCTCACCTCGGCAAGGACAACGAGAACGGCGCTCGCATGGCGATCGACGAACTCAACGCCAAGGGCGTGACGATCGGTGGCGCCAAGGTCACCTTCGAGCTGCTCGCTGAAGACGACGGCGCCGACCCGAAGCAGGGCACCGCTGCGGCCCAGAAGCTGGTCGACTCCAAGGTTGCCGGCGTCATCGGCCACCTGAACTCGGGCACCTCCATCCCGGCCTCGAAGATCTACAGCGATGCCGGCATCGCCCAGATCTCCCCGTCGGCCACCAACCCGGCCTACACCCGCCAGGGCTTCAAGACCACCTTCCGCGTCGTCGCCGATGACGTGCATCTGGGCGGCACGCTCGGCAAGTACGCCGTGACCGAACTGAAGGGCAAGTCCATCGCCGTCATCGACGACCGCACCGCCTACGGCCAGGGCGTCGCCGACGAGTTCGAGAAGGGCGTTGCTGGCGCCGGCGGCAAGACCGTTGCCCGCGAGTTCACCAACGACAAGGCCACGGACTTCACCTCCATCCTGACCAAGATCAAGGCGTCCAAGCCGGACGTCGTCTTCTTCGGCGGCATGGACGCTGTTGCCGGCCCGATGATTCGCCAGATGAAGCAGCTGGGCATCAAGGCCAAGTTCATGGGCGGCGACGGCATCTGCTCGGGCGAACTGCCCAAGCTGTCCGGTGGCGCCATGGGCGACGGCCAGGTCGTCTGCGCCGAAGCCGGCGGTGTCGAAGGCGAAGCCAAGGTCGCGATGGACGACTTCAAGACCCGCTTCAAGGCCAAGTTCAACGCCGACGTGCAGATCTACGCCCCGTACGTCTACGACGCGACCAACGTGCTCGTCGCCGCGATGGTCAAGGCCGACTCCGCCGATCCGGCCAAGTACCTGCCGGTGCTGGCCCAGACCGCCGACTACAAGGGCGTGACCGGCACCATCTCGTTCGACGAGAAGGGTGACATCAAGAACGGCGCGCTGACCCTGTACACCTACAAGGGCGGCAACCGCGAGCAGATCGCCGTCGTGCGCTGATCGACCCCGTTGTCTCGCCGGCGCCGCAAAGCGCCGGCTGACCACCCCGACGCCCGCCTCGCGCGGGCGTTTTCGCGTCTGAACCCGCTATACTTGCGGGCTTCGCGGAGAGGTGGATGAGCGGTTTAAGTCGCACGCCTGGAAAGCGTGTGTGGGCTAATCCCCACCGCGGGTTCGAATCCCGCCCTCTCCGCCAGAGACAGCACCCAGGAAAGCCCAAGTGATTGAATCGCTTGGGCTTTTTTGTTGTCTGCGAGGATCTTCGGCTGTTGCGGGTTGCGGTTGCACTGGCTAGTCGGCACCTCGCCGCTGGTTGCCCGTCCAGATCACCCCCTGAGCCTCCGGCTACCCATCGTTGCACGCCATTCGAACGGGAGGCCAAACCGATGGATGGGTTGCAACGCATCACCGGCTTCACTGAGGGCGGCACCACCGATGTCCGCGCACACCTGAAGGTCAACGGCGACGCGATCGTCAACATCGTCAACGGCAGGCGCATTGGCACGGGCACGTTGGAGATCCTCTCGCTGGCCGAACTGCGCAAGCGGGGCGGCCTGCTTGCGTTGGCCGGCCCGAGCGTGTCGCCCAACGACGGCGTGACGCGCTACCTGCACGGCCTCACCCCGGGGCCCCGCCTGCGCGATCGCGGCGGGGTGAGAACGTGATCCCCCGGGATTCAACAACCCATCAGGTCATTCAAGTTTCAAGCTGAGCGCGTATGGCGCGGCCAAGCCGAACAGGCCCGAGTATCGGTTGACCTTCAGTGTCACGGGCAGGGGGTCCTTGCCGAGATTTCTCACTTGCACATGGTCGACCTTTCCCATCAAGCGGGCACTCTTCGCAAGCTCCTGGCCGACGCTGTTGTACGCAAACAGGTCGAAGTCGGATTTGGGGTTGCCTGTCAACGTCACGGTCAACAATTTGCCGGCGGGCACGGTCACCCGGAAAAAGTCGAGATCAGACGGGTCCTTGATCGTGCCGTTCAGCGTCGCCGGCAGGGCCGTCACGTCGTTGGGCTGGGCCGCCGAGTTGTTGGGTTCAACTTCCGCGTTCAACGCCGGGATGGGAGGCGGCGGCTTGATGTAGGTCTTGACCGCGTCGATCGCCCGGCGAGCATCCACGATGCCGGTGCCGCACTGGTTGCAAGCGACCGGGAAGCCACGCAGGGCCGCACTGGACTTGAGCAGCGACTCGACCTCGTCAGGCGTCAGCGCTGGGGCGATGCCCAGCATCAGCGCCGCCACCCCGGCCACGTGGGGTGCGGCCATCGACGTGCCCGCGTAAGAGCGGTAGGCGTCCGCACCCGGTGCGTTGTTGCCGTCGTTCGCGGTTGACAAGATGCTGCCCAGGGCATCGCCGCCCGGCGCAGCCACGTCGACCGAATTGCCGAAATTCGAATAATAGGCGCGGGCACCTTTGCGGTTGACGGCGGCCACCGAGATCACGCCCTCACAAGATGCGGGCGTGAAGTTGGACGCATCGGACTTGGAGTTGCCGGCCGCCACCACCACCACGGAACCGAGATCGCGGGCGGTGCGAATCGCGTTCGACATCGTCGCGCCACATGTCACCGCGGCGCCGAGCGACAGGTTCACGACCTTGGCCGGATGGGGATTCACCGGCAGACCGGTGACCTTGCCGCCCGCCGCCCAGACGATCGCATCGGTAATGTCCGACAGGTACCCGCCGCAGCGCCCCATCACCCGCAACGGCAGGATCCGCGCGCCCGGCGCGACACCGGACACGCCGATGGCGTTGTGGGTCGTCGCCGCGATGGTGCCTGCCACGTGCGTGCCATGCCAACTGCTTCGGGCCAGAGCGCCGTTCAAGGGACACTGATCGCCCGGGTCGCTGGCATCGCTGTCTCGGCCGCCACCGTCGTTTGCCACCATGGCATCGCCGATGAAATCGTATCCCGGCAGAAGATTTTCTTTCAGGTCGACATGCGGGCGTACGCCGGTGTCGATGACCGCGACGACCACGCCCTCGCCCTTGCTCTCGTCCCAGGCGGCTGGCAGGTTGATGCCGGCATCGGCCTCGGTGTAGTGCCACTGCGCGCCGAACTGCGGGTCGTTGGGCAGCCACTGCGGCTTCATGATCCAGTCGGGCTCGACATACTCGATCGCCCGGTCGCCAGCTTGAATGTCGCCCGCCAGGGTCTGCAGCGCCGACATGTCCAGCTGCCGGTCCAGTTTCATCACATGGGCGCCGGGGGCCGCCATGTCACGCAGCCGATGGATCCGGACGCCGGCACGGTTGGCCGCCACGGCCACCGCAGCGTCGGCCGTCGCCGCCGAGCCAGCGGCAGCCGGCATGTCGCGGTACTTGATGATCAGCCGATCCGTCATCGCCCCGGGAGCGCCGGCTGCCGCCCGCGCAGCAGCGACCGACGGGGAGGCTTCATCGAGACCTTGCAGGGCCTGGGCACTGCCCGGCACCAGACCGAGCGTGGACAGCGATACCGAAAACGCCAACGCGGCGACCTTCCAGCCTGCGCGTCGCTGCGCATGACAAGAATATGGAGAAATTCTGTTCATATTTGATCCCTTGATTTACTCAATCCATGCAAGACCCACCAGAAAGGATCGCCAAGATCCGAAACAGGTGGGCGTCACGACCACAAGGGAATGGCAAGTTTGCCGCCAAACCCCTGCCGGGCGAGTATTGACGAGGGTTTAGTTGGTCGACAAGTCGAATATCGCTTTGGTTTAAAAGGATCGTCGTGCCGAATCATCAAGAGGCTGATGCCTGCCTGTCCATCGACCCTGGAAGATGCTGGGTCTGGAAGGTTTCTGTTCTGCATGCGCTGGCACGAGAATCCGCCGTGCACGTCCTGTCGTGTTGTCCTGCTGTCCTGCCGTGCTGTCCTCTCCTCCACGACCTGTTGCCACCCCCATCACGCCATGCCCACCATCCCCCCCAACACCATCTGCCTCTGGTTCACCACCACCGCCCTCGACGCCGCCGAGTTCTATGCGCGGACGTTTCCCGACAGCGCCGTGGGGGAGGTCCTGCGCGCGCCGGGGGACTATCCGGCGGGGCGGGAAGGGGACGTGCTCACCGTGCGCTTCACGGTGCTGGGCATTCCGTGTCTGGGCATGAACGGCGGGCCGGGGGTGCCGCACTCGATGGCGTTCTCGTTCCAGGTGGCCACGGACGACCAGGCGCAGACGGATCGGCTGTGGCGGGCCATCGTCGACAACGGTGGGGAAGAAAGCGCCTGCGGCTGGTGCACCGACCGCTGGGGGGTGTCGTGGCAGATCACGCCTCGGGCGTTGAGCCTGGCGCTGATGGACCCGGATCGGGACGCGGCGCGGCGGGCGTTCGATGCCATGATGACGATGCGGTGCATCGACATCGCCGCGATCGAGGCGGCGCGGGCGGGTTGAGGCGTGGGCAGGGTCCATCCACGCCATCCATGCATCGAACTCATGCCGATCCTGACTTCGATGCATTGGACTTGTGGCCGGGCCGGCCCTACATTGGCCCCGTCACCCACCGGTGACCGACTCTGCAGGAGAGCGCTGCGGCCCCGGCCGCAGCCACCGAAGGCGCAAACTCCCATGAACGCTCAGGTCCCGTACTGCACGACACCAACGCCGTCTGGAGAGTCTTCACGCCCGTGAAGCACCGAAGGAGCAAGGCCCGGGTCCCATGGCCCGCGCCGAATCTCTCAGGTACCGAGGACAGGGGGAGCGGCAAACGCACGTCGACCACGTGATCCCTTCGGGGCGGGCGGCGTGTGCGCTCATCTGGAGTCCTTGCCATGAACGTCGTCGTACTCGGAGCCGGCCTGCTCGGCGTCACCTCGGCCTACTACCTGCGCCAGCAGGGTCATGAGGTCACCGTCATCGACCGCCAGGCGACGCCGGCCGCAGAGACCAGCTTCGCCAATGGCGGGCAGATTTCGGTCAGCCATGCCGAGCCGTGGGCCAACCCGGGCGCGCCGCTGAAGGTGCTGCGCTGGCTGGGGCAGGAGGACGCGCCGCTGCTGTTCCGCATCCGCGCCGACCTGCGCCAGTGGCTCTGGGGCCTGCAGTTCCTGCGCGAATGCACGCCGGCGCGCACGCGCCACAACATCGAGCAGATCGTGCGTCTGGGCACCTACAGCCGCGAGACGCTGCAGGCGCTGCGCCGCGACCGTGGCATCGCCTACGACGAGCGCACGCAGGGCATCCTGCACTTCTACACGAGCCAGAAGGAGTTCGACTCGGCCGAGGCGCCGGCCGCGCAGATGCGCGATCTGGGTTGCGACCGGCGCGTGATCTCGGCCGACGAGGCCGTGCGGCTGGAGCCCGCGCTGCGCCACATCCGCCCGCAGCTGGCCGGGGCGACCTACACGGCCGAGGACGAGTCCGGCGACGCCAACCAGTTCGCCCGCGAGCTGGTGCGGCGCTGCGAGGAGGACGGCGTGCGCTTCCTGATGAGCCACACCGTCACCGCGCTGCGCGAGGTCGGCGGCACGATCGACCATGTCGAGGCGACCGACGGCGAGGGCCGCTTCCAGCAGATCCGCGCCGATGCCTACGTGCTGGCGATGGGCAGCCTGTCGCCCCTGCTCGCGCAGCCGCTGGGCATCCGCCTGCCGATCTATCCGGCCAAGGGCTACTCGGTGACCATGCCGGTGAAGGACGCCTCGATGGCGCATCAGGTCTCGTTGACCGACGACGAGTACAAGCTGGTCTTCTCGCGCCTGGGCGACCGGCTGCGCATCGCCGGCACCGCCGAACGCAACGGCTACGACCGCGACCTC
>JACCDQ010460053.1_pt1 | contig 16130 bp, 18 predicted proteins | sample 7446031 | NCBI WGS metagenome assembly JACCDQ01 (sample SAMN15323442, study PRJNA562643) | freshwater metagenome | isolation source: river surface water | place: USA:Blue River Watershed | collected 2017-08-17
CATGCCCCGCTTCTGCCGTCATCCCGGCACAGGCCGGGATCCATCGACGCACGGCCCACGACACGAACACCGGGATCGTGACGCAGGCTGTGCGAACTGCCTTACTTCGCCGCCACCTTAGGCGCATCCCCTTCGGCGGCCGGTGCGGCGCCGCCGCCGATCGCCGCCAGTTCCGGATAGCTCTTCAGCATCGGGAAACCATACAGCGGCTTGTACGCGCCCTGGTGACAGGTGGCGCAGCTGATCTTCGCAACGTCCCCGCCCGCGCCCTTGCGGTCCGGCGGGAAAGTACCGGTCAGCGGCACCATGTACGCATTGTTCACGTCACGCGACATGCGGATGCCGTGATAGGCGGTGATGCGCTGCGGCGGGCTGTTATCCCAGCCCTGGAAAGAGCGCGTGTTGTGGCAGTAGGTGCAGTTCACGCCCAGCGACTCGGACATGTGCGTCATCAGCCCATACGTCCATTCGGCCTGCTTGATCGACTGGCGGTTACCGGCCGGCAGAGCGGTCGGGCCATTCACGCGGATCGGCTTGTCCTCGAGCAGGAAAGGCGTCAGCGCATCGGTCGGCAGCGAGGACATGTTGGCCAGCGGCGCCGGCGTATTCTGCCCTGCGCGGTTGCCGATGAAGTCGGCCTTCTTGTCCTGCTCGAGCGGCGTGAACCACACCTGCTGCGGCACCGGATTGCCGCGGTGGCAGGTGTAGCAGGTGACGCCGGTCTCGGCCACGTGCTTCTGCCAGTTGCCGTTGATGTGGCGCGTCATCTCGATCATCTTGCGAGCGACCGTCTTCGTGTACTTGCTGTCGTCCGCGAAGTTCTGCGGATTGTGGCAGTACGCGCAGCCCTCTTTCGGCGCGACCCAGGCGGTCATTGCCGTCATCAGGCCGATGAACTGCGCGGCCGACACGTCGCCGAGCACCTTCACGTTCTGGTAGGCCTCTTTCGCGCGCGGGCCGTCCGGCGACGCCGGCGGCGGCGAAGCCGGCGCGGTGTTCAGCGCGTCCTGCTTCTCCAGATGGCTAGGGTTGTACACCTCGACCATGCCGGTACCGCGGAAGCCATGCTGCACGCTGTCCATCGGCGGTCGCTCGCAACCGGCCAGCAGCGCGCTGCCGAGCGCGAGCAGCGCCGCGAGTTTCAGGGTTCGTTTGATCATGGCTTGGCTCCCTGAAGGGTGGAGGGATCGACGACGTCGCCCCAGACATGCGGATACGGCGGTGCGAAGCCATGCTTGACGGCCCACAGATACCAGTTGTCGACGACGGTGCCGGTCAGCAGGATGCCGATGCCGCCGGTCAGCGTCGTCAGCACTGCGAACCACCAGGCCCAGCGGTGGATCGATTCCATCGTCGCGTTGAAGCCCATCGTCCAGCGCCAGAACAGCGCGGCGCGTTCGGTCGCGGTGCCGAGATCGATGATCTGCTCGATCTCGCGCTCGCCGCCGTAGTGTCCGACCGCAAGAATGGTCGCGCCATGCATCGCGAACAGCAGCGCCGAGCCGTACAGGAAGGCGATCGACAGCGCATGGAACGGGTTGTAGAACAGGTTCCCGTAGCGCAGCGAGAAGGCCGCGGTCCAGTCGAGGTGCGGGAAGATGCCGAACGGCACCGCCTCGCCCCAGCTGCCCATCAGCACCGGGCGGATCAGGCCGAGCACGAGGAACAGCCAGATCGCCGAGGCGAAGGCCCACGCCACATGCGTGCCCATCTTCAGCGCCCGTGCGCGGCGGTAGACATTGGCCCACCACAGCAGCACCGAGATGGTCAGAAACAGGCCGGTGATCTGCCACCAGCCGCCGTGGTTCAGCGGCGCGAATTTCAGGCCGTTCGACGGCGGCGGCGGTTCCAGCGCGAGCCAGAACAGCTGCCGGATGAACTGGATCGGATTCCAGTCGACCGACGCCAGCATGTTCATGCCGATGATCACGAAAGCGATCGTGCCGAAGACCAGCGACATCGTGCCCAGCACGCCGAGATAGATCGGCCCGATCTGCGCATTGCCGAGGCGGCCGGCCAGGTGCCACAGCCACGGCTTGCCGCTGCGTGCTAGCGCCGGCTTGTGCTGCGGTATGCCATCGTGCAGCGGTCCGACGACCTGCACGCTGGTGAATAGGTTTTGATACTCAGCCATCGCGCTCTCCTTATCGGTTCCAGATCGGCATGTTCAGCCACCAGCTCCACCATTCCGGCCAGCCGCGGCTCCAGAACGGGCCCGAGATCACGATGCAGATCGCCGAGAACAGCACAGCCGCGAGCGCGAGGAACAAGCCGAGCCGGTGGATGCCCAGCGTGCCGACCGAGTAGCCGATCAGGTCGCGGAAGTAGGTGTCTTCATGATCCGGCGTCTTCACGACCTCGCCCTTCGGCGGATTGGTCGCCGACAGCACCAGGCCGCCGTGCATCGACAACGCCAGTGCCGTCGCGAAGAAGAACGAGATCGCGATCATGTGCGCCGGGTTGTAGTGGAAGTGAAGGTATTGGTAGCCGACGTTCGACACCCAGTCGAGGTGGCTGAAGATCCCGTACGGGAAGCCATGCCCCCATGCACCCATCAGCACCGGGCGCACCACGTTTAGCGTGACGTACGCGAGGATCGCGAACGAGAACGCGACTGGAACGTGATAGCCCATGCCGAGCTTGCGGCAGATCTCGACTTCGCGCAGCGCCCACGAGACAAAGGCGCCGATCGCGCAGACCGTGATCAGCTGCCACAGCCCGCCCTGCAGCAGCGGCGCCATTCGCAGTCCGTACGAGAGGTCCGGCGGCGCGATATTAATCTGCCAGAGGTTCCAGGTCGGCCCCTGAGACGCGCCCCAGAGGATCAGGGCCGTGCCGAGGAAGCTGAAGAAGATCGTGGTGACACCAAAGAAGCCTACATAGAAGGGACCGATCCAGAAGTCGAACAGGTCACCCCCCACCAGGGTGCCACCGCGTACGCGGTATTTTTTTTCAAAACTCAACATGGCCATGATCGAGCCCTCCTGCTGGGATGAACGATTCACCCCGGTTCATATCCGTGTGAGGACAGGAATGCGGACGCGCCGCATTGCCTGCCCACCACCGCGAGGTGGATTTTTTACTTCGGCATCGGTGCGTTCTGGGCGGTCGGCGCATTCTTCGGGCCGTCCAGCCAGTTGAACTTGTTCGTCGACAGCAGGATGAGGTGAATCATCGCAGCCAGGCCGAACAAGAAGACGCCCTGTGCCACCATTGCGCGCAGGGGGTCGTACAGGCGCCATATTCTCCACATGGTCCTATCTCCTAAAGTGTGTGTGACATGAATGAATACACTGCGGCCTGCACTCCCCCGAACAGGGACTTGCAACTCTCCGCGCCGGGCAGCCAGCTGCGCCAGTTCATGCCGGTCATTGATCCGACCAGCGCGATGGCGAGCAGTACGGCAAAGCCCATGACAAAGATCAGCCTGAAGGTGACGGTCTGATCCGCCAGCTCGTATTCCCGGTTCAATTGAATGTTGGCCATAGCGATTCCTTTATTGGTGACGACTAGCCGAGATCAGGTGATCCAGGGACGCCATGCCCACACGAGGGCGTGGGCGATCACGGCGATGACCGTGAAGCCGACGAAGCCCTGCATGTAGTACGCATGGAATTCCTGAGCCTCTTCATCGGTCAGGCCGGAAATGCTCTTCCTTTCAGCCATGAGAACGCTCCTTCAAAATGGCCTTGCGGCCAGTGGTGCGTGAAGCCCCGCAACCTCGGGCAGACGCAGCGTGATGCCACGACATCTTTCGGATCGCTGGCGCCGGCGGCCTCATGCCGCCTCCCCTATGCGCAACGACTCCCTTGCTCTGGCGACCCGCGAAGCCGAGACGCTGGCCTCGCCGGCACGGCGTGCGTCGCGCTCTGCGCGGTCGCGTATCTGCTTGGCTGCCGAGATCTGCACCAGCACCGGCTCGGCCGCCACCATTTCGTTCAGCAATTCGCGCGCCTCGTCGTCCCATGCGGACTGCGCGCGCGCCGGCGTCGGATCGACACGGTCCATCTCCGACCCCAGCGGCAGGATGTTGAACAGTGCATCGAACAGGCCGTTGCAGAATTCCTGGATCAGGTAGGTCGCGCCCGAGTAGCCCATGAAGGGCGTGCCGGTATGGCGGCGCACGATCGCTCCGGGGAACGACGCCGGAATGAAGGCCGGCTTCATCGGCGATGCGGAACCCGCTTCCGCCATGTACATGCGCTCGTTGAAGCTGCCGTACATGATGAGCGGCGGCTTCTCGCGCAGCAGCGTGCGGATCGCTTCGCTGTCGGTCTTCTCGCCGGGCAGCCGCGCGATCGCGAACTGGCACGGCATGCCCATCTCGTCCTCGAGGAAGCGGCGCAGGCCGCGCGTGTAGGTCTCGCCGGCGACAACAGCGAAAGTCGCGGTGCCGAAGAAATCCTGCGTGACCGAACGCCACAGGTCCCACAACGGCTTGATCGTGGTGTGCTTCTCGTTCTCGATGAAGGGCTCGGGATCGAGCTCGAGCAGTTCGCCGAGCTTGCGCAGGAAGCGCGTGGTGCTGTGCAGGCCGATCGGTGCCTGCAGCCACGGGCGCTCGAGCGCTTCGCACAGCAGGCGGCCGTATTCGCGGTACATGCAGATGTTGACATCGGCGTCGGCCAGCTTCTGCACGTCGGCCACGTGGCTGCCAAGCGGGAACACCATGTTCACTTCGGCGCCTATGCCTTCGACCAAGCGACGGATTTCGGCCAGGTCGCTTGGCAGGTTGAAGCTGCCGTAGCTGGGGCCGATGATGTTCACGCGCGGCTTCTCGCCGGCTTCGCGCTCGGCAAAGGGTTTGCGCTCGGGGATGTGCCGCAGCCCGTATTCACTCCACAGCCAGAGCATCGCGCGGTTCGCGCACTGCCACTGGTCTTCGTCGATCGTGCGCGGCAGGAAGCGCAGGATGCCGGTGCCTTCCGGCGTGACGCCGCCGCCGATCATCTCGGCGATCGAGCCGGTCACTACCACGGCGGGCAGGTCAGGATCGAGCGAGCGGTGCGCGCGCGTCATCGCGCCTTCGGTGCCTTCGCGCCCGAGCTCTTCCTCGGACAGGCCGGTGACGACGATAGGGAGTTCATGCGGCGGCAGCGCATCGGTGTAATGCAGCACTGAGGTCACCGGCAGGTTCTCGCAGCCGACCGGGCCGTCGATGATTACCTGCAGGCCCTTGATGGCGGTGAAAACGTACACCGCGCCCCAGTAGCCGCCCGCGCGATCGTGATCGATGATCTTCATATCATCTCCTCCGCCTTGCGCTTCTTCGCAGCCTTCTCGAGGCGGCGACGGGTATGCTCGCGAAACTCCGGGCGCAGCACCGGCTGCTGTTCCCAGACGCCGGCGCGGTCGCCCTCGCCGGCATCGCCGAAGAAGGCCTTCATCTCGTCCATCCGCGACTTGTTCGCGATCGCCGCATTGATCACGTTGGCCAGCGAACCCGCACCGGCGGCGCCCATCAGCGGGCGCGCGGAGATCAGGTTCGTGAAATACAGCGCCGGCAGCGACATCTCTTTCGCCGCCTGCACCACCGGCGTGGTGCCGATCGCGAGGTCCGGCCTGAATTCATTGACGGCCGCGATGTCCTGCTCGAGCGACGCACGGTATTGCACGTGCACTCCCCTCGCCTGCAGCCATTCGCGGTCGGCGTCGGACGACGGCGTCTGCGGGCAGGCGGTGCCGACATAGCGCAGGTCGGCGCCGCTCTCGACCAGCAGGCGGCCGACCAGCAGTTCCGAGCCTTCGTAGCCCGACAGCGTGATGCGCCCCTTGATCGGCATTGCCGACAGCGCACCCTTGATCGCCGGCAGGAAGCGGTTCTTCGCGTTGTCGATCATCAGCTGACCGACGTTGCAGGCATCGCCGATCGCCTGCAGCCAGGCTTCGGTGCCGTCATGGCCGACCGGCGCCGAGCCGACGGACTTGCGACCCGCCGCGTCAAATTCGCGCAGCGTTGCGGTATAGAACGGATGGATGGCCGCCACCGCCGCGCAGTCGAGCGCCGCATACAGTTCGCGCCATTCGCGCGTGGGAACGACGGGTCCTGCGGCCAGCCCCATCATCTCCAGCATGCCGCCGATGATCATCGGGTCGGCGGGAAACATCTCGCCGAGCAGCGTGATCGTCGGCTTGTCGCTAATGCCGGAGCGCGGAGCAGCCACAGGTCCGGCTGCGATCTCGCCGCGTGCGTATTTCAGCATCGCGGCTGACAACACATCTTTTGCCTCGGCGTGAGTGGGCACGCCAAAGCCTGGAACGTCGATGCCGATCACGCGCACGCCGTTGATTTCCTTCGGCAGGATCTGCAACGGCACGCCGGACGCCGTCGGCACGCAGAGGTTGATGACGACGATCGCGTCGTAGCGTTCCGGATCGGCCTGTCCGTGCACCGCGTCACGGATGTCCTCGAACAATTTGCCGGTGACGAGCGACTCGGAATTGAAAGGCACGTAGCCGACGCTGCGACGCGCACCGTAGAAATGCGAGGTGAAGCTCAGGCCGTACACGCAGCAGGCCGAGCCGGAGAGAATGGTGGCAGTCCGGCGCATGCGCAGTCCGACGCGCAGCGAACCGAAGGCCGGGCACATGCTCTGCGGCTGGTCGTGCGGGCCTTTCGGATAGTCGGCAGCGTAACGGTCGAGCACACCGCCCTTGCCGGCCGCACGCGCGGCAGCCTGCATCTGCTCCGCGCCCGCATGGCAGCCCGCGCCATCGCCTTCCAGCGCGGCGGGATTCTTCACGATCGGGATCACGGTGCGCTCGCTCATGATCAGACCTCGTCGTAGATCACTTCGAGCGAGGCCTTGACCACTTCTTCGCGGCCCATCATGTCGGCCACCGTAGCCGGCTGCAGCACGACGTCGCGGCCGACGGTCTCGGAAGCGAACAGGCCGAGCAGTTCTTCCTGCGACATCGGCTTCGGACGCACCGGCGGTGCGTCGGCCACGTTCTGCGCGAGCGTGGCAAACAGATCGCCCCAGGCGCCGTCGGGTCGACCGATAATTTCGTACGCAGCGCTCTTGCGGCGGATGTCTTCGTTGGCGGGAATCGCCGACAGCACGGGTATGCCGGCTTCCTGCGCGAAGGCCTGTGCCTCGCCGGTTCCGTCATCCTTGTTGATCACCATGCCGGCCACGCCGACGTTGCCGCCCAGCTTGCGGAAGTACTCGACCGCCGAGCAGACATTGTTCGCGACATACAGCGACTGCAGGTCATTGCTGGCAACCACAATTACCTTCTGGCACATGTCGCGTGCAATCGGCAATCCGAAGCCGCCGCAGACCACATCGCCGAGGAAATCGAGCAGCACGTAGTCGAAGCCCCAGTCGTGGAAGCCGAGCTTCTCCAGCAGCTCGAAGCCGTGGATGATGCCGCGTCCGCCGCAGCCGCGGCCTACTTCAGGGCCGCCAAGTTCCATCGCATAGACGCCATCGCGCTTGAAGCAGACGTCGCCGATCGAGACCGGTTCGCCGGCCAGTTTTTTCTTCGACGAGGTTTCGATGATGGTCGGGCAGGCACGGCCGCCGAACAGCAGCGAGGTGGTGTCGCTCTTCGGATCGCAGCCGATCAGCAAGACCTTCTTGCCCTGCTGCGCCATCATGTACGACAGGTTGGCCAGCGTGAAGCTCTTGCCGATGCCGCCCTTGCCGTAGATCGCGATGATCTGCGTTTCTTTCTTTACTTCGCCGGTGTGCGGCGCATCCGGTTCGATGGCGGCTTCGGCGCGTAGCCGCTGCTTCTGCATGAACTGCAGCGGCGCGGCCTGGGGTTGCTCTGGCTTGCTCATAGTGCGCCTCTCCAGTCGAGAATCATCTTCAGACAGCTCGGGTCATTGAATGCGGTGCGATAGGCCGCTTCGGCCTGCGCAGGGGTGCTGCGATGTGTGATCAGGCCGTCGAGCGACAGCCGGCCGCTGTCGATCAGGTCGCGAACGGCCAGCAGTTCGGCCGGCTTCCATTGCGCGGCAACGCGGATACGCACTTCGCGCATGAACGCCGCGGGGAACGCGAAACGCATGGTGTCGTCGTAGAAGCCGGCGAGCACGATTTCAGCGCCGGATGCCGCGCGCGCGATCAGCTGGTCGAGGATCAGCGAATCGCCGCTGACGTCGCAGATGCAGCGGTAGTTCGAACGGGAATCGTCGGCCGGATCAATGACCTCGTAGCCTTGTGCGCCTTCGCGGCGTGCGGGATTCGTTTCCCACACCACCGGATTAGCGCCGGCCAGCACCGCCAGGCGAGCGATCATCCGGCCCAATACGCCGTGGCCGACGATCAGCTCGGGCTGCCCTGCGCCCGGAGCGGAAAACGCGTGGTACGCGGTAGCCGCCAGTGCCAGCAGCGTGCCGCGCTCGCCAAGTGTTTCGTTGATGCGCAATGCACGAAGCGCGGGGATCACGACACGCGACGCGGCGCCGCCGAACAGGCCCTTCACATCGCCGAAGCAGGCCGCACCGGGAACAAACACCGTTTCGCCCACTTCATATTGGGTACTGGCGCCGGCCTGTGCAACCACGCCGACGGATTCATAGCCGGGAACCAGCGGATAGCCCATGCCGGGGAACGCAGGCATGCGGCCGGAGTACAGCAGCTTTTCGGTGCCGGTCGAGATGCCGGACCAGCGGATGTCGACCACCAGGTCATTGTCCGTGGCCGCCACCAGCGGCAGTTCGCGCACCTGCAGCCGCATGGGCTGTTCGACGACGACGGCGACCGCATGCGCACTCATGCGTGCCTCCTGCGCTCTGGATACTGCCCGGTCATCTCGTGATTCAGGTGGTTCATTGGTCAACCTGCCTGGTAAATTTTGTGTACTTTGTACCTTACATTACGGTGTGTCAACTTTTATTTACGTCAATCGACATCGACCTGTCAGGATCCGCACCTGCAGCGGTATTCGCGTGGCCAGCGGATGGATATCGTCGAAGCCCGCCTCGTGCATCAGCGCCGCCAGCCTGTCCTCGGTACGCGCCTTGCCGCGCCCCATCGCCAGCAGATAGAAGCCGAAATACGCATCGCCCATCGCCTCGGCGCCGCGCGTGCCGGCCATCGGCTCGGCCAGCAGCAGCGTGCCGCCGGGAGCCAGGGCGTGACGAATGGCGCGAAGGATGGTCAGCGCGCGCGCATCGTCGTGGTCATGGATCACCCGCACCAGGGTCGCGATATCGGCGCCGGCCGGCAGCGGATCGGAGAGGAAATTGCCGCCGATCGCTTGCGCCCTGCCGGCTATCCCGGCGGCGGCAAAGCGTTCGCGCGCGCGCTCGGCCACAGCCGGCAAGTCGAAGAGGGTCAGGTTCAGGTGCGGCGCACGGGCTGCGACGCTGCAGAGGAAGCGCCCTTCACCGCCACCGACATCGAGCAGGCGGCGATGGCGTGACAGCGGATACGCATCGAGGATTTCCGCAGCCACCAGCGGCTGCGACGCCGCCATCAGTTGCGAGTAATTGCCGACACTCTCCGGCGCCAGTGTCGATGCACTGGCCGGCGCGTCGGCGGCGGTATACGGATAGAACGCCGACAGGGATGGCGCGGTGGAACCGCGCAGCAGCGCAACCGGGTCGGCAAGATCGGCATACAGCGCGTCGTGGTGCCTGACCATCGCCAGCACCGCCTCGTTGCCGACCAGAGGCGCGCCGAGCACGCCGAGGCCGTAACGCGGCCGACCCTGCTCGTCGCTGCCGCGCTGCTCCAGCAGCTTCAGCGACACCGCAGCCACCAGCAGGCGCTCGGTGGCCTCTTCGCTCATCCCGCAGTGCTGCGCCAGTTGCGGCAGCGCCAGCGGCGATGCCGACAGCTTCCTGAAAAGGTCGAGCTTCACGCAGGCCGACAGCACCTGCGAGTAGACGAAACCGGCAACGAGGTCGAACAGTTCGCGCGCGCGGCGCTGGGCGATCGGGCGGGTCAGCGGGAAGGCTGACGCAGCGCGATGGAACGCCGGGCTGGCGAGCAGCCGGTCGCGCAGTGCCAGCAGCCGGTCGCCGAAGCCGAGCGTCGCTTCCATTTAGGCCGCCACCCGCGACAGCGATGGCGCCAGCTTGCGTGTCATTTCCAGCGGCACCAGTCGCTTGGCTTCCATGCGCACCAGCGTTCGCAGCTGCGCGGAGCCGCGGCAGCTCGGAATGGCGGCGCTTGCACAGGCAATCAGCTGGTCGAACAGCTGGATCGCACCGGTGAGACCGAGTTCGGCGGCGGAGCTGGGTCGCCCGTGAGCGGCATCCTGCCCTGCGGGTTTGCCCAGCGCTTCGGAATCGAGCGCGACATCGCGGATGTCGTCCGCGACCTGATAGGCCTCGCCCAGCCATTCGCCGAGCGCGCGCCAGGGTTCTGCATCCGTGCCTGCGGCCTGCGCGCCGGCGACGGTGGAAGCGACGAACAGCGCACCTGTCTTCGCACGCTGGTATTCGGTGAGCGCGACGCGCGGCTCGCATTCCCAGGCCTGCCCGGCAATGATGCCGGCCGGCGCGCCGACCGCAGCCGATAGCGTGGCCAGCAAAGGCTGCAAGCGCTGCGGATGTGTAGCCAGCGCCACCGCGAGCGACTGGTAGGCGGCGACGATCAGCGCGTCGCCGGACAGTACGGCCAGCCGTTCGCCATGGGCGGCAAACACCGACGGGCGTCCGCGCCGTGTGAGCGCGTTGTCGAAACAGGGGAGATCGTCATGGACGAGCGATGCGCAGTGCAACAGCTCGATCGCAGCGCCTGCCGCCGCTGCCGGCCCGAGGTCGTCTGCGCCGCAGGCCTGTGCTACCGCAAGGCTCAGGTGCGGACGGATGCGCGCGCCACCCGGGAAGACTGCATCGCGCATTGCGGCGGCGAGCAACGGCGGTCCGCCATCCCCTCGCTGCAGCGCCAGTGCCGCCTCAAGAGCGGCTTCAATTCGTTCGATGTTCTCCATGACGCCTCCGTGGCAGCCGCGAGGAACGGCCCTACCATGTAAAGTATTTGCGTCACGACCTAATGTCAAGTTTTATTGACACTTTAATGCGTCATTTTTCTTTATCGCTTTCGCGCTTGCGACGTTCGCGGCGCACGTCATGCAGCTGCCAGAGCGCAAAAGCGATCGGCAGGACGCCGAAGAAGAACAATTCGACCAGCAGGGCCATAGCGGACTCCGTTATCGGCGAAAGACCGCATCGGCGACTTCGCCGATCAGCTGCACGCATTGCGCGGGACTTTCCTCGTGCGCCAGATGACCGAGCATGGGCCACAGCACCCTTCTCGCATCGGGCAGCCGGGCCGCGACGCGCACGATCTGCTCCGGCGGCACCGTACGGTCGTTCTCGGCCGCCACCAGCCAGACCGGGAGTGCCAGCCGAGGCAGGTCGCGATACAGCGTGTCGAGGTCCCAGTGCGCCATCATTGCCAGTGCCGCCTGCACATGGCCGGGGCTCTGCACCAGCCGCGCATACCAGCGCACGCCGGCCGGCTCGAGCACCGAGCCGGTGCCGCGCAGCAGGTTCTGCACGACTTCCGGGTCACGCGCCTTCGAAGCGAACCAGCGCGCCGTCAAAGAGTTAGCCGCCAGCAGCCGCGCCAGCGGCGAGAAGATCGCGCCGGCCAGCCCGCCGAAGCCTACGAATGCGCCGTTCAGGCTGACCAGCCCGGAAGGACGCACCCGTCCGTCGAGGACCATGCGCGCAGCGACTGCGGCACCGGCCGAATGACCGACGATGATGTCCGGGGCCAGCTTGAGCGCATCGAGCAGCGCTGCAACATTGCGTGCCATGCCAGGCAGCGACTGCGCGGACGACGACGAAGGCATGGAAGTGAAGGCATGGCCCGGAAGGTCCGGCGCAATCACGCGAAAGCGCCGGGCCAGCGCCGGTGCAACGTCGCGCCATGAATGGGTGGAAGAGCCGGTGCCGTGCAGCAGCAGCACCAAAGGCGCCGATTCGTCGGCAGGGCCGAAACGCTGCAGGTGCCAGCGCAGGCCGCCGGCTTCGACGAAGCGGCTGGCAGACCGGTTCGGCCAGTCGCGGCCGTCGGTTTCCCAGTCCAGCCTCTCACGCAAGATGGCGCGCCTCCTGCCGCGCAATCACGCGGACGGTGTCGGCCAGGCGCGCCGAACCGGCATGCGGCAGCGGCAGGTAGCGCGCGCGCATTGCCTGCGCCAGTTCAGCCGCTTCGCGCTGCGGTTTGTTCGAGGTATCGATCAGCAGCAGCGGCGCCTGCGTCAGCGCCAGTTGCCCTGCCGACTGCAGGGCATCAGCCTGCGCGCGTTCGCGGCCGCCGCTGCCGTCGCGCGCGACGTTTGCGCGACCGTCAGTCATCAGCACCACCGTGGGCGACATGCCGCGCCGCGTGATTGCATCGACGAGCGCAGTCGCCGCGTCGAGTGCGCTGGCCAGCGGCGTGCCGCCGCCGCCGGGCAGACCGGCGAGGCGGCGCTTGGCCGCCGTCAGCGAGCGCGTCGGCGGCAGCAGCAGTTCGGCCTGCCGGCCGCGGAAAGCGATCAGTGCGACCTGGTCGCGCCGCACATAGCATTCGGCCAGCAGCAGCTCGACCGCGCCCTTTGCTTCGGCCAGCCGCTGCATTGCCGACGAACCGGACGCATCGACGACGAACACGGTCGCACTGGCCGTCTTTTGCCGGATGCGCACGACATGAAAATCTTCGGATCGCACCTGCACGCGCGACGGGTCGGCACCGCTGGCGCGCTGCCGCAATTTCTGCCACGGTGCGGCGGCGCGCAGCGTGTCGATCAGGTGCAGGCGCTGCCCTCGCGGCGCAGCGCGGCGCGAACCGACCGGCCGTCCGCGCAATCCGCTGCCGGCCGGCGCGCCGGACTTGCCCGAGGCCGCCTTGCGCCGCGTCGATCCTGACAGCAGCGCGGCCAGCAGCTTCGCCGGTATCGCGGCTTGTGCTGCTTCAAGCACGCGATCCTCGATCGCCTGCCCGTTGTCATTACTTGATGACTCCTGCTGTTGCTGCTGCGGCGTTTCCTGCTCGGGCGGCAACGCCTCGTCTTCATCCGGCGGCAAGCGCGTCGCGCGCGGTGCCAGCACCAACGCGGCCGCAATCTGCGCATCATCGTCGGTGCAACAGGCATTGCCATCGAGCGCGGCGCTGGCACGCGCAGCCGCCAGCGCGAGCAGGCCGGCTCGCGGCGATGCGACGCCGAGGGCGAGCGCGGCAGCGCACAGCGCTTCAATCACGCTATCGGGTGAATCAATTCGCGGCAGCATTGAGCGCGCCGCCTCGACCTCGGCAGCCACACCCGGCAGCAGGCCGTCGAGCGCGATGCGCGGCGGTATCGCGCGCAGGTCGAGGTCGAAAGCAAATCGCTCGCACAGAACCGGGGCCACGACTTCGTCGTCGTCCACCGCTTCATCAAGCGCGACCACACCGAAGCACGCCGGCTGCCGCTGCTGCAGGCCGTCGCGCTCGAGCACGACTTGCCGGCTGTCCATCGCCTGCGCGATGCGAGCCGCCGTCGAACGCGACACGCGCTCGGCCATCGCCAGCAGCAGCACGCCGCCGTCGGCCGCCTGCATCAGCCCGGACTGCAGCACCGGACGGCCGGCCGACAGCGTCGCCGGCAGGTCGAGGCCGCCGATCAGGCGTTCATCCGTCACGCCCAGCGGCACCCGCACGCAAGCGCGCGCGGCCAGCAAATCCTTAAGCAACGCCAGCCATGCATCACGCACCGGGCCCGCATGCGCGCGGATGCGCACGCCGCCGAGGCCGGCCGGATCGATCGCGAACAGCACCGCCGCCTGCAGCGCGTGCTGCCACGCGCGTTCGGCGGGATCGTCGCGCTCGCGCGGTGCCAGCATCAGGCGGCCTGCGCGAACAGTTCGTCGAGCGCGCGCTCGACGCGCGTGCCGGAGCCGGCGTCATCGAGCGGATTGCGGCGCAGCCGGTGACGCAGCGCCGGCGCAGCCATGCGGCGCAGATGGTGTTCCGTTACCAACTCGTCGCCGTCATAGGCGGCCAGCGCGCGCGCGGCGCGCATCAGTGCGAGTTCGCCGCGCAAGCCGTCGGTGCCGAGCGCCATGCACAACTGGGCGGCACGCGCCAGCACGTCGTCCGGCACTTCCACGGTCGGCAGGCGCTTGCGCGCGGCAAGGATGCGGCGGCGGATTTTTTCGTCTTCCTTGCGCCATTGCTCGCAGAAAGCGTCCGGCGCGCGTTCGAATGCGTCGCGCCGCTTTACCACCTCGACGCGCGTCTTCAGTTCCGTCGGCGTGCTGACCTCGACCGCGAGGCCGAAGCGGTCGAGCAATTGCGGACGAAGCTCGCCCTCTTCCGGATTGCCGCTGCCAACCAGCACGAAGCGCGCCGGGTGACGGATCGACAGCCCTTCCCGCTCGACCAGATTCTCACCAGATGCCGCGACGTCGATCAGCAGGTCGACCAGATGGTCTTCCAGCAAGTTCACTTCATCCACGTACAGGAAGCCGCGGTTCGCCCGCGCCAGCAGGCCGGGCTCGAAAGCTTTAATGCCCTGCGCGAGTGCGCGTTCGAGGTCGAGCGCACCGACCACGCGGTCTTCGGTGGCACCGAGCGGCAGGTCCACCACGGGTACCGGCTTCTGCAGCGCCTTCGCATGGCCTGCTGCCTTCAATGGCGCGCAGTGTTCGCAGGACGGCGTGCCCGGTTCGGGATCGCAGCCGTAAACGCAATGCTCGACCGCGCGCATCTTCGGCAGCAGCGCCGCCAGTGCGCGCACGGCAGTCGACTTGCCGGTACCGCGGTCGCCGAGCACCAGCACGCCGCCGATGCCGGGATCGACGGCGGCAGCAAGGATCGCCAGTTTCATCTCGTCCTGGCCGACGATCGCGGAAAAGGGAAATACGGCCATGGTCACCACTCCTTGTTGTCGTTATCGGCGCTTCCAGCGCTTCTTGAGGTCGATCAGGTGCGACAGCCCCGCCGCCGACAGCAGCAAGGCCACCGAATACCACGGCAGCCCCAGCAGCGCACTGCGCGCCGCCAGCAGCAGGCACAGTCCCGGCACCAGCATCCAGCCCAGCGAGGCCGGCGCCAGCCCGCTGCGGCGGGCGCGCCACAGCAGCGACAGCGCAAGCCATTCGAGCAGCGTGGCGGCGATGACGAAATCGATCAGAAGCGTGTTTCCCGGGACGGCCGGCATGAGTCTTCTTCTCCGGGACCTGCGGCATGCCGCCACGATGGCGTCAAATCGGCCACAAGCCGGTAGGCATAAAGAATTTACACTCGTTAGTGTCAATTGTCATTGACAATGTTGCCTGAGACGCCAGCCGGTCAGCCCCACAGGGTGGCGAGCCGCAAAGCCCACAAACCGTCTGAGAAAGGGAGCGGTTCGGTGCCGTCATAGAGAATCACGCTGGCGACCCAGCGCTCGCCGGCGATTGATGCAAGGCGCCTTGGCCCTCTGAGGTCGGCCGCCTTGATGGTTGCGCCGGACTTCACTTCGACACCGACGAGGCGCCCGGCTCCGTCTTCGATCACGAAGTCGACCTCGACCTGGTCGTGGTCGCGGTAATGAAGCAGCCGGCAATCGCGGTCAGACACAGCCATCGACCTGCGTGCCAGCGTGGTTTTTCCCGCCTGCCGGGGTCCGGCAATCAGCACCACCGGCGTGTCGGAAAGCGCTTCGGCTACGTGTTCCTGCAATGCTCTTTCGTAAGGGATTGCATCGCCTTCCATGCCGGGAAATTACCGTGCATTGAGGAGAAAGGCAGCGTGCGATTAATGCTCAAGTGAATTCTTAAGAAACGCAAGCTATTGAAATAGATAGGTTTTTAAAGAAAACCTAAAGTAAAACATGAGGTATTTGGATCAGGCCTTCGCCCGCATCCCCCACTTCCACAGCCAACTGGTGGGTATCGGCATCACCATGAACAGATGCTCGATCACGGCCAGCGTCAGCAGGCCGGCCACCAGGCACAGGCTGGTCGCCGCGAATCCGTCGGCCGGCTGCACCGACACCGCGGCCCACATCGGCACCGCTACCGCTGTTGCTGCGACCAGCGACACCGGCATCAGCCAGTTGAAAGCGCGGCGCGTGAAATAGGTCTGCAGGTAGGCAAGATGATCGGGCAGGAAGTTTTCCGACAAGTTGCGAACGCCGAGGAAAAGATTCAGCTTCGCCGACAGGCGCATCGTCCACAGCACCAGATAAGTCCACCAGCGGTCTGGTTCGGC
>JACCDQ011339319.1_pt1 | contig 16127 bp, 19 predicted proteins | sample 7446031 | NCBI WGS metagenome assembly JACCDQ01 (sample SAMN15323442, study PRJNA562643) | freshwater metagenome | isolation source: river surface water | place: USA:Blue River Watershed | collected 2017-08-17
ATTTCTCTATTCGACGCATATTTGCGTAGAATAATCGATATATTTACCGCATTGAATTTAATCTAACATGGCGAAATATATCTATCAATCACCCACTTGGCCTAATTTCACTTGGAATGATGCAGAACTAAATCTGCTTTTAGGAGAAGTGCGTCAATTGCAGGGAAAAATTGCTGGCCAAATGTCAACGATTGGATTTCTTCCCAGACAAGATGCCCAGCTGAACTCGTTGACGTTGGACGTGGTGAAATCGTCTGAAATTGAAGGGGAACGCCTGAATTATGATCAGGTTCGTTCTTCGGTGGCCATTCGATTAGGGATTGAAGCGGGTGGATTAGCCATGGAGGACAGGAGAGTGGATGGGGTAGTCGATATGGTTTTAGATGCAACGGTAAATTTTCTAAGCCCCATCACGAAAGAACGTCTATGCGGATGGCATGCCGCGCTCTTTCCTATGGGTTATAGTGGTCCCTATAAAATAGAGGTGGGCCGCTACCGGTCGGGAGAAATGCAAATTGTATCGGGGGCCATGGGTAAAGAGAAGGTGCATTATGTGGCGGTGGAAGCCGCGAGGGTCCCACAGGAAATGGACATTTTCATCGATTGGCTAAACAGCGATTTACCCATGGATCCTGTGCTAAAAGCGGCCGTCGCCCACTTTTGGTTTATCATCATACACCCGTTTGACGATGGAAATGGGCGTATCGCTCGGGCGATTAGTGACCTATTTTTAGCCAGATCTGAAAAATCAGCTGAACGCTTTTACAGCATGTCCAGTCAAATGCTGATCCAGAAAAAAAACTATTATGCCACCTTGCAAAAGGTCCAACACAGCGACGGGGACATCACGGATTGGATGCAGTGGTTTCTAGACTGTGTGCACTTAGCGCTAGTAGACACGGAATCACAGCTCCGCTCGTTGATGGTGAAAACAGAATTTTGGCATAAAATGGACAAAACCCCTATTAATGAACGCCAAAGAATCCTATTAAACAAATTGTTTGACCACTTCGATGGCCACCTAAGCACCTCTAAATGGGCTAAAATCGCTAAATGCTCCCACGACACCGCCTTACGCGATATCAAAGACCTAATCGAAAAAGGAATCCTAAAGGAGGATTTAGCCGGCGGCCGTAGTAAGAATTATGTGTTAGTCGAGTAAAGAATTGGATTAAAATAAAAAAACCACCTCGTATGAGGTGGTTTCTGTGGTCCTACTTGTTGACTCGTTTCATACATTAATGAAACATGATCGTATCAAAACAGAACCGGTTTAATCTATTTGATATTTTTGGATTTTCTGAACGCATTAAGATTCATTGAAATCAGTCTATTATGCTTTCTTATTTGCTGCTCGTTTTGTTCAACTAAGCATCTTGAAAATATTGCTTTGTTTAATTTTAAACAAAGTCGAAAACTCATTTTACCGTTAAATAAGATTTTTCAAAACTGAAGTTTGAATGAGTTAATTTAGTTTAAATATTAAATCGATTAATGCTAAAACGTCTTTCTGTTCTTGCTTTTACTTTTTTCTTTTTCTCTTGTACTAAAGAGATTATCCAACAAAAACTTACTGTAGATTGGACTCCTTTAAATGGAGGAACGGTTTCTCCACCTACGAATGCCTTCGAAAAGGGAACTGTAGTTTCTATGATTGCTACGCCTGCAGGTGAATATACATTTAAACAATGGAGTGGTAGTTTGTCAGGTGCTAATAACCCGGCATCGATTACCATGGATGCAGACAAACAGGTAACAGGAGTTTTTGAAAAACGTCAGTATCCATTATCATTAACGATTGAGGGAAGTGGTACCGTGAAAGAGGAGGTGATAGCTATTGCACCTCAGTCTCAGTATCCGTCTGGTACAACAGTAAGATTAACCCCTCAGCCTGCTGATAAATTCGAGTTCGGTGGTTGGTCTGGAGATTTAACTAGCTCAGCTAATCCTTTGGAATTAAAAATTGATAAAGCAACTAGTCTTATAGCGTTATTTCAGAAGATTAAATTTCCTGGTTACAAAGTAGATCCCAATGCAAAGCAATTGGGTAAAGAGTATTGGGAAAACCTAACAGTATTAAGGGATTTAATAGTTGTTAGTTTTCAACAACCATATGGTTCCCGTACCCGATACTCAACATTTTTGAACCAGCTTGTTTGCGGTGATTTCAATAATGATGGCTGGATTGATGTTTATAACCCTGGGGCTACATATGACGGAATTCAAGGGTCAATGGCATTTTTAATTTGGGATCCTTTGAAAAAAACTTTTGAAGAAAAAAACCTATTAAAAGATAAGAGTATTACAAGTTTTGATGGGAATAAAGCTAAAATTATTCCTGAATACATAAATAGTGACAATTATGTTGATTTGGTGCTATTTACAACAGAGGATGAAGGAAATAGGTCATATAGTCCTAAAAGAATAAAACTTTTAATCAGCGATGGAGGAGGACAATATGAAGTGGTTGAAGTAGATCATATTTCTCCTGCAATTTCTGCAGAGGGAGGTGACATTGCTGATTTAAATGGTGACAAAATACCTGATTTAGTCTTGACTTATGGTTCAGTTTTTAAAATTTTGTGGGGACAAAATTCCCCGCCTTATTTTAAAACTTCAACATCGCCAATTTTTCCTGCTCCAATTGTGAATTTATTTGGAGGGGCGCCTGTGTATTTTACTAACGACAATGGATTTGGCGAATCTTGTCTAAGTTGTATTGAAAATAATGTTAACGATGTTAGCATTTTTGATATTAATAAAGACGGATGGAATGATCTTGTTCTTCAGCAAACAGAAATCGACACAGACCTTTCCAATGGTTTTTCTACTAAAATCTTATTGAATAAAGGAAGCGGAAAGTTTAATAATTCAAGTATCGTTAGACTGCCACATTTTAATGCTAATTCTACTAAAGCGATTAATCAAGAGGATTATAGATTTGATGATTTAAATGGAGACGGGAAAATTGATATTATTGTTGTTAATCAAGTTGAATACAGGAGTTGGAATATTTTTGTGTATTTACAAAATTCTACAGGCGGATTTGATATCAATTATGATTGGATTCAATATTCTATAAATACCCAGCGAAAAGGCTTTTGGAAACCCAATTTGATATACCAGGACTTTAATGGCGATGGCAAAAAGGATATTTGTTATTTAGATGACTCTGATAATGGAGAAATAAGCTCAAAATCAGTATTTATTAGAACAGGTAATAAGTTTATTGAAACCGATTATTACCAATTTGATGACTATGCTAAGGGTCTTTTACTGACCTTAAAGAAGTGATTTTCCCCCCTCTCGTGCTACCCACTCTGCTACTCCTGCCATAAAATAAAAAAACCACCTCGTATGAGGTGGTTTCTGTGGTCCCACTAGTATCTAATCTTTATTGTCTGATTTATTTTAAATGATTGATAATCAATTATTTAATCAATTTTATTTAATTTAAAAATTGGTAATTTGGGGAGAAAATCCGCAAATTTTGGGGAAATTTTCCTCAGAATATATTATGTTTGTGTTTTAACTAATACAAATGAACTTATACTACAAACTAAAAAGTGATAAAGGTTATGGGTATGTGATTCTAATTTATACTCACCTTTCTCAAAGATTGGAATTGTCTCCGTCTGTGAAGTGTGAAAAGAAGGATTTCGGTGATGGGAAAAAAGAAAATCCAATTAAAAAGAGTGATATTGAATTTGAAGGTAAAAATCAAATTTTACATTCGTTCAAAGAGAGTGTCTATTTAGTTATTAGTAAGTTAAAAAGTGAAGGAGTTCAACCAACTACGGAATTAGTTAAGTTGGGAATGAAACAATTTAAGAGGGAGTTATTGGTAGTTAAACACATAGAAACTACGATTGATAAGTTCCCTTTACTCTATGTATTAAGAGAGAAGTACATAAAATCATTAGATGAGACAACCACATATTATCGGTCAATTTGTTACAGATTAAGGGTTATTGAAGAGTTTATTAAACAAAGAGGTGATGATGAAATTGATTTTAGAGAAGTTAATAATTCCTTCTATATAGATTTAGAAACCTATTTGGTTAGTAAAGAATATAGTAATTCAACATCAGCAAAAATTATATCTCAATTTCGTCAGTTTTTGCTTTTTTCTCAACGAGAGAATTATGCAAGCAAAGTTGTTGTGGATTATAGGACAAAATTACCGGTAGGTTCAAAGAAGGTCGTTTCGTTAAGTCCTTACCAAATTGAGGAATTAAATAACTTTTTAGAGTTTGATTACTCATCACAGAGTTTAGATAAAAATGGTAATCCACTCTATTTGAAATATTATGATGGTTGGCTTGAAAAGTCCTTTATAGTTAAAGATGAATTATTTGAAACTATTAAAGACCCAATTACTAAAAGAGCAAAAAGAGACCTAAAGGGGAATTTAGTAGGAATGAAGTCTAAGAATAAATTTAACTGTTTTACCACGTATGAAGTAGTTAAAGATATGTTTTTGTTTAGTGTTGCAACTGGTTTAAGGTGGAGTGATTGTGTTAAGGTTAAAGTAGGTGATTTTGATATAGAAAATAGGGAGTACAGTATAATTCAACAAAAAACAAAGGAAGAAGTCCCGATAATTGAAAATGAATTATCTAAACAACTGTACAAAAAATATTCAAAAGGGAAATCCGTATTTCAGTATTTATTCCCATTGAATTGTTTGAATAGTGATTTTACTCGTCAAAATTATTTGACTAAGGTGAATTTACACCTTAAAGAAATTGGTAAAATACTTAAGTTTAATAGTTCCGTAAGTACAATTAAAAGAGTTGGTAAAAACCCTACAAAAAACCCTTCAGTTCCATTCTATACTTTGATGTCATTTCATATGGGTAGGCGGACTCATGCAACCATTGGAAATAAATTGGGTGTCGATATGAAATCCATTTCTCAGCAAATGGGTCATAGTTCCATGACAATGACTTCTAAATACATTGGGAAGGATGATTCCAAACTTAAATCTATGTTTGATTTTATTGATGGTGGAGACAAGAAAGAGGAAGAAATTGTCAATAAGGTAATTGCTAGGAAACCCGATGAAAGTTCGTTAGAATCGAAACTAGAGTACCTTAAATCAATGAATAATAAGGGGATGATAACAGATGAAATTTATTCAATTCGGGTTAGTAAATTACTGGAGGAGAATGGTTTATAAATACCATTAAAGGGGGAAATTAAAGGACGGACCTCAATAGTAAAAATATGAATTATTTGAATCAAGGTCAAGATAAAAGTAGGAATTATTAGGTCAAATTACCTCAATAATATAAAAATGGTAAATGGACTTGCTGGTTTATTATCATTTTTATAAATTGTAATATTAAAATCTGAAGTATGGATGATATTATAATTTACGATATAAAAAACCCTTCAATTCCTGATGAGTGGGATTATAAAGGTTCAGTTATTAAAATGAAGAGGTTAGTATTAAATTGGAAATCAATTTCAGTTGAGATTCTAAATGAATTGTATATCGCAAAAAATAAACTTACAAATCAAGGTGTAAGGAACGACCTCGACCCAAATGGGTCGAAGTTGGGATGGGAGAACTATTTGATTGAAGTAGGTTTAAGTAAAGAAACAGTAAGAAGATGGTTAAGTAGGTATAATCCTGAATTGAAAGTAATTTTACCTAAGGAAATAGAAGGCAATGGACAATTGGTAACAAAGTATAATTGTCCCTGTTGTGGTTACAAATGGTAATTAAATAGAATTATGATGAAAGTAGGAAGTTTATATGCAGGAGTTGGTGGTATTTGTAAAGCTTTTAAAAATGAAGGTTTTGAAATGTCTTGGGCAAATGAATATGATTCAAAAGCATGTCAGACTTATAGAGAAAATTTTGAACATAAACTGTACGAAGGTGACGTTTGGGATTTAGATATTGAAAAAATGGAAACGATTGATGTTTTGACAGCAGGGTTTCCATGTCAACCATTTTCAATAGCGGGTTATAGGAAAGGTTTTGAAGATGAACGAGGGAATCATTTTTTTAGAATTATCCAGTTTGTAAAAATTATGAATCCTAAGGTTATTCTCTTGGAAAATGTAAAAAATTTAGTTGGTCATGATAAAGGGAATACTTTTAAAGTAATTAAAGAAACATTAGAGAATTTTGGTTACAATGTTGAGTATAAAATATTAAATACAAAAGATTATACTAATATCCCTCAGAATAGGGAAAGGATTATCATCGTTGCATTAAGAAAGGATTTAGGAGTTGTTTTTGAATTCCCCGAAAAAGTAAAGGAACCTCGGGTGTACAAAGATGTGATTATTAGAGGAAATGTAGGAGAATCGTTTTATTACAGAGATGACAAGTATAATTATGATATTCTAAGTAATGATATGGTAAGAGATGATACCTTTTATCAATGGAGACGTCAATATGTAAGAGAGAACAAAAGTAATGTGTGTCCTACTTTAACAGCAAATATGGGTACCGGTGGTCATAATGTTCCACTTATTTTGACACCTGAAGGAATTAGAAAATTAACACCAAGGGAATGTTTTAATTTACAAGGGTTCCCAGAGGATTTCAAATTGCCAAATGTTGCTAACTCTCACTTATATAAACAAGCTGGGAATTCCGTGACAGTCCCATTAATTCAACATATTGCAAGAGGAATTAAGAATTGTATTAAATAAAAATTTGACTATTTTGCTTTAGTATAAACTACTAAAGTATGGATGAGGTTAAACTCCAATTTGTTAAAACTAATATTGTCCGTTTAAATGAAAGTAAAGTAAAAGAATTTTTAGATTCCACCGAAAGTCCGTTTCCAAATGATACGGAATTAGGATACTTTTTTAAGGAAAAGTTTCTATCTGAAATAGATGAAATTGGAGATTTGCTTTGGAAGGAATGGGAAGAGTTGAATTTCGCTAAAAGTAAATATGATACTATTGCCGTAAAATATTTTGTTCGAAAATCTGAGGTACAACAATATTTGGAGAATAGGGCAATTGAAAATTTACTTAAAAGAGGACTTTCAGATAATTTTAATTCAATTGTTGAGTTAGTAACTAGTCATATTGACACTACATATGGGAAACCTGAATTTAAGGTCATTAAATCAGAGTTTCAAAAGGTGTTTAGAAATTCATTAAATATTTCACTGCAGTGTGGTTTCCCAGTTAATCTTCAAAAAATTAATTCTGGAATCATGACAGCCAATGCAGGAGATTCTGCCCAATTCCTTTTTTTAGCTAGAGCGATACTTGTTGGATTGAATTGTTCTAATGTTGATGTTAGGTCTAGTCGATATGATGCAATTGTAGACTATAAAGGTAAGTTGTTTCGTATTCAAGTTAAAGGTGTCTCAGATGCCAATATAAGTTTTAAGGATAGAGATAGAGGAGGCCAAGGTATTGATACATCACATGAAAGAAATCAAGGGAAGAGGATAACTTCAAAAGATTGTGATATATATGTTGCGGTTGATAAAAAAGTAGGTTTGTGTTATTTGATTCCAATGAATTGGGTAGACACCTTGGATGATAGTCAAATCGTAAGTGTAAAACTCCAATCTGTAGAACATTTTAGAGAAAATTGGAATATTTTTGATGACTTGCTTACGAGTTAATTTATATACGATTAAACCTACATCTTAATTTCATTTTCTTTTTTAATTTATAAACCTAAATGAAATTCATTTCTTTATTTTGTGGATGTGGGGGGTCTTCTTTGGGATATACACAATCAGGAATGAACGGGTTGGTTGCTATTGATTTTAATTCTTTAGCTAGTGAGGTATATTCTCACAATTTTCCTCATACTCTAGTATTAAACGAAGATATAACCAAGATTAATCCGAAGGATTTATTGATAAAAAGTGGATTGAAAATTGGTGAATTAGACCTTCTTGATTCTTCTCCACCATGTCAAGGGTTTTCCATTTCTGGAAAAAGGATTATTGGAGATGAAAGGAATGAATTATTCTTTCAAGTGAAACGGTTCATTTTAGAACTTCAACCGAAATCATTTATAATTGAAAATGTTGATGGGTTACTTAAGGGGCCAATGAAAGGTATTTTTAATAATATTATTGAAGACCTATCCACATTAAATTATAAGATAAAATGGAAATCATTAAATTCTTTATACTATGGGGTCCCTCAATCAAGACAGAGATTGATAATAATGGGAGTTAGAAATGATTTAAATAAAGACCCCATTTTTCCTGAACATAGCGAACATATTGAATTTATTGGGGATGTAATTCCTGGTATTGATTTTCACAGTAGAGGTCAATTTGACAGAAAATTAAAAGGGGTTAATTCCTTTGCATATACTGTAACTAAAACACCCTCAATGTTTTTTATTGAAAATGGAATTAAAAGACAACCAACGATTGAGGAGTTGAAAATCCTTCAAGGGTTTCCCTTGGATTTTAAATTATTAGGAACTTTTAATGAACAATGGGGAATGATAGGTAATTCAGTGCCTCCACCACTTACTAAAAGGATAGGGGAAACTATTTTATCTAAAATTCTAAACTGAGATTAGTTATGGAAAAAACGAATTTTAAATATCAATGTCCATTTTGTAAATCTAAATTAGAATACACCCCCCAAGAATTATCAGAACATTTTCTTCAAATCCACTCGGATATTAGTCCTGATAAGATGACTGAATGGTTCAAGACAAAGTCTCAGAAAAAGACATCTAAAAAAGAAAACAAAATCAATCAACTAAAATCATATGATAAAAAGTTGAAAATTAAAAACAGTAAAAATAAAAAGTGGATTAAGGTAATCTATACTCCAATGGGTAATAAACGCTAATCTTGTGTTTGTCTAATTTGTAATAATAATCAGTACATCTAAGTCTCCAAGAGACTTGACCTTTTGCCTTTATTGTGTTAAATTAAAGTATAAAAAATTTTAATAACACAATGGGTATGAAAATCAAATACAACAGAACATCCACCATCAATCAGGATGGGGAGAGATTCAAAATGGACAAGGATGTTTATGACTTAACTCTTTTTGATAAAGGTGTAAGTGGTAAAGTACCTTTCAATGAGAGAGAGAAAGGTAAAGAGTTAGTGAAGTTGGTGTCAGAAGGTAAGGTCTCAGAATTAGTCATTGAGGAAATATCACGTTTAGGCAGAAACACCGTAAATACCCTAACCACTTTGAAGTGGTTAGAAGATAATGGTGTGAATGTGGTTGTGAAAGGTATGGGTAATCTTCAATCTCACATAGATGGGAAGAAGAATCCTATTTGGAATCTTATTACATCCGTTATGAGTTCCCTATATGAATTGGAAAGAGAGAATATCTTGGAGAGAACAGAGATGGGGAGAAAGATGTACGTTATCAATGGAGGGAAGTTAGGTAGAAAGATAGGGACAGTTGAGAATCGTCAAGAGTTCTTACAAAAGGAAAACAACCAGAAGATTATATCCCTATTGGAGAAAGGTAAATCCGTTAGGGATATATCTGGTAGATTGGGTGTTTCTACAAGTACAGTTGTCAAGGTTCGTAAATATCACTTAAACTAATTTTAATTATGTTAGATGAACGTAGAAAATGGCAAATTGGGTGTAGGTTAAATGCAATGAATCGTATCATCCCAAAGAAAGAATCTGAATTGGAGATGATTTCATCCCATTTACCAGAGGTTGTAAGTGAGTTTCCCAACAGTCCAAGAGTATTACAATTAATGTACGAAGGGTACAAATTGAAAAATGATTTAAAAAATCTATATGTAGAATTTGAAAATCTTAATTCTGAATTAAATGAGAACTAATTCTAAACTATCCAAAAAGGAAAGAAAGAGGATGTTCGAAGTGTACCAACAGATTCAAAGAAAGAAATCGTATGAATCAAAGAATAACGACCAATCGGTCTCCTCTTGGGATTTTGTCTACTATATGTTGAAGTACAAGTCGAAAGACTAACCCATTGACTCAACTAACTTACTCTTTGATACCCCTTCTCTGTAGTAAATCATTATATAAATTCTGTTTCTTATGATATAAACACCATTGGTATGTGGTGTTATATTTGGTTTTAAATTCCTTTAAGGTTGAACACTTTGATATAATATCAATAACTTCCTCTTCAGTACGAGTGGTACGGGAAACTAATGTTGGTAAATCTTTATATAAATCCATCCTCTTATAACGTCTACACCAATAGTAGGCATTCGAATGTTGTTCTGTTAATTCCCTTAAGGTTGAACACTTTGATATAATATCAATAACTTCTTCTTTAGTTAGTTTAGATTTGGGTTGAAATCGTGTTCCTAAATCAAAGTGTTGTATCAAATCATATCTCTTCTGTTTTTTTATCCACCCATAATATCGTAAATAATCATTCCTAAATTCTTCTATTGTTGAACACTTTGTTATTGCATCCTTAATTTCTTCTTCAGTAAATGGTTTACTTAAAACTCTTATTAAATCTTTTACTAAATCTTCTCTATTATTATAAAGTACCCAACTATATTCCGCAGAGAAATTAGATTTAAATTCCTTTAATGTTGTGCACTTTGATATTGCATCCTTAACTTTCTCTTCCGTAAACGGTTTACGTATAACTCTTACTAAATCTTTTACTAAATCTCTTCTATCATTACGACGTACCCAACTATATTCCGCAGAGAAATTAGATTTAAATTCCTTTAATGTTGTGCACTTTGATATTGCATCCTTAACTTCTTTAATAGTAAGTGGTGTTTTTAAACCCAAAAACTCTCTTCTTACTTCTTCCAATGAACATTCAGCAATGGTAGCAAATTTATCTTTATCAGTATGAGAAGCAATGTTCTTTAAAAAAGATAAATCTAATGGTATTCCTAACTCTTCAATAGAAACATATTGTTTAACTGATTTAGATTTAGTTCTATTGGTTTGTTGTTTACGTTTAACCGCATTATTTAATACATTGGGAATTATGAAACCACCCATATTCTTGCCATTATATGTTGAATAATAGTTCATATTAGTTAAACATAACATAGCTTTCATTAGATTAACATAGTATTCTGCAGTGTCTTTTGTTGCAACTTTATAGTATGTCTTCTCTTTAGTAGTGTTATGTTTAGATAATCTTAATACACGTCCGTACATTTGAAGTAACATATCTATGTTCTGTGTAAGTGTAAAATCTATAACATTGAATAACTCTCCCATAGAGAATCCTAACTTACCTCTGTTTACCGCAATTAAAACCTTCTTTGTATTATCAGATTTAAAATCTGAAAATGCTTTTGAAGATTTATCAACCTTTGTGTGTGAAACTAATACGTTACCGATTAACCCTTTGGTTGTATTTAATATTTTACCAAATTGGTTTGCCTGTTTCTGTGAATGACAGAAGATAATTGTTTTATCAATTTCTCCTAAAACTGAATATGGATTAGATGATAATTTCTTATTACTAGAATTGAGTTTGGTAATCATCTCTTTACAAACCATCTTTAATGATTTAGTATTATCTGATTCTCCTAATTTGTACTTTTCACTTAAATTACCATATTTAGAAGTGTAATCTGATTGTGATGGATTGTATACTGAGGAAACTACTTTAATTCCCACATTACTAACCAATTTTAAATTAAATAACTCCATAACTGGAACAAAGGTGAAATCAAACTTCTTACCTTTAGCAACGAACTTAGAAGGAGTACCCGTCAAAAGAAGTTGATTCTTAGGTTTAATCTTCATAATGATGTCAGTAATCACCTTCTTAAAATACCATTGGTGAGCTTCATCCAAAATGAAATTATGAAAATGTTTAAGTTCAGATATTGAACCAACTAATTTTTGAGGTAAACAAAGGATAACATCACAATCTGATTCGATGGATGATTTCAATTCTTCTTTACTTCTACAAACACAATAATTAAAATCAGGGTTAAAAATATCAAATGTATCACCCATATTATCTCTTAATACGGTTGTGGAAGCTGGAATAAGTAAGGTTTTCTTCCCCTTGTTAAGGGGGTTTTGATAAAACATCTCTATCCACATTGCTGTAGTAATTGTTTTACCAGATGAAGTTCCACCTGCTAATACAAATGGTTTGGGAAATTCTTCGTTATTAACTAAGAACTCCTTTTGATAAGGGATTTCATTGATATTTTTCTTTTGAGAAATGAGTGTTTCGTAAGATTCTAATCTATTCATTTTTTTAAGTTTTAAAGTGGAGAACCGTTTCTCTCACTTTCTTTATATTAGTTAGTCCAAAAATTACCTGAACAAAACTTTCTTTTTATTTTCAGGTAATTATTTTACAACTGATTTGAGAGAACTTTTACCTCAATTTCTTTACTTAAGAAAGTCCAAAAATTACCTAAACTTTATTTTATTTTCATTATCAGGTAAGTATTTTTTAAATTCAGTAAAAAAAGATTATGGACTTTAGATTAAAGTATATTGGTAAGGAGTTTGAGTTTTTCCCTGAAAATGAAAAAAGGGAGAAATTTGATTACGAACGATTGGTATATAATATTGAAAGAAGAGAGAAGAAAATCTTAAGTGATTTATCAAAAATTGAAACCTTAAAGAAAGAATTGAGAGAATGGAAAAAGGAGAGGACTGAGGGATATAAAAAGATGGTTAAATACCATAAGAATTTCTCCCCATCATATTCATTTTCTTTAAATAAGAATTCAAAACAGGTTGAATATAAAAGTGGTAATACTTCTAAAACTGCAGGTAATCGAAGTTGGGAGGGGTTAATTTCCTTTGGTAAATACAAGAAGTATATTTACATAGGTACAATCAAACAGATTGCACAGAAACTAGATTTGATTGAGAATAAAGGAGAGTACTATATTGATTTCAAACCCGACAAGGATAAGGATATAGAGAATATCATTAAAGAAAAACTTAAACATTATCTCGTTCCTGTAATCAATCAAAAAATTACAGAGTTTTTGACTAAAGGAGAACCTGATTTTTTCTCAAGTGAATACAAGATAAAGGGTGTTGATATATTGCAAAGTCTTTATAGAAAATCACCTCACTATACTCCTCCAAAGGAAAAGATTAAAGTTTTGGGTAAGAGGTTACCTTCTATGAATGTTCGAAACAAAAACTATTGAATTAATCTAAAAAATGGGTTCACTCATTACTCCACATTGTTCAAATTGTAAATTCCCGTTTAAACAAATGATGGTTGGAGGCGGAATGAAGGATTTTTTGGAATCTGATAAAATTCCTTTCTCTTGTTATGATTGTGGAACCTTAACTGTTCGGAACTTAGGTTCTCAATCAAATAGGTGTTCGAAGTTTAGAAGGGAAATGGTGGTGTTAGGGAAGGAGGTTTATAATATAAACTCTGATGAATACTGGAATTGTGTTTTTGATTGGAGAATAGGTTCTATTGGTGAGCATGGATATGTAATAATGAATGAAAATTACAAGTGTCCAAAATGTAAGGATATGAGTTTAAAATTTGAACCTACAGGAATGTGGGATTAATTATTTCATTCTTTCAAAATTGAACTGAAATCAACCATCCCATCCTCTGTTTTTATGGTTTGGTTATCAAGATTCAACTCTAAAACACCTTTATGTGTTCCGTCATTAAGTAGTACGAATACTTCAATGATTTTATAATCTAATTCATCTCCGAAGTAGTTTTCAGAATACATAACCCTAAATCTTATTCCGGTTTTATAATTCAGCAGTATGAATTCAGACATTCTGTAAACTTCATCCACTTCTTTTGTTTTAGAATTTAGATATTCCCTTTCTGTGTATTTGAGATATTCCTTGTCATCCCAGAAGTACATATTGGGTTCCTTGCAAGTGATTTGACTTTTAAATCCGAAATGATTTAATATGTTCTCTAAATTCATATTTGTCTTTTTATGAAAATCAATTTAATGAATAATCAGAATTAATACATATTTGGATTAAAATTATGTGTTTACTGATATTCTGAATAGGAATTCTTATTCTGGGATAATTTTGGATAGATTTAAAGAGATTAGTGTTACAGGAATATTTTAAAGGTGGTTTCTCTAGATTCCACCTTTTTCATTTCTATAAATAATTTAAAGTTTGAATAAATCTTAAATTTTAATAATTTGACAATAGGTATTCACATTTTGAATTAATATGAAAAAGACAATCTACATCGTTTTTTTGGTTCTATTTGGGTTGATTAAATCAATTGATGTTAGTGGTCAACAAGTTTTGTGGACCACAATGGAGGGGATTCCAAATGAAAAATATATCCCAGTTGAAAATGTTAAAAGTAAAGTATTAGAGTACTACGGAACTTATGAATATTATATTGATGGTTCAGGGTACGATATTGATAGTTTCTTAAAATCTTTCAAATTGGGTTCTCAAATTGGAGAGTTTAAGAAGAAAATGAAGGAAAAGAAAGTTGATAAACTTGTTCTTTGTTTAAAAACCAATTCTGGAAAAGGTTCAACTATATCTGTTTTAATTTTGGGACAGAAGAATTTTGATATGGTTAGTTTTACAAATGTTGTAGGAACAGGGGTGCAACTAACATATTCTAATATAGAAAGTGACCGAATAAAGTTTGAGAAATGGTTTGATACCTTGATGGAATAGAGTTTATCTTATGAATGTGTTCGATACCTTTAATCATTTTGACACACTATACTCTTTTGTCTAGTTATCTTCTAAAACTGTGTGAATGGGGTATCATTTTTGATAATGATATACTATTCAAATCAACACTCTCTTTTACACTACCTCTGTCAAAATTAGATTTATAGTACTCCTTATTGAATAAGTCGTGTTGTTTTTTCTGTAAGATTACACTATCTAGATTCTGGTGAAGTTCACGAAGTTTATCCATTAAATCTGATAATTGACTGGAATCTAATTTGTCCCAATCCCTATATATTAACTTAATAATCTTATTGTAAAGGATTAAGTCCGTCTTATCTAAATACTTCTCTATATCCATAATATTAGTGTGTTAAAAAGGTGTTTCTGTGGTGAAAAAATTGGGTTCGGTATTTAAACGAGTCCGATTGGGTTTATGCAACATTGAACTTTTTGAGTTACACGAAATTCAGTTCAACTATTATGTAAGTGAAATTACTTTTGTGAGTTTCTCTTCCCATTTCTTTAACTCCTCTTTTGTTATATATTTAGAATGGGAGGTTATAGTGATTAGGGGTAATCCTTTTGTTTTAACCCAATTTTCAATAGTAAATCTATTTACTCCATACATTCTTTGTAATTGTTGTTTTGAAATTCTGTTTTCCATGTTGTTAGATAAGTGTTTTTAGTTCTCCGTATTTGTTGATGTAACCTCTGTATAAATCTATGTTTTGTATTGGTTGGGTATGAATTAGACCATACCTACCATTACATTCATTATAGGTGTCTAAACCTATCACTCTTTCTTTCCATTCTTCACCTCCAATGAATTGTGATAATCTGTTTTGAATACATACTTCATTGTCATTATAATGAATTATTAGGTGTGTGTGGTAGATGTTAGAATATTTATCCTTTTCTATTGAGAACTCTGTATACATACAATCTAACTTTTTAAGTTTCTTATGCAGTGTGTGTATCTGTTTCTTAAAGTTGTCTTTTGATACATTTTTATACTTCTCATTTGTATCCTTTTCCCATTTTCTTATTAATACTCCCATTCTTTTCATATACTATTTATTCTGTTTGGATATAGTGATAGTATACATGTTTGGTTCTCCCAGTCATTCTAATCAATCCTATAAATCTCAATCTACCTTTTACCAACTCTCGTTGTAACGATACAGAGGTATGTTCCCATATTCTGTATATAAGTATTAGATATTTTATCCAAACCGTAAAAAATAGTGTAGAAAAGTGAAATAATTTGCAACTAACTGATAATCAGCGTTTTGCGAATAAAATTGTCTGATTGAAGTTCAACCCTTAAAGATTAAATTATTATCTATATTGAGGAGAAATAGGGGGAGAAAATTAATTTTGCATAAAAAAACCCTCACTATATTGAATAGAGAGGGTTTTCGTGTGGTCCCACTAGGATTCGAACCTAGGACCCCCTGCTTGTAAGGCAGGTGCTCTGAACCAGCTGAGCTATAAGACCATTCCGTTGAATTGGTTTGCAAATATCTTATTTTAATTTAAAATATGCAA
>JACCDQ010402585.1_pt1 | contig 16121 bp, 8 predicted proteins | sample 7446031 | NCBI WGS metagenome assembly JACCDQ01 (sample SAMN15323442, study PRJNA562643) | freshwater metagenome | isolation source: river surface water | place: USA:Blue River Watershed | collected 2017-08-17
TCGGGATGTTCATTTCCTGCGCAATTTCCTCATAGTGATAACCATCAAGAATCATTTGAAATGGTTTTTTATACTCTGGACTCAATTGATTAATTGCCTTCATAATTTCTTTGGTGTTGATTTCAGTTGCAATAGTATTTTCTGATACTCTGCCAGCAATCATTGCACTTTCAGATTTTACATTTTCCAAAAGGCTCATTTGAAGTTTTTTTCTCTTGTAGCCATTGATGAAAATATTTCTCATGATGGTGAAAATCCAGCCTTTGAAATTGGTTCCTTCTTCAAAATGATCTTTGTACCTCAATGCTTTTAGCAAGGTATCTTGTATTAGATCTTCAGCATCATCCCAATTTTTGGTGTATTGAATGGCATATCCTCGTAAAGTTTGAGAATGGTTGCCAACCAAAGTATTGAATTCTAAAGTGCTCATTTTGCTTTTGTTTAATTATATGGTGCAAATATTAAACAAAAAGAAGGTTTAATCTTCACTTTTGTTTAAAAAAATCACAAAATATTTAAACAAAATAATTTTAATTGGGCTTAAATCTTATGATTATATTTGAAAATGAGGCAATTGCATTGGAATAGTAAGTTTATTTATTTGTTTATTCTTTCAGTATTTGGTGTTGGATTTTCATCTTTTGCTCAAGCTGATTTGCTCTTTTTTTTGAATAAGGCGCAATCTTTTAAAAGTGGAAATGCCGATAGCATACTATTGAACACTGAAAGAATCATTCATCATCCAGAAGCTTCAGCGGCGCTATTGGCAGAGTGTTATTACCTCAATGCCATTGGCTTTGATAAGAAAGGCAATTATCCTTTGGCAGAGCGCTCTATAGCTCAATCTGCTCTTCACTGTAAGGCTATGAATAATCCCAAAGGTTGGAATAGAGCAAAAATTTTTGGAGCATGGATATCATACAACAAAGGTGAGGTTTTGATGGCGTTGGATACAGTTGAATTTTATTTGGATAAAATTGAGGCAGAGATAAATGGAAATGATTTGGATTCGGAGTGGCTTAAAATATTGGGTAATGGATATTCAGATCTTGGTTTGTATTATTCTTTTTTTAAAGACAAAGTCAGAGCCCTAAAGAGCTTCGAGAAGTCCGGGACATATAGAGAAAAACTTGGGGATGAAGATGAACTAGCTGAATTGTGGAACAACGTAGGGTTGATGTTGCTGGAGTTGGAGTCATATGGAGAGGCCGAAATCGAATTCCGAAGGAGTCTAAGAACTGTTCAATCCTTAGGAAACAGAAGTGCCGAGGCTTCATGCTATCACAATTTGGGAAAATGCTTTAAGGAGCGCGGAATTCTAGATTCTGCTTTGGTCATGTATGAAAGATGCCTATCTATTAGAACAGAATTGAAGGAAATGAAAGGGATTTCATCAGCGCTTCGGAAAATAGCGTTGACACATAGGGCTAAAAAGAATATTCCGTTGGCCTTCATTTTCGCAAAAAGAGCATGGCAATTGAGTTCGGGAATTAAAGACAAAAAGGGAATAATTGATTCAGAATTTATGTTAGCTGAGTTGTTTCAAATTCAGGGGGAAAATGATTCCGCATTTTGGTATGGCCAAAGGGCTTACCTGGGAAGTAAGGATTTGGATGCAGTAGCAGACATCAAAAGGACCGCAGCATTCATGAAGGAACTATACAAAGCCAATGGCATGTTGGTGGAAGCTTTGATAGCTTCTGAAGACTTGCAATCGGCAGAGCAACGTATGAATGATGATGAGGTCAGGAGAATGTTCTTAAAGAAGCAATATGACGAGAAACAAGAACAATCTAAGCAGATTATTATCGTGATTTCCATTATCTCGACATTGCTTATTGGCCTGGTATTCTTTGTTTTTAGGGCATATCGAATCAAAAGGAAGTCCAATGAATTAATCACCATTCAGAAAAATGAATTGGAGGATAAGAATAATCGAATAGTTGAGTCGATTACCTACAGCCAGAGATTGCAAAATGCGCTTCTTCCATCTCTAGACACGATACAACAGGTATTAGGAAAAACGTGTATCACCTACAAAGCCAAGGACATAGTTGCAGGAGATTTTTACTGGTTTAAGCAAGTGGATAATTGGACATATGTAGCTGTAGGTGATTGCACAGGTCACGGCGTACCTGGTGCCTTGGTGAGTATGATAGCAATCAATGCGCTCAATCAAGCTATTGGTAAGCATGACCAAGCTTTACCCGCTGAAATTTTAAACGATTGCAGAACTGAAATTGTGCGTGCATTTGGTGCACAGGATGGGCAAATTATCCGAGATGGGATGGACATTGGATTGTTAGCACTGAATATTTCGCAAGAAATTGGATATTGGGCTGGAGCCAATCGACTTTGTTGGTTTTGGAATGGCGAACAATGGACAATATTTGATGGAGATAAGCAATCTATTTCTTGGTCGGATATGCCTAAAGACTTTAATAATTTGAAAATTAGTAATTTAAAGCCGGGCTGCCGTTTTGTTATGTACACTGACGGTTTGAGTGATCAATTTGGTGGTGAGAAAAATAAAAAATTGGGAGGGAAAAGAATCAAAAGTTTTTTTTACGATAACGAATACTTAGATTCACGCAAGCAACATCATGATTTAGAGGATCTTTGGTTGAAGTGGAAAGGTGATGAGGAGCAAACCGATGATCTCTGTTTGGTGACTTTTGAAATTTAATTTGCAGAAAAAGAAAAAGATTATATATTTGCACCCCAAAAGGTACCGGTACCATAGCTCAGTTGGTAGAGCAAAGGACTGAAAATCCTTGTGTCGCTGGTTCGATTCCAGCTGGTACCACAAGAAAAGGCGATGAATTCATCGCCTTTTTTATTTCGTTATATTTTCAATTGATGCATCAGTCAAATTGCGACATCAATTCCTCTACGGTATTGTGATATGAAATCAATTGAAAATCAATAGATTTCTGCCCTTTGATGATGAAACCTGTAAAATGAAAATGACATTCACTATCCGTAAATAGCTTGCTGATTTTTTTCATGTAGTCATTTAGCAATATAGGCATGGGGTTAGTGGTGAGAATTGATACAAAATGTACAGCACCCATTCTTTGATATACTTGCACCAAATCGTCTATTGGCACGCTCTGACCCAGAAATATCGTTTTGTACCCTCTTGATTTAAAGACATATTGGAGCATGATTAACGATATCTCATGAATTTCTAGCTCAGGTAAAAATAGAATGAGCGTCTTTTCTTTGGTGGTTGGTACATCTTTCAGTCCTTCAATCAAGGAGAAAAGCTTTTGTCTTATTAGGCTCGAGATAAAATGCTCTTGTGCGGGACAAATTGCATCGGCTTGCCACATTACTCCAATGGAGTGCAGAAATGGGATAATGACCTCAACAAATGTTCTCTGTATTCCATTTTGGGCCACAAAGGGATCAATGACACTATTGAACAATATCTCGTCATAGTTCAGCATTGCAATCTTTAAAACATGCTGATGGTGTTGGTCGGCTCCCTGAACAACTTGAGATTTTAATATTGTATCCTGAATCTCGGTGTCCGTTAACTTGGCTATTCCTGAAATTTTGTAGCCTAGGTTGAGAAGCAGAGAAATATTCAGTAGTTTTTTTAGGTCTTGATCCGTATATCTTCTGATGTTGGTATCCGTTCGGTCTGGTTTTAAAAGATTGTAGCGTTGTTCCCAAATACGAATGGTGTGGGCCTTAATACCTGAAAAACTCTCCAATTCTTTGATAGTGAATACCTGTTCTCTCACGACTTTAATTTTCATTAAAACCATCTATCTCGTTGGTTTGTTCAATCAACTAACAAAATGACATATTCAAAGTTAGAAATGAAGTGTTTTGGAGTCAAAAAAAAACTAATTTGGCGACATGAAAGTTGTTTTATTTGAGGACAGTAAGATTCGATCGTTTTTTCCTTTTACAACCACAAGACACATTTCTGAATTGAGGTGGGGAGCGTTGACCATTGCAGAAAAATGGAGGAGGAAATTTTCGGAAGTTGTTTTGATATCGAACCGAGAATGGATTGGTGTAAAAGAGGAATTTCATGCACCATCTTTATATATGAATGGCCGACTGTGCCCTACGGAAATCTTGTTAGAGGCAATTGAGAATTTAAAGCAAGGGCAAGGTTTACGAAGAGGTGAGGATATATTGGCTTATTTTTCTCAAGATGGAGATTCCAGTGGAATTATCTGGAAGGAGTTCAGTGAAGGAGTTGTAATGTTAGACAAAAGGACAGAATTGTTTAGTGAGATACACAGTCAGATTGAATTTGATTTGTTGTTGTCGGAAGTGGATAGTTCGTTTCAGTTACACGAAAGCAATTGTGTCATTGGGAATAAAAATTCCTTGTTTGTGTCTCCAACAGCTAAAATTTTCGGATCGATAATAAACGTCACGGATGGTCCAGTATGGATTGATGATGATGCTGAAATTATGGAGGGCTCTTTGATCAGAGGACCATTTTACTTGGGGAAATCTAGTGTTGTGAAAATGGGTGCGAAAATTTATGGCCCTACTGCCATTGGTCCCTATTGTAAGGTTGGTGGTGAGTTGGGCAATGTGAGTTTTCAAGGATACAGTAACAAAGCACATGATGGTTTCCTAGGTAATTCAATTATTGGACAATGGTGTAATTTGGGGGCGGATACCAACTGTTCTAATTTGAAGAACAATTACAGTGTTGTGAAGCAATATGATTATGTCACACAAAAAGAGGAGAGTACTGGTTTGAATTTTTGTGGATTGATGATGGGAGATTATAGCAAATGTGGAATCAATACAATGTGGAATACAGGGAGTGTAGTGGGGGTGTGTGTGAATTTTTATGGAGCAGGTTTCCCTAAAAAACATTTGCCAGACTTTTATTGGGGAGATGCAAATGCTGGTGAGTTATATGATTTAAAAAAGGCGTTGGAAACAATTGCGGTAGTCAAATCACGTCGTGGTATTGAAGTTACAGAGAATGAAAGGCAAATTCTGACAGCTCTTCATGCAATGTCGATTGCTTGATAGAAAAGCACGACACAAAGGCATAATTTAATAATTGGCACTGCCATTGGGAATGTCAAAAAAAATACTTAATGGAAGATAATTTTTTTAGTTTGATGTCAGAGGATTTGGCAGATCATGAGTTTATTCCCCTGATCTCAGCGGAGGATGAAGATGCAATGGACAAGGAGGAAACGCCAGAGGTGCTTCCCATATTACCATTACGCAATACAGTGCTTTTCCCTGGTGTAGTAATACCAATAACTGTTGGGCGAGACAAAAGCATTCGGTTGATTCAGGAGGCCAACAAAGGTCAAAAAACCATTGGTGTTGTGGCACAAAGGAATCCAGATATTGATGAGCCATCATTTGAAGATTTGTATACCATTGGAACCCAAGCCAAGATTATTCGTATGTTGAAAATGCCTGATGGGAATACAACAGTTATCCTTCAAGGCAAAAAAAGATTTGAGATTCAGGGCGTGGTAGCCGTAGAGCCTTATTACAAGGCACAGGTTCGTGAGTTTCCTGAACTCAATAGAGATGATAGCAATAAAGAACAACAAGCATTGTTTGAGTCCATCAAAGAGCAAGCACTCAAGGTGATTCAAATTTCTCCTGAGATTCCAAGCGAAGCAAGTGTTGCCATTAAGAATATCAATAGCTTAAGTTTTTTGACCAACTTCATTTCTTCGAATATGAAGGCTCAAGTTGAGCAAAAGCAAGCCATGCTGGAAGTTGCGGATCTTCAAGAAAGATCAAGCATGGTAATGGAACATTTGGCCAAGGAGATTCAAATGTTGGAAATGAAAAATGAAATCCATAAAAAGGTTCATACTGATATTTCCAAACAGCAAAGAGAATACTTCTTACAACAGCAAATCAAACAAATTCAAGAAGAGTTGGGCTCCAACCCTATCAAAGAAGAGATTGATGAAAAGCGCGCTCGTGCGGCTACAAAGCAATGGAGTGAAGAGGTTCAAAAAGTTTTTTACAAGGAGTTGGGTAAGTTGGAAAGAATGAATCCTCAAGCCGGGGAGTTCAGTGTTCAAGCCAATTACATTGATTTACTTTTGGATTTACCATGGCAGCAATATTCAGATGATAATTTTGATTTGAAACGAGCAAAGGAGATTTTGGATAGAGATCACTTTGGCATGGAAAAAGTGAAAGACCGCATTATCGAACATTTGGCGGTATTGAAAATAAAGGGTGACATGAAGTCGCCAATCATTTGCTTGTATGGACCTCCTGGTGTTGGAAAAACATCATTGGGTAAGAGTATTGCTGAGGCATTGGGGCGCAAATATGTTCGAATGGCTTTGGGTGGTTTGCATGATGAAGCAGAAATCAGAGGACACAGGAAAACATACATTGGCGCTATGCCGGGTAGGGTTTTACAAAGTTTGAAGAAGTCGGGTACAGGAAATCCTCTATTTGTTTTGGATGAGATTGATAAGATTGGCCAAGGCATGCATGGTGATCCTTCGAGTGCATTGTTGGAGGTTTTAGATCCCGAGCAGAATCATGCATTTTATGACAACTATGTTGAGCTTGAATATGATTTGTCCAAGGTGATGTTTATCGCAACTTGCAATAGTTTATCTTCCATTCAGCCTGCGCTAAGAGATCGCTTGGAAATCATAGAAGTTTCAGGATACACGGTAGAGGAGAAAATCGAAATAGCCAAACGACACCTCTTACCTAAATTACTCAAGGAAAATGGACTTACGGAAAGTAAAATTCAGTTTTCCGATGATGTTTTGATTCAATTAATTGAAGAGTATACCAATGAAAGCGGTGTAAGGTCTTTGGAGAAGCGCATGGGAAAATTGATTCGCAACAGAGCCAAGCAAATAGCTTTAGAGGAGAAATTTTCAAAAGTCTTGAAGCGCTCGGATGTTGTGCTAGTCTTGGGTCCAAGCTATGAGAAAGATAGGTATACTGATAATGATGTCGCAGGTGTTGTAACTGGATTGGCTTGGACACCTACGGGAGGTGATATTCTATTTATCGAAACCAGTCTTACGGTAGGTAAGGGGAAATTGACGTTGACCGGTAATTTGGGAGATGTGATGAAAGAGTCGGCTGTAATTGCTTTGGAATATTTGAAAGCCCATGCAGAAGTCATCGGCATGGATTATAAGGAATTTGATGAGCGGAATGTGCACATACATGTTCCGCAAGGCGCTATACCCAAGGATGGTCCGAGTGCGGGTATTACAATGCTCACAGCGCTTGCTTCGGCATTTACGCAACGAAAGGTTAAGAAGTATTTGGCAATGACGGGGGAGATCACTTTGAGAGGAAAAGTTTTGCCTGTTGGTGGAATCAAGGAGAAAATTTTGGCCGCAAAGCGTGCGGGCATAAAAGAAATCATCTTGTGTGAAAAGAACAGAAAGGATATCGAGGAAATCAATGAACGCTATTTAAAGGGTTTAAAGTTTCATTTTGTAGAGGAGATGTACCAGGTTTTGGACATTGCTTTACTTAAAGAAAAAGCCAGTAAGTTCAGGTGGCAATAATCGAAGGTTGGTAACGTTAGTGCAATGATGAAAAAGTTGGTATTATTAGGGAGTTTACTTGTTGTTTCTTTTGCGGAAGCGCAAACAGGCATTGGCAATAGCTTCCCCTCGACAGGAGTATCCTTTTCTCCCATTTCTATTGCTACTGGCGGAAGTTTGATTTCGCACCCAAATTCACAATTGGGGCTTTATACGGAAAACCCGGCCATGCTGGATTCCACCGCTAATGGCAAATTTCAGGTGGCTTACCTTAGATACATCGCCAAGTCCAATGCTTCGCAGTGTTTTTTTGCGAACCACAAAAAGGGCAGTAAGTTTTCTTCGGCGTATGGTGTGAAGTATTTGGGTTTTGGCGACCTCAACCGATATGATGAGCAAGGGGCCTATTTGGGTGAGTTCAGGGCTTATGATGCAAGTTTAAAGGGCGTTTTGTCATATGCATTGGATTCCAATTGGACTCTTGGCGCAGCCACATCAGCGGTAGTTTCTCAATTGGATAATAACTCCATGTGGGCCCAGACATTTGATTTGGGTGCGCATTACCGCAAGAAAAAGGGTGATTGGACATTCGATATCTTGGTCAAGAATATGGGGTTCAAGTGGGGAGGGAGTGGCAACAAGGAGTTGTATGATATTCCCACTCAATGGCAAATGGGTTTTTCAAAGAAACCGAAGAACGCGCCTTTCCGTTGGATGGTAACTATGAGTCAATTGCATGAATTGCGGAATCCAGCTACGCCAGTTGTTTACACCTCAAAGGAGCCAAAATGGATATCGGGAGATCAGTTGATGCGGAGAGCAACCATCGGTTCGGAAGTGCTTCTTGGAAATATACATTTTATGGCCGGCTACAATTACCAAAGAAGAGCTGATTTGCGAATTGAACAAGCTCCCGGATTAGCAGGTATATCAATGGGTGTGGGTCTTTTTACTCAAAGATGGCAATTGGTATATGCTTGGTCTAAGTATCATTCTGCTTCCAGCATCCACGGATTGCAATTGATTTTTCAGCCATTCTCTGCTTTGTAAAAATACAAGCCCAACCTTTTTTACTTTTGTCAAATGATTTTACCCATTGTTGCATACGGTGATCCCGTTTTAAAGAAGAAGGCGCAGGAGATTGACAAGAATTATCCCGGTTTGAAGGAGTTGGTCGACAACATGTTTGAAACGATGAGTCGCGCTAGCGGTGTTGGTTTGGCTGCGCCTCAAGTTGGTTTACCCATTCGTCTATTTGTTGTCGATGCATCAGCGTATGGTGAAGGCGAGGATGCGGATCCAGATTGCAAAGATTTTAAACGTGTATTTATTAACCCTATTATTTATGAAGAAGAAGGAGAAGAATGGGGAATGGAAGAGGGATGTCTGAGTCTGCCACATCTGCGTTTGGAGATATTCAGGAAGCCTATTGTAAAGATTGAATATTACGATGAGAATTGGGATTTGTACGAGGAAGAGTTGGATGGTTTTCCTGCACGTGTCGTTCAGCACGAGTATGATCACCTAGATGGTATTTTACTTCCTGATCGTGTCTCATCAATGAAAAGAACATTGCTTAAAAGTAAATTGAACAACATCGCAAAAGGGAATGTCAGTGTGAATTATAAAATGAAGTTTGCCAATGTGCTTTAATTTTAAAAAATATCAGTTGGGTATAGGAGCTTTGATGTTCCTGTTTTTAATGGGCTGTTCTAACCCTTCGAATCACACCCCTGAGCAAGAGCAATTGCTTGAGCAGATAGGCGATTTGTCCAAAGAGGTTTATCAGAATGAGAAACCGATTGATTTGGTTAAGGGTGAAGAATTGTTGAAGTATTTGACAAAGTACACCAACTCCTATAGAGAGGACTCCATTTCAGCTGTTTTTTTGTTGGATGCTGCACAATTGGCAGCGAGTATGGGGCGTTATCAAAAGGCCATTGACCTGTTGATGAATTATGCCGAGCATCCCAAAGCGACCAAATTGGATTATGCAACTTACTTGGTAGGCTATGAATATGATGCACATTTAAAGCAGCCTGCCAACGCTGAGAAATACTACAGGGCGACTATTGAGCGATATCCTGATTCGCAATGGGCCAAAACGGCCAATCAAAGTTTACAGTGGTTGGGCATGTCTGATGAGGAAATGGTGAGAAAGCTGGAAGAGATCAATCAACAAACTAGCGGACAATAATAACGTTTCCTGAATATTCTTTAGGTTCAACATCTCCGTTGAGCCATACTTTGATTTTCCAGATGTAGACACCATCTTTTACATAGAAGTTGCTGTCGTTGCTGTTGCCGTACCAAGCTTGGTTCATATCCTCAGATTCATATATCTTCTCTCCATCGCGGTTGAAAATCGACATTTGAAATTTGGCAATTTCTCTTTTGCTATCCATTACTGGACGAAAACCATCGTTCAGTCCATCTTGATCAGGCGTGTATGCATTGGGCATGTACAATTTAAATCCTGAACCAACCGTAACAAACTCACAAACTTCTGTAGCGCATTGATTGCTATCGATACCCGTTAAACAAACTTTGAATTCCGCAGGAACTGTGTTGGCAAAATAATGCAAGGGATTGTATTCTACTGACCCTGTTCCATCTCCAAAGTCCCAAACCACAGAATTGACTGATGTATTACCCGCGTAAAAATTCACTTCTGGCTCAGCAATATCAGGTTGCTGTGGCATGAAACCAAAGGACATATACGGATTGTCAAAGGGACATATATAATTTGTTCGCCATAAAGTGTCTCGGCATCCGAAATCATTTAATGATGCAAGTCCGACATTGTAACAATAAGGATTCTCAAAAACATGGGCGTAGTTAGCTGAATTTGCATAATAAGAAACGCCCTCTATGATCCAATGACGATCGCTAATATTTCCTGGAGTTAAGTCAGTGAATTGTATCAGTAATGGAACACAGCCTTGTGATGTATCTATTGTGAAATGTAGATTGGGTAGAAAATCGATCACAATATCAAACATCGAACTAGATACACAACTTCCTACCGGAGTGTAATTGATTGTGTGTATTCCAGGACTTAATAATTGAGGATTAAGATTACCGTTTTGATCAATGGCATTGAAATCGGTATTCCAAACACCACCTGGAATTGAACTTGAGTAACTTTGAATAGATGCGTTGTTGCACATAGAGTTAGGTCCCGTTATTTGCGCTACAACTTCAGGTTCAACTGTAATGGTCATAGATGCGGGCGTATTGCAGCCTGTATCGCCTGATGTAGGGGTGTAAGTGACGGAATAATTGGTTGTTGTAGAAATGTCTTGCGCGCTAGGATTGAAGAAATTACCAGCTAACATTAGAGGGTTACTACAAGTCCATATTCCTGTTGTAGGCGATGCAAACAATTCAGCCGCGGGTGCATTTTCACAAAGCGTGGAAATAGAATTATTAATTGTGGCAGTAACCATACCAACATAAAAAGTATCCAACGCAATGGTACAGCCTTCAAAATTGGTGTATTCGAATCCAACGAACGAATTTTCAATTAGTCCTGTTAACGAGAAATTTTGGTTGTAGCCAATGTTGTTCGGAAACGTCACCGAATTGGGATAGTTGTTCGCTAATGAAACGTTTCCACTGGATAAACCCGGGATTGAAATCTGACAATTTAAAGCATCTCCAACGCAGTCTTCTGATGAAGAAATAGTTGCTTTTGGCTGAAGGCTTATGGTATAAATAGTTGAGGCATCTATATCTGGTAAACCCGATGTTCCGTTAACGTAAGGAACGTTGTTGATGATGCTATAGTAGTTCACTACTTGAATAAAAAACGGCGTTGTAGTGCTCAAATTTGAAGGTACAGGAGGTGGGAGAAGGTTGATTAATTGATCATAAGAAATTGAGATGGGATCAAAGAAAGCAGATTGATTTTGGAGTTCAATGAAACCCAAAAGAGCGGGATCGTTGAGAATTTCGCTGTTGGTATATGTCGGCGCAAATTGAAAAACGGCAACGGCGATTCCAGGATCATAAGTAACCCCAGGAATGCTCATATCAGCGGGTGGAGTGACAGGTCCAAGAATATTCATCAATAGATTTTCATTGGGACATAAAATCCCATTAGATAGATTTTCATTGGTTGATACGGCAGCCATATTGGCCTGTCCCAACATGTGACTGATGAAAATTAATAGTGTGAATAAGGCTGTGATACAACTCTTCATTGTAACAAATTTAGGCCTAAAAAAAAAACTTCCCGGTAGTTACTCCGGGAAGTTTCAACTATGAAAAGTGTACAAATGCTTATCTAATTACGGTGACAGAACCATTGTAAAGTTGAGTATCATCTAACCCTTCCAAGGTTACTTCCATTGTCCAATGATAAACTCCGCTCGTTACGTAATAATCTTTGAGGGTGTTGGAATTGGCATTCCAATACTCGTTGTAATCAGTGGTTTCGAAAATGATATTTCCCCATCGGTCAAATACTTTGAATAGATAAATTGTGATTCGGTCAGAACCTGAAATTACAGGACGAAGGGCCTCATTCAAATTGTCTTGATCAGCGGTAATGGCCGTCGGCATGTACACTGCAAATCCTTCTTTGATGGTAACGTTGTTACAGAAATTATTGATACATCCATTGAAATCGATTCCCTCAAGACAGACCTCATAAGTTCCAGGCTCCGTTACAGCCGAGAAATTAAATGTTGTGATTTGCCCTGAACCAGTTCCGTATCCAGCATAATCCCAATTCCATTGAGCCAAAGGAGAATCTGAACTGTTGATGAATTGGAATTGCGGATTGTCCATGGTTACAGATGAAGGAGTAGAATAGAAAGACACTTCAGGTAGCGCGAAGACTTCAAGGAAGTTGTTGTAGTTCGTTGTATCGATACATCCATTTTCATCTTGAATGATAAGTCGGATATCATACAAACCTGGAACGGTAAGCTCAGGTGTAAATCCAGAACAATCGCCATTTGTATCCTCCGTTCCATTCACAAACCATTGACAGTTGGTATTGGTACCTGCCCCAATACTTGTATTGCTCAAGTCAAACAAGAATGGAGTACAACCATCAGGATCAAGAGCTGTAACAACGGCATTCGTAGTGTCATGAATCACAAGTGGAACAGGTAATTGAGACACTTTTCCGCACTGAACGTTTGGCGCATTGGCAATGTCATACCAAAGGTCATAATTACCTGCGCCCAATATTGCGGGATTTAAGTTGTTCAATCCAATAATGCCATTGTCATTGGAATAAGTATCGTTCGCAACGTCATAAATACCAGCATGCCATTGGCCACCTGCAGGTGTTCCATTGGTAGTTAAGTTTACCATAGCACTGTTGGTACATTTGCTCAAATTCCCTGTCGTTGTGGGGAAGTAATCATCCAATACAGCAATTTGTACATGCTCAGACTCGATGCTACATCCTGGTGCAGGGATATTTGGTGTAAACGAAATTTCTAGATTGTTGGTATAGGGTGCAACTCCTGGATTTGTGTTGATTAAATCATAACTTGGTGTGAAAAGTCCTGTTGCACTATCGAAGTAGGCCGATAGAGGAGTGGTCAAAAGGTTGCCATTCCAGATTACATTCCATGTCCCAGGGATTGCAACATTGCCCAATCCAACTCCCAATCCTGTGAACTGCAATTGATCGGCTACATTGTTGGAAGCACACTCAACAATTTGTCCGGGCATTACGGCAGCTGGAGTGGTAGCACCATTAATGATTTGACCGACTATACCTTCAGTTGGTCCAACAAATGGTGTGGAAGTGAAATTTGCTGTGCAACCATAAGTGTCTTGAATATTCACATTTAAAACATTTCCAGTTACAAGATTTCCATATGTAAAGAAACCTCCAGAGTAGTTATTGCCATTGTAAGTTGTAGTAGCGTCATTAGCAAGATCACTAAGAACATTATCCAAAAGTGCATTTGCTGGATTGTCTGAAGTTATAGTCCAAGCAAATGGGTAATTTCCTGATTCTGCTTGGAAGATCATTTGACCATTTAAACAATCTTGACCGATTTGAGCGGTAGTAATTGGAGGAGGAAGAACGATGGTCCAATCTGTCGAAATGGCTCCACAAGGGGCAGAAACAAGCGGGTTGAAACTTGGGCCAAATCCGGTTTCAAACAATGGAGGCAAATATGAATCAAGCGCGGCATCATAAAATCCAGAAATATTAGCAGGCAAAGTACCTATTGCTGCAGGATTGTAGATCGTGATAATACGAGCACCAAATATTACGGGTTCGTCACCTACTACAACTGGGAGGTTTAAAAGGTTGACAATTTGGGTGGCTGAATTGAAACCAGCATCGTAAGTAAATGTCAAATCGTTGATGGTTGGAGCTGCAGTGAGGTCAAAATCCTCAATGGTCCAAAGCACTTGTTGTGTAGGGTCGTTTAGGTCGTAGAACACCAATCCCAAACCTCTTTGGTGAGGTTTCATTACTGGATTATTGGCAGCATCTGTCTCGTACGCTATGGATGGAGGGTTGAAGTTGTCATTGGAGTTCCAATTCAAAGTCGTTCCAGGAGTACAAATGGCAATTTGATTGGCTCCAGCAACTGGAGTAGAAGCGATTGAAGTTGTGAATGTTCCAGCATCGGGGTTACATCCGCAATCACCAGGAACCACAAAATCAACAGTTGCTTGACATGGCGTTACAACATTGGTGAATTCGGCAAGAATAGTTGCTGTGTATGCTGCGGTCAATCCAGCTGGTGTCGGTGGAATGGCAACGGTAATATTCGGAATTGTAATGGTTCCGTTGGTTGGAACCACAGGTGTTGCGGGTGAAATAGACTGGTTACCTCCGGCAGGTATTGGAGAGAACGACATGTTGAAGTTGGCACCAGCTGGATTGTTAGCGATGGTCATTTCCAAATCCATTACGAAGTAGTTACTGTAACCTAGGCACTCTGAAATATTGGTAACCGTCAGGTCAGTTATGGCACAAGCGCATTGGGTTGGATTGAGATACTCAAAAGTAGCAGTATAAGGAACGGCAGGATCTGCAGCTGAAACTACAGGCGTGTTAAATGTGCATGCTCCGGTTGTAAATGAGAAACTGAATTCGTGATCCACAGCCGGGACATCCAATATTGTTACGGGAACGATACCACTTGCTGGAACTGATGCAATGGGTAACCAATTGGCACTAGCCCCGTTCGGGTTTCCAGTTATGTTAACATTGACAGGTGCTCCATCCATAAAGAAATACACACCAGTGGCATTGATGGTAGAAGCGCCAATAAGCTCCAAGTCAAATTCAACATCGTTCGTTGGTCCAGCTGCGGTTACTGAGCAAGAGTTTGGAATTTCCATAAAGTTTTGCACATCCACCATGGGTACTTCAACTTGCACACCTGGATCTGGAAACAAACAAGGAATCACAGCACCTGTTGTAATATCAGTCAAAGAAAAAGTGATATCACAGAAGCCATCGCTATTGGTTCCTGGAGCCAAACCATTGATAGGTCCAAAAATTCCGAAGTTGTATGTAGAAGAGTTTAGAGTAGTAATGTCCGCCATGCTGTTGATGTTGACGACGTTTCCGCCTCCACATTCGTAGCTGATGTCCAATGCCGAACCAAAGGGCAGGTTGGCATCGTTGATATCCAAGGAGATGTCATAGAATACAGGTGCTGTTCCTGTCGGCGGCATGGGTTGACAAGTAAATGCAGTTACTGTTGCATTTAGCAAGCATCCACATGGTTCAGGAGATTGATATGTCCCCGTAACTACGCATGCAGGATTTGAGCTAAATGAGAATTGAACAGTATGTGAATCGCCGTCAGAAAAAGCAGGAATTGTAAAGTTGTAAGGCGACGAAGCGGGAGCGGGTATGGAAAGCAACTGTATAGATCCACCGGTTGCATCATTCACTGAAGTGACGATTAAGTTTCCTAATCCAGCGCCACTGAAATAAATTTTACCAGAAATGGTGTGGTAACCATTTTGAAGCGGGGTAGCATCGTCTTCGTCACAAGGCGAGGGCTCGACACAACCAAACAAAGCCAAATTACAACCGCCGGCTGTTGGAGGAGTGTAGGTGAACGGCTCTGTTGGGCATCCAAAAGTTGATCCGAAACTTCCAAATTGACTGTCACCACCAGCGGTAATTGACACGTTAACATTGGTAAGGCTTAATAAAGAAGTTTGGAAGCAAAAGTCCATCACACAAGAACCGGCGTCTCCCCAATCGTCTCCGCCATTTCCGTTGTTGTTATAGTCATAGTAATAACCAAAACCTGCAGGAATTGCACTTCCTCCTGTAGGATTGATACTCGTTTGCCAGATCCAATCACCAGGACCGCCATTGCATTCTTGAGGAAATTGGCTTGCTACCGGAGTAGGATTGGCCCAACTTGAACCCAAATCGATGGCAAATCCATCCAACCAGTCACCTGAAGATTGAGTGTAGTCTAAAGTGTAGCAAATTTGAACGTTATCGCCTACAGCCAATCCATTGGTGTTGTTTGCAGGAGGGTTGCCACTGCCTACTACCTGGAATGTTATTGTTTGCGCACCAATACAAGCGCTAGAGGGCGGCACAGCGCATGTACAATCATCCTGTACTACTTCCCCAGAGGTACTCGGGTCGCCGTCGTCACA
>JACCDQ010646286.1_pt1 | contig 16120 bp, 13 predicted proteins | sample 7446031 | NCBI WGS metagenome assembly JACCDQ01 (sample SAMN15323442, study PRJNA562643) | freshwater metagenome | isolation source: river surface water | place: USA:Blue River Watershed | collected 2017-08-17
AACTGTAAAAAAGCTAATCCGAGTCTTAGGTTTCTACAGCCCATTTATCTTTTTATGAATAGAAATGACTGCATCAATACGTTGAATACTTCCGATGTTTTTCATCCTGATTATATAAGAAAGTCAATAGATTTCACTTCTCTGATACAATTTCCCATCAATGAATATGCGATAGATTCCGCTGTTTACAACGACCGCCGTAAATATTTATACGCTAAAGAGAAGTTTGTAGGGATGGTTCTTAGTCCTATTCTGACAGGTATTGGCAGAAGCAACCAATAAGAATTCCCCCTGCTCGTCTAAGTGTTTTTTCACTTAGACCTGTCTTGTCCTAAAAAAGCTTGACTGTATTATGGGTTAAAATAATACGCATGGCATGACTTATCAAATGATACTGGTTATAAACAAATCATTGCCAGTCATGCCATGAGTGACAATAACCCAACTACCAAAGGGCAAAAATGTCTATCAACTAATGAAAACCCAAGTACTAATACTCCTTTTAACCTTGTTTGGTGACATGGCAATTGGTCAACGTCACCAAACAAAGTTAATTATACCCGATAGCATTACTAAAAAGTATCCTATTTTGAAGTTAAAAAGCGATACGAACGAAGTTTGGATACAAAATATATGGCTAAAAGACACCCCTGAAGATAGCATTGTTTTTTGCGAGCCTAGTACTCCTCAAAGCTATCTTTTGTGTTTATCCTATATGCCCAAACGCAAAAAGAAAGAGCCATCTTTTACTAAATTTGACACAACAGCAAAAGCAATAAAGTATAATAAATTTGGCATTCCGATTATTTATACATATTTATCCATTTTGAACTATGTTAGAAGCCAAGAAAAACAACTGGATAAATACTTGCATCCATACATATACGCTAGTCATCCAAGCTATTCCAAAAATGCGAGTTCTAATGATTGGAGTTATTTTTTGAATGAAACAGACTCTGCTTATGTACAAAATAATGGTTCTTGTTTAGTAGAACTTTATTTATTTGAATCTTCTAAAGACCTTCGACAAGATTTAATGAGTTTAGACATAAACAAACGTGTTTTTTTTTCAAAAGATACTGTGAATCAGTTTAGTATTGAAAAATATCAACCATCAGGGCATTATAAAAATCACATTTATTTGCACAAAAAAGATAAAAGTGGACTATATTATTTTTGGATTATCCAAGACGTATTATTGAATGGTTGTAATGAATGGATAGATGGTATTAGCTATGACTGTGAAAACTGGTATTTGAATGGCTATTTTGATATTATTTTTGACCCCAAGATAGGAATTGTAGGTAAGACGTACAGTAGGTATTTCTATCCTGACAAAGACAATACATTTGCTCCTGTTTTTATGAAGAAAGACAAGTGACAGACAATGAAAACGTACTGGAAATTTACCTCCTTTTGTCACCCAACAAATACTTGAAAATATCAAAGCAACTCAAGGACATTGGGAAATAGCCAAGGGGACAAAAAAGACCGCCTATTGTTGGTTTATTTATCCATACTTTAGAATACCCGATGATACGCCCAGTTGTAGTACACAAGCAGGAATAAAGCTCTTGAAGGCAAATGTGAGGCAAATGATATATATGATGAATGATTTGAACCAGTTATGTAAAGCTAACAAATATGTAATACTACTTGATACAGAATATGGATTGAATTCCGAGTAACTTTGGCGTTCTTTTCAACAACTGTTTTATTTTTACCTAAAAATGGCTCTAAAAAGTTTTTATAACGAATCGCTCCTAGAGGCAGGACTCGACGAAGTAGGCAGAGGGTGCTTGGCTGGCCCAGTAGTAGCGGCAGCGGTTATTTTACCCAAATATTACGAGCATCCCTTGCTCAATGATTCCAAACAATTTAGTAAAAAACAACGAGAAAACATCAAGTTCGACATCCAGCGAGATGCCTTGGCTTGGGCAATTGCAGAGGTGTCGCAAACAGAAATAGACCAAATCAATATCCTGAAAGCCAGCATGAAAGCCATGCACTTGGCCATAGACCAACTGAGCATTCGCCCCGAACACTTGTTGATTGACGGCAACCGCTTTCCGAATTATCCGATGATACCCCATACTTGTATCGTCAAAGGCGATAGCAAATTTTTGGCGATTGCCGCCGCTTCTGTCTTGGCAAAAACCTACCGTGACGACCTCATGGAAACGCTTGCCCTGAGCTATCCACAATACGGCTGGGAAAAAAATGCGGGCTATCCTACGCCTCATCACCGCAAAGCTATTGCACAACACGGCATAACACCCTTGCACCGCAAAAGCTTCAATATGGGTATTGAGTAGAAGTGCCAGGATGCCAGCATTGGGCTTGGCTTTATTTTTTGATGAAAAACTTTCTCCCCTTGTCCTAGTCGAAGATGAATAGATTTACGCCTTATTTTTAGAATTAATTCTATAGAAATACTATTCTTTAATAATCTTTTCATGGAAAAAATATACAGTTAACCCAACTTTCCTCTTAAATTTGAGGCTAATCAGACAGTACGACTTCAACAGAAAGTGCACAACTGTTTTGCATACCATCACACAACTTATTTTATAATGGGAATACGAGCCTTTTTGGCAAAGCCTTTTGCTGCTTATGTTATCAAGCAACGACGTAAATGGGAACAAAACGCCGTTGAAACTCAATTGCAATTACTTCGGTCGTTGTTGGCATCGGCGGCTCATACTGCTTTTGGTAAAGACCATCAATTTGCTCAAATCCAATCGTATCAAGATTTTGTGCAAAATGTACCTATCAACGATTATGAAGGCTTAAAGCCCTATATCGAGCGAGTAGTGGCAGGCGAGAAAGATGTATTATGGCAAGGACAACCGCTTTATTTTGCCAAAACATCAGGCACAACGTCGGGCGTAAAATATATTCCGATTTCTAAAGAATCTATTCCTTTTCATATCAATGGTGCACGTGATGCCTTGTTGAGCTACGTGCATGAAACGGGCAATAGTGCCTTTTTAGATAAAAAATTGATATTCTTGTCGGGTTCGCCCGAAATGACGCAGAAGCACGGCGTTTTTGTGGGCCGGCTGTCGGGCATTGTCAATCATCATGTGCCAGCCTACCTGCGAAGCAACCAAATGCCTAGTTATGCCACCAACTGCATAGACGACTGGGAAACCAAGCTTGATAAAATTATCGACGAAACCCTCAGCCAAGATATGGCGCTGATTTCGGGCATTCCGCCTTGGGTACAAATGTATTTCGACCGCATTCAGGCCCGTACAGGCAAGGCTATCAAAGATGTATTTCCGCATTTTTCGGTGTTTGTGTATGGCGGTGTCAACTTTGAGCCGTATCGAGCCAAATTATTTGAGTCGATTGGCAAAAAAATTGATGGCATCGAAACGTATCCAGCGTCTGAGGGCTTTATTGCTTACCAAGATTCTCAACAAGCCGAAGGCCTATTGCTTTTACTTAGTTCGGGGGTGTTTTATGAATTTATTCCAACCGAAGATTATTTTAAGCCTAATCCTAGGCGTTTGCATATCGGACAAGTACAATTGGGCGTAAATTATGCCCTCATCATGAACACCAACGCTGGGCTCTGGGGCTATTCTATTGGCGATACCATAAAATTTGTTTCGCTCAATCCTTTCAGAATTGTCGTAACGGGCCGCATCAAGCATTTTATCTCGGCTTTTGGCGAACACGTGATTGGCGAAGAAGTGGAAAAAGCCATGCTATACGCTGTGGAACAATATCCCGAGGTAGAAATCACCGAGTTTACGGTTGCTCCTCAAGTAACACCTCCCGAAGGAGGCTTACCTTACCACGAATGGTTTATTGAGTTCGGTAAATTACCCCATAACCTTGATGCCTTTGCCGACGCACTCAACAAACGCCTCGCCGAGTTGAACGTGTATTATGACGATTTGATTACAGGCAATATCCTTCAACGCCTCAAAATCAAGGTGCTTGCACCCAATGCCTTTATTAACTATATGAAATCGCAAGGGAAATTGGGCGGACAAAACAAAGTTCCTCGCTTGTCGAACGATAGAGCCATTGCCGACCAGTTAAGTTAGCGTCAAAATATTGTATATCAATGCTTTCAAGTATTCACAAAGCAATATTGTAGGAATTATTTCGTTGTTTTTTTATTTACTCAACACAGCATTATTATGAAAAAGCTTCTTTTGTTAGGATTGATACTCTCTTGTTTAAGTCTTGAAACAGAGGCGGCGACCTCGACCGATAAGCGTACTGTTATCAAAAGTGCCAGTACCAATGCCCGTTATAAAAGACGACGCAAAAAAGGGTTTCTTTGGGGACTTTTCCGTAAAAAAGATTGCGGTTGTCCTAAGCACTAGAGCCTTTGTATTTCCGAAGTCAATTATTTTTACGAATAGCACAAAAAAATCCACTCCCTCAAGAGTGGATTTTTTTGAATAGGAACCCAAGATAACTTAGAAGCAAATTCAATTTTGATTAAACTGTAAGATTTTGAAAATCAAAACACTAAATCACAATTCTGCATTAGTATTTAATCATTTCTAAACAATTGCATAATCACGATTACTACACTTGTGAAAAGCACACTAGCAATCGTTTTGATTAACACAGGTACAAACAAGCCCCAATTGGATGCTTCGAGCATAAAAAGGACAAAATGATGAATAAATGCCAACAGGCCCATATAGGATAAAAACCACGAAAGTCCCATCGAACGCATCGTGAGGGTTTGGCGTTCGTCGTAGCCTCTTTGGGGCGTAAGCAATGTAATAATGCTAGGACGCAAATAGGCGATAAGCGTAGCTGCCGCCGCATTAGCTCCAATCGTATTATAAAAAGCATCTACAAAAATCCCTGCCACAAAGCCCAAAATCACCAATTGTAAACGAGTAGTTTCAAAAGGTAAAAGTAAAATGGTAGCGATGTATGCAAAACAAAAGGAATAATTGAAGAAGACTAATTGTCTAACAAAAAATACCTGTAGCAACAAATAAAAAACAAATATCAAAACCTGCGGAATAATATTACGAGAAGTCATCCTAAGTATGAGTGCTGAATGGTGAATTACAAAAACAAAAACTGTCGCTATTTTTTAGACGGAACATTGTTTACGGGCTGTTCTTCCAGTTCTTTCAACTCTTTCTCCAACTTATTTTTTATCACATACACATACGATAGAGAATTGAAATTGGTAGCCAAACGCACCTGTATATCATGAAAAGTCATGTCCTTTTTTACGCCCACTTTGGTCACGTAGCCAATCGTAATATCTGGCGGAAACACATAGTTAAAATCTGAGGTAACAATCGTATCTCTTACCACTACTTGCTTATAGCGTGAAACGTCGGTCATTTCAACCAATTCGGGGTTTTTACCATCCCATTTCACCGAACCAATTTCGTTGTTGCGGCGTACTTTAGCCGACATGGTGTATTCGGTATGCAAAATAGAAATCACGATAGAAAGATGCTTACTACAAGACTTGATTTTACCCACAACCCCACTCGACGAAATCACGCCCATGCCAGGTGCCAGGCCATCGGCAGTGCCTTTATCAATGGTAATATAATTATTAAACTGGTTGGTACTCAGGTCTAGTACTTTGGCAACAACCGGCTGGAAGCGTGCCGCCACCATCGAATCGGCCTTATAATTGACTTTGGGCTGCACCAATTGTGCCGCCTGTAGCCGCATAAGTGCTTCTCTCAAACGTTGGTTTTCTAAAGCCAAGGTATCGTTTACTTCACTTAATTTTGAGTAAGCCTTGATAGAGTTGGATGTTTTTAACGCCTGTGCAATATAAAAGTTGGTGGTATTGAATAAAACGGCGTTGGGGTAGTTGTTATACGAATAGAAAAACCACAAACTCAGTACCTCCAAAAGTACGAACATGATAAAAGCCCGTTGCTTTGAAATGAACTGGAATAATTTATACATGGCACAAGAAAGGATTTGTCCTTAAAAAAAATGAATGAGAGCCTGCTATCATTCTCTCATTCACCTAGGGTTTATACTTTGATATTACGATACAGCAAGCCTGCTGCCCGTCAATGCTATTGCTCTTACGAAATCAAAATGGGCTTGTAGTGGTCTAAATGCTTCAATACTTCGCCTGTTCCTCTTACAACCGCTCTTAGTGGGTCGTCGGCAATATGAATCGGTAATTTCGTTTTATTGGCAATACGTTTGTCGAGTCCATGCAACAACGCACCTCCGCCTGTCAAATGAATACCATTGTGATAAATATCGGCCGAAAGCTCTGGTGGCGATACCTCTAGGGCTTTCATCACGGCTTCTTCGATTTTAGAAATAGACTTATCTAACGAATACGCAATTTCCGAATACGTCACCTTGATTTCTTTCGGAATACCTGTCATTAAGTCACGGCCACGAATTTCATAATCGGCTGGTGGGTTATCAAGCTCTGGCAATGCCGAACCTACTTCTATTTTGATTAATTCTGCCGAACGCTCTCCAATCAACAAGTTGTGTTCACGACGCATATAGTCCACAATATCACGGGTAAATACATCGCCTGCAATACGTACCGAAGCTTCGCAAACAATACCAGATAAGGCAATTACGGCAATTTCGGTTGTACCTCCACCGATGTCCACAATCATCGAGCCGTTGGGTTGCTCAATGTCTATGCCAATACCAATGGCTGCCGCAATGGGCTCATGCACCATATATACCTCTTTCGCTCCTGCGTGCTCGCAAGAATCTTTTACCGCTCTTTTTTCTACCTCTGTAATACCCGACGGAATACATACCACCATGCGATGCGAAGGCGTAAAAAAGCGATTGCCCGTGTCAATCATCTTAATCATCCCACGAATCATCAATTCGGCTGCGGTAAAGTCGGCAATTACGCCATCTTTCAATGGGCGAATGGTTTTGATATTTTCATTGGTTTTTTCGTGCATTTGCATCGCTTTGTTACCAATGGCTAATACTTTGTTGGTGGCTTTGTCGAGTGCAATAATAGAGGGTTCGTCAACCACAATTTTATCTTTATGAATAATGAGGGTATTGGCTGTACCCAAATCAATTGCTATGTCGGAAGTTAGGAAATTAAATAATCCCATTGTTTCTGTGCTTAAATTCTTTGTTTTAAAATCTTAACGAAAATATTTACTACAATTAATGGCTGTCAGTGAATGAAAACTTAACGATTCGGATAGGTTGAATGCCTATTTTTTATCAAAAAACAAGTTTTATTGCAAGTTATCGAAAAGTTTAGATTATGCCAAACCTTTCTGCCTGCCTTATTTCTTGCTAAAGTACAAAATTAGAGAGAAAGTTGTAGAAAAGCCTTTTTCTACGGGTAAAATGTATAATTTTTTTTATGTGAAAAATAGTATGCTTGCATACTATTTTGTATATTTGAATACCTCTCCCAAAGGTTATTGATACTGCCTTGTAGCTGCTGTGAGGGCGGTTTGACGCTTAAAAAAGATTTTATTGCAACCGATTACACTACGCCTTTCTTGTGTTATTGGAGCTTTGGGGTTTGTACATCCCCCTTTCGTAGCCTACCCATTACATGAGATAGGTCAGGAGTTTTTTTATGTAAAAAAAATCTTTTTCATAACCCCAAAATAGCGGTAATATGTTGCACAAATAGCCCTTTGCTATTTTATGGTGGTATTAAAAAAATAATATTTCAACAAACTTTTATTTTACTCAAAACTAAACTATGAATACAAGTGATTTGCTATTGACAGAAGAGCAGTTTGCCGTACAGCAGGCTGTTCGAGATTTTGCCCAACGCAATTTATGGGACGGCGTGATTGAACGAGACGAACAAGCGCATTTCCCTGATGAATTGGTTCGGAAAATGAGCGAAATGGGGCTAATGGGCATGATGGTTTCGCCCGAGTATGGCGGCGGCGGAATGGATACCATTTCGTATGTGTTGGCGGTAGAAGAACTATCGAAAGTAGATGCTTCGGCTGGCGTGATGGTGTCGGTCAATAATTCGTTGGTCTGCTATGGTTTAGAGCATTTTGGTACGCCAAGCCAAAAAGAGCGGTATTTGTCACGTCTTGCCACGGGCGAAATCTTAGGAGCGTTTGCCTTATCTGAGCCAGAAGCAGGCTCTGATGCCACTTCGCAGCAAACTTTTGCCGAAGACAAAGGCGACCATTATGTATTGAATGGCACTAAAAACTGGATTACCAATGGCGGGCGTGCCGATGTGTTTTTGGTATTTGCCCAAACGCATCCTACGCTCAAGCACAAAGGCATCAATTGCTTGATTGTAGAGAAGCAATGGAAAGGCTTTGAGGTTGGCAAAAAAGAAAACAAACTCGGCATTAGAGGTTCCGACACCCATGCCATCCATTTCAACGATGTGCTAGTACCCAAAGAAAACCGCATTGGCGACGATGGTTTTGGCTTCAAACTAGCCATGAATACCCTCAACGGTGGGCGTATCGGCATTGCCGCCCAAGCCTTGGGCATTGCTGGCGGAGCTTATGAACTGGCATTGAGCTATGCACAAGAACGTAAAACATTTGGAAAAGCCATCGCCGAACACCAAGCTATACAATTTAAGTTGGCCGATATGGCTACCCAAATAGAAGCGGCACGTTTGCTGTGTTATCGGGCGGCACTCGACAAAGACCTGCACCAAGATTATGTAAAATCGGCAGCCATGGCGAAGTTGTTTGCCTCGACGGTTGCCATGAATACCACTGTAGAGGCGGTTCAGATTCATGGAGGCTATGGTTTTGTGCGAGAATTTCATGTAGAACGCATGATGCGTGATGCCAAAATCACACAGATTTACGAGGGTACTTCTGAAATACAGAAAATGGTCATTGCCAGAGAAATCTTGAAAAAATGACAAAGTGTGCAAGAGTCCAAACAAAATTTACTCTTGCACACTTATTTTTTTGTAAATACATGAATAAATGCCGTATTTTGAGCTTTCGTTCTCCTTCCAACAAAGATTCAAACATTATTTCCTAATCATTTTTAAACCCTGCTGGCATTCGGTAAACCTTATTCCATGATTTTTCTTCTATCAATATTTTTGGGTAGTTTGTTGCCTCAGCATTTTTCACCAAATGAAATAGATACAATACCTGTTGTAAGAAAAAAAATTATCATGGGAGAAGTGGGTCGCACGACATTCAGAGACGATTACCTTAGCCCTAATGCTTACCAGCTTCCTACTTTTGGGGCTATTATGAAATGGGAAAAAAGTACGCCTCAATGCCTTGTTAGCAAGGTTTTTACGGTACGAGTAGCCGTCCCACAAATGCCTTATTACTTGAGAATTTGGAGTAATGAAGGGAATTTTTATTACAGTCGTTTGTACAAAATTACCCAAAGTGAGCATAACAAATGCTACTTAGGAGGCTTTGGCAATGCTATTTTTGCTACAAGAACTTCTAATATTTATGCGTTGAGCTATGGCAATAACGAACTTTCGCTAGATGCTGGTATTAATTTAGGTTTTTGTGTGTTTTTTCAAAAAAAAATTAAAATATTTGGTGGATTATTACAATTTCAAGACGTTTTTCGGAGTTCTGTCTTGAGTGTATTAGGACGGTCGGGCTATGCTCACGGTATTTATTTTAAGCAAAACTTTTGGGACAACATAAAATATTATATCTATGCTGGCAGTGTCAATGAATTTTTATCAATTAACAATGGGGTAAATTTTGATTTTACACCCAAACAAAAAAGTACAATCAAGCACCCACTGCGTTTGGTTCGCTGGCGGTTGGGCATCAATTGGTATTTTAAACGCTACAACGAGCCATCGGCTTTTATTTTAAGTAATACCTCTGTAGGAATTGGGCGTATTATTGAATTTTAAAAATATTTTTCTATGAAAACTATACTATATTTTAGCTTACTATTCTGTTTGTGTAGTTGCGAAAAATTACTCATAGAGCCTAATCCAAGCAACACAAACGAAGCGGTATTTGAACAACTCTGGCAGGAAATCAACGATAGATATTGTTATTTCAAACTCAAAGGAGTTGATTGGAATGCCATTCGGACTAAATATAAAGCCAAAGTTAATAACCAGCAAAGTAGCACTACGTTTTTTAATATTTTAGCTCAAATGCTCAACGAACTAAAAGATGGGCATGTTAATTTACATATACCAAAGTCATCGTTAACTTATAGCTATTACACTACACAAGGCTTGTTGAGCGGATACGCCCATAATTTTAGCGACAGTGTACTTACCAAAGGTTATCTCAAAACAGGCTACGGAGAAAAAATGCGAACGACCATTTTTCCTAACAAGATAGGCTATCTTTATTGTGGAAGTTTTGCCAATAGTTTGAGTAGCGACGAATGGGACACGATAATCAAGTCTTTGCAAAACACCAATGGTTTGATTATTGATATTCGGGATAATGGCGGTGGGACTGTAGAAAATATTGGTTTGTTGGTTCGATATTTTATTAGGCAAACGACAACCATTGGTTACACCTACAGCAAGCAAAGTGCCGCCCCTGACGATTTCAGTGCGTATGCTCCCGTAACGGTTTCTCCTGCTGCGATGTATTATCCTAATAAAGTTATTTTGCTCGTTAATAGACGCACCTTCAGTGCGGCCAATATGTTTACTTCTGCAATGGCTGATTTAGAGCAAGTTACCTTAATTGGAGATATGACAGGTGGCGGCGGTGCTGGCCCCATAGGAGGAGAATTGGTTAACGGTTGGATATATCGGTTTTCGGCCATGGCTTTTTGTAATAGCCAAAAGAAAGATATAGAAAGTGGTATTATGCCCGATGTACGCTTAGACATGAATGCAAACGACATGGCTCATAATATCGACTCTATTTTAGAAAAAGCCCTTGTCAGCCTTGAGCGATAACTTAGGCAAGTACCTTTGCTACAAAAACACGAGCTTGCTGTGCCGCAGTTGCATCACGCAAGGCTAGACCCAAACGACGCACCAATACGTCATCTACTGAACACGCCATTTCTTCTTGGATAGCATATAATACTTCTGCTTTGATAAAAGGATGTCCTTCTACCAAAAGTTCTAATAAGCTATGGTCTTCATGCGTCAATGACAAAACGCTACTAGCCATGGTTCCATACTTTCGCATGAGATGTTGGGCAGAAGTCGGCGAAATGGCATAGTGCTTGCACAAGTGTTGCCAGTCGTCGAATATATAATGTACGCCACCAAACAATACTTGGGTGTCTGTTTGGCAAGCAGGGCTTTCTTTTTTTAGGATATTTTCAAAAATCACGTCAACCGTGTCTTTTGCCATGAGGCGGTAGGTTGTCCATTTGCCCCCCATGATACTCACCAAGCGAGAACGACGGTCGATTTCTACCTCGTGGTCTCTTACCAACGATTTGGTTTCCGAATCTAAAGCGGTATGCAATTGAGCTTCGAGCAAAGGGCGTTGCCCAGCAAAGCCTGCGGTTACGGCATCTTCCGATACTTTGGTTGCCAAATACCGATTGACGTAATCTATCAAATATGTTTTTTCGGCTGGTTCTAAATCGGGGGTTTCTGAGAGCGTATCGGCTTCGTCGGTTGTGCCAACTAACAAGTGGTCTTGCCAAGGAATCATAAAAATTACTCGTCCGTCGTCTGTTTTGGGGACAAGTATGGCTGTATCGCCTTGCAAATAATGTTGCGGTAAAACAATATGTGCTCCTCTACTCACCTTGATGCGAGGTTTGAGCTTGGGGTTTGCCAGTTTGCGCAGATGGTCGGCAAAAGGCCCTGTGGCATTGACAAACACCTTTGCACTGACGTGGTATTCGGTTTGATGCAATAAGTCTTTGAGCCAAACCGATTTCAAGCGACCGTTATCTTCATTTTTCCCAAATTTTAAGGCTTGAATATGATTGATAACCGTTGCTCCTTTTTGCTCGGCCGTTTGGATAAGTGCCAAGCAATAGCGGGCATCGTCGAGTTGCCCATCATAGTATAAAACTGCCGAATGCAACCGCTCTTTTTTCAGTTCGGGAATGAGCGACAAAGCTTTTTTCTTAGAAAGCCATTGGCTTGGTTCGATGTTTTTGCTGCCGGCTATCCATTCATACATTTTTAAGCCGATGGCATAATACACACTTTCTATCAACGAAAAACAAGGCGTAAGTAAGGCTAAAGGACGAGTAAGATGAGGAGCATTTTGTAATAAAATACTTCTTTCTTTCAACGCCTTACGCACCATTTTGTACTGCTCCCAATCCAGTTTTTTGACGGCTTGTTCCAAATATCTTACTCCCCCATGAATCAATTTGGTGGACTTAGAAGACGTTTGTGCTGCAAAGTCTTGTTTTTCTACCAACAAAACATTCAAGCCTCGCAAGGTTGCGTCTAAGGCTATACCTGCACCTGTTGCGCCACCTCCAATAATACAAACATCGTATTGGGGAGTGTTCTTTAACTTTTCGAGTTGTTTGTTTCGATTCATGGTTATGCGTATGTATGACAAAGGTCTCGCTAAACTAACGAGACCCTGCTTAAAATCCAACACTTTATTAGAAAAATACTTAAAATTTAACCTTAGCGTGAAGTTATTCTTGTAATTCGGCTTCTTCTAAAATATAATTCATTTCATAAATATCGTCGGCGTTGAGTTTGAGTTTGCCTGTAAACGTGTGCATTTCGTCGGTTTTGTATTTTTTGCTCGAACCTTTCTTCGGTTTTAATGACATCACCGATTCGGGACCAGCACCGCCACAGAAAAAGCATTGACTATAAGGAAAGGCCGAAAGTACATACATATTGGTAGCAGCATCCACAGGAATAACATAGCCTTTGATGGTTACTTCTTTGTTTTCGAGGCGTTTTACACTTGGTCCAAATGTGGGGTAAAGCATAAAAATAGATTCTTGGGCGTTCCATTTCTTTTTGAAAGAAACATCTTTGAGTATTTCCCAAGTTAACTTTTCTACGGGCAATGTTCGCACCAAACCAAAAACAACAACAGTTGCTAAAGACCAAACCAATACACTATTTACTATGTTTTTTTTCATAATTGTTGATGTTTAATTATATCTATACAAAATCATATACAATTTAAGGCAAAAGCATGACTTTTAAACCCTTATGAAAGTGAAATTATTTGCTACTCATCGGCCAACGTGCTTGAAATATTAATCCGATAAATACCTAACGAAGGAATTGCCGCAGCCAACATACCAATACCCAAAGCCCCAGCAATCATCCAGCCTTCTTCGGCAGCCAGTGCCAGTACCGCAAAGTCGTAATGAAAACTTTGCTCTATTTGTTGTGCCATCCAATACATACCCAAACGACTGATAACTAAGCCTATTACTGTACCCAACAGGCTGATAATTAAGCCTTCTAAGAGCAAAAGCACAAACAGTTTGGTTCTTGTAGCTCCAAGCGAAAGCATGATAGCCATTTCGTATTTGCGTTCTTTCAAAGCATTATACAGCGATACAAAAACACTAATGCCCGACACAATGATAATCACGAGGGCAATCCATTGCAGGGTGTCCACGCCTACGCCCATCAAGGCAAAAAGGCGGTTCATCTCAATGGCAGGCGTAGCCGTTTGCATAGAAGAGTTTTGATTGATGCTTCTGGCAATCATCATACCCATGGCTGGATTGCGATATTTGACTAGCATTGCCGTGATTTCGGGGGCTTCCTCCGCTACTTCGGTTTTGGGCATTTCTTCGGTGAGCAGTTGCAAAGCCGATGCCCCTTGGCTGGGTTTTTCGTCGTCGTGATGCTCGTGTAATTCCCAAATGCTTTCGAGTGGGGTAATCAATACTTGGTCTAATACCGAATTATTGCTTTGTAAAATGCCTACGACTTTAAATTTATGGTCGTCGTGATGATGTCCTTCGCCATCGTATCCATGCTGGCTTGCAAAAGAATCGCCAACTTTTAGCCCTAAATTACGGGCTACTTTTGCCCCTACCACTATTTCTAAGGCATTTTCAAATACTTTGCCTGACGCAAAATTGGCTTCAAAATGTTGTAAATATTGTGGCGTTGTGCCCACTATGCGGTAGCCTTGGTAACTATCGCCGAGCGAGAGCGGTATGGCTGTTTTGACCATTGGGTTTCGGGTAAAACGCTGGGCTTCTGCCAGATTGATGTTGCCTGTGGGTGCATCTATTTGATAAACCGTTGCCAAAATGAGTTGCAAAGGACTTCCTTTTGCTCCTAATACCATGTCGATGCCCGCAATATTACGGGCAAATTTATCTTCCAATTGCTTGCCTACTGTCAAAAGTAACGCAATAATTGCCACCCCAAGCGACATCAGCAATACGCTTAGGCCACTCGACAAAGGTTTATCTTTGATATTTTTCCAAGAAATATGTAGTACATTCATGTTGACGAAAAGTTACAATGTGAGATGGTCGGCAAAAACTTCTTTCAAACGTTGGTCATGTGTCACCACTACCAAACTTGCACCAATCTCTTGTGTTTGGGTTTTAAGTAAATCAATCACTTTGAGGCAATTATCATCATCTAAACTAGAGGTGGGTTCATCGGCTAAAATTAAAGATGGTTTGTTCATTAAAGCCCTCGCAATGCTCACACGCTGTTGCTCACCCAACGACAACTGTGTGGTTTGTTTGTTCAGATGTTCGACAAAACCGAGGCTTTCTGCTAAATGCAAAGCCTGTTCTTTGGCTATTTTTTTTTCGGCTAAATAATTCGCCAGTAACAAATTATCTAATACCGACAAAGCTCGAACGAAGTGTGGTTTTTGGTAAATAATCCCCACGTGTGCAGCCCTAAAGCTTGCTGCTTGAGCCGTTGAAAAACCACTAATTTCTTGATTATTGATAACAATAGAGCCAGCCGATGGCTTCAAAAGTAAAGCCATCAAATGTAAAAAAGTCGTTTTACCTTTACCCGATTTACCTAAAATCAACATCGTTTCAGCGTCTTTACAGGTAAAATCAGGAAACATAAACGCCTTTGTTGCTACTCCTTTTTGTGCAGGATAAGCAAAGGAAAGTTGTTTGGTAGCAATCACAGTTGATGAATGTTTTGGTTGAAATACAAAGATAAGAGGCTGTATCGAAAAGGTAGCCTTTTTGTGTTTGATACAGGTTTTTTTTTATATCTTTTAATATAGCAATAAACGTAGTTCATAACAATACCAAATTGTGAGTGGTTATATACTGCCCCCAACTGGCCAGCCCATTACATCAATCTTCAACTGGATAGCCTCCACAACAGCCTGCATTTGTATTGGTTTATCTTGCTGAAAAGCTTATCTTTGATAAGATTTTTACACGCTTAATTAATAAGCCTTATGGGAAATTCGACTAACAATCAAGGCAATAATAACATCAATATCCAAGATGTAGAAGGCTCTACTTTCAACATACATCAGCACCCCAAACCAAACCTTCCCAAAAAAGATTTAACGGTACTGATGCCTACAGTTAATTTAAAAGATGTGATTGGGCGTGAGGAGGAAATAGCTGACCTACATCAATCACTTTTTGAACACAAACAAGTGGTATTGGTGAATGGCTTGGGCGGTATTGGCAAGACGACCTTGAGCCAAGCCTATTTAACAAAATACGCCGAACAATACCAACATTTGGCATGGATAACGGTGGGTGGTACTTCTTTGGAAAGTGATTTTATCAGTGCACTAAGCAAAACCTTTGGGATTACAACCGAAGGTAAAGAAGTGACGGATATTTTTCATGAAGTATTATACGGTTTGAAGGCGATTGATGCCCAACCCAATTTACTTATCCTCGACAATGCCGATGCTACTTTGAGCAGCTATTATGACAGACTCCCTCGGCAACCCCATTGGCATATATTGGTTACTTCTCGTGAACACATTGAAGGCTTTGAAAGCAAAGAGCTTGGTTTTCTCAAACCAGACAAAGCCCTTATGCTCTTTCAAAAGCACTGCACAAGGATTACCGATGTAAAAGCCATTGAAAACCTTTTACATACCATTGATTACCATACTTTAACGATTGAGATTCTAGCCAAAACAGCCCAATTACAGCGTCTGGACATAGACACTTTACAAAATGCCCTTGAGAAAGATATTAGGGCAGGGATTAAGATTAAACATAACAGTAACAATGAAATAGACAAGGTGTATTCTTATCTCTCTTCTATTTTTGATTTGAGTAATGTAACGGAGGCAGAAGCTTGGCT
>JACCDQ010376519.1_pt1 | contig 16118 bp, 13 predicted proteins | sample 7446031 | NCBI WGS metagenome assembly JACCDQ01 (sample SAMN15323442, study PRJNA562643) | freshwater metagenome | isolation source: river surface water | place: USA:Blue River Watershed | collected 2017-08-17
GCTGGGGTCCAAGGACCCCAGCCCTCCCCTCTAAAAACACCACAGCACCCCGGCCAATGGCCAAATCCGATCGGATCCCCAATTGCTAAATTTCACGCTTAGGCGCGTTTTTAACGGCATCGTAATGATGGTCGCCGTTAGCTTCCTCGCCTACTTTCTTCTTTACATCGGTGCCGGAAACGTTGCCCGATTGATTCTCGGTCTTGAGGCAACTCCCGAGCAGATCAATGAACTTAACGAACAGCTCGGTTTGAACCGGCCGTTCATCGAACAGTTTCTAACCTGGCTATCAGGTGCTGTTCGACTCGACTTCGGCGCATCTTGGTCGATGCCAGAAACAGTGAATGAAGTCTTGTTCCCACGCCTTGGCGTGACCCTCACCATCGTTGCTCTCACCACAGTGGTTGCCGCCTTGATCGCAATCGTGCTCGGCACCCTGGCCGCAATTTATGGCGGCGTAGTTGACCGCATCGTTCAGTTTCTAGGTTTGATTGGCTTCGCGGTTCCGGGCTTTTTGGTTGCCTTTTTCTTGGTGACACTGTTCGCGATCCAGATTCCTATCTTCAACGCGGTCGGATACACCGACTTTGCCGAAAACCCGGCCGAGTGGGCAAAGTCGATTACCCTACCGGTAGCAGCGTTGGCTTTGAGTGCTCTGGCAGCCGTTGCCCAGCAGGTTCGCGGTTCGGTAACCGATGCAATCAACATGGATTACGTTCGCACCCTTCGTGCGCGTGGACTCAGCTTCAACCGCGTGGTCTACAAGCACGTTCTGCGCAACGCGGGAGGCCCCGCTCTTTCTATTCTTGGTGTTCAGTTTGTCGGCATGCTCGGTGGTTCGGTGCTCGTCGAGCAAATCTTTGCCATCCCGGGCCTAGGCCCATATGCGGTTAGCTCAACCGCGGTTAGCGACATTCCGGCTGTCATGGGATTGGTCGTCGTGACCGCCCTGGTGGTAATCGTCGTGAACCTGATCATCGATCTTCTATCGGCAGCTCTAAACCCTAAGGTGCGTCTTTCATGAGTAACCCAGTAATCAAAAAAGAGGGTCTCGCCCGCAGGGTTCTAAAAAACCCGAGCGGTTGGGCCTCGGCAGGTTTCGTGCTTGTCATCATTTTGTTTGGAATTTTTGCGCCTCTGCTTAGCCAGTGGGACCCAAACGAGCCAGACGTATATTCGGTTCTAGGCGGACCAAGTGCCGACCACTATTTTGGTACCGATAGTGCCGGCCGTGACGTGTTCACCCGATTGGCATACTCGACCCAGTTCAGCCTTGAGACCGCAGCACTTGCAGTGGTTGTGGCTTTGGCAATCGGAGTTATCGGCGGTCTAATCGCGGGTTACTTTGGCGGTTGGTTTGATGCAGTTGCCTCATGGATGACTTCGATTCTGATGGCTCTACCTGGCTTGGTTGTACTTTTGGCAGCCATGGCAGTAATCGGCCCAACAATGTGGGGCGCCATGGCTATCTTTGGTGTGCTACTTTCACCCGCCTACTACAGGCTCGTTTACACCACCGTTCGTGGTGTGCGCAACGAACTTTATGTTGATGCCGCACGCGTTTCGGGTTTGAGCGACTTGCGAATCATTGCCCGACACATTCTTGGTGTGGTTCGTGCGCCGATCATCATCCAGACTGCAATCATTGCCTCGATCGCTATTGCAATTCAGTCAGGTATTGAGTTCTTGGGTCTCGGAGACAAAGACACCCCAAGCTGGGGTGCCATGTTGAACGACGCCTTCCGTCAAATTTATGACGCACCAGGCTTGCTGATTTGGCCAAGCGCAACTATCGCTCTCGTGACAATCTCGCTGGTTATCTTTGCAAACACCGTTCGCGACGAACTTGAGCGCACCGGCCCACGCGTAAAGAAGATCAAGGGCGCGGGCAAGACCGCAGCTCAGCTGGCTGACGATGCAGCCGAAGTTGCCACAATCATTCACCCAGCGCCGGGTCGCTCAACCGACAAGTTGATTGATGTGTCAAACCTTGCGGTTGGTTATCCGAACGGTCTTGGCGGAATCAAGCAGGTGGTTCACAACGTGAACCTAACCGTGAACCGCGGCGAAGTCGTTGGTCTCATCGGCGAATCTGGCTCGGGCAAGACCCAAACCGCGTTCGCTGTTCTAGGTCTGCTTCCTTCAGGTGGCCGCGTTGTTGCCGGTTCGATTGTGTTTGATGGCAAAGAACTAGTTGGCGCTTCGGCTCGCGAATACGATCAGATTCGCGGTGGCCGAATCAGCTACATTCCGCAAGAGCCAATGAGCAACCTAGACCCTTCTTTCACCATCGGCAGCCAGTTGGTCGAACCAATGATGAAGGTGCTCGGCTTGAGCAAAAAGGAAGCCAAAGAAAAGGCAATCGCGTTGCTTACTCGAGTTGGTATTCCTAACCCACCGTTGACCATGAAGAAGTATCCGCATGAGATTTCAGGCGGCCAGGCTCAGCGTGTACTTATCGCTGGCGCTGTTTCTTGTGACCCAGACCTAATCATCGCCGACGAGCCAACTACAGCTCTTGACGTGACCGTGCAGGCCGAGGTTCTTGATCTTCTTCGCGACCTGCAGAAAGAGACCAATACCGCGCTCTTGATGGTGACCCACAACTTCGGTGTCGTAGCCGACCTTTGTGACTACATCAACGTGATGCAAAACGGTCGAATTCTTGAGGCCGGGCCAGTTCTAGACATCTTCCAGAACGCCAAGCACCCTTACACCCAGTCACTGCTCGACTCCATCCTTGAGGGTGGCCCGGCACGTGGCGCATACGTCGCACCGAAAGGCAACTAATCATGTCGTTGCTAAACATTGAAAACGTAGAAGTTACCTACAAGGGCAAGGGTCTAAAGAAAGACTTCAAGGCGCTAAAGGGCGTCTCTCTAGACATTCGCCCAGGCGAGTGTGTTGGCCTGGTTGGCGAGTCTGGTTCTGGAAAGACCACGCTTGGCCGTGCTGTTCTCGGGCTAGCTCCGGTTACCGCCGGTTCAATCACTCTCGAGGGTCGTGAGATAGCTCACGCCTCTCGTTCAGAGCGAGCGGATCTGGCACGCGACATCCAGGTTGTATTTCAAGACCCTTATTCATCGCTGAACCCATCGATGTCGATTGAGCAGATTTTGACCGAGCCGATGTTGGTTCGCGACTGGTCAAAAGCCGATGCCAATAAGCGCGTGCGCGAGCTGCTTGATTCGGTTGGTTTGCCAGCCGATGCCGCAGATCGCCGACCTCGTGAGTTCTCTGGCGGACAGCGTCAGCGCATTGCGATTGCTCGCGCGCTTGCGCTCGACCCAAAGTTGATCGTTTGTGACGAGCCGGTTTCAGCCCTCGACTTGACCACTCAGGCCAAGGTACTTGATCTGTTCCTAGAGATTCAAGAGCGCACTGGTGTTGCCTATTTGTTCATTTCGCACGACCTAGCGGTTGTTCGCCACCTCAGCCACCGAGTTGCGGTTATGTACCAGGGCGAGATTGTGGAGTGGGGTCAGGGCGAGCAGGTTACCCAAGACCCACAGCACCCTTACACAAAGCGCCTGATGATGGCTGCTCCGGTTCCGAACCCTATCGAGCAGACTGCGCGTCGCGAAGAGCGTCGCCGCATGATGACCGCCGGCCTTATCTAAACAACAAACGCTCAGTCAAAGAAAACGTGATCATGTTCAAGCACTCACAGGTCCAGGCAGATACTTCTGCACTTGGCCCTGACTTCGTATTTGGGGTGGCGACCGCTGCCTACCAAATCGAGGGCGGAGTGCACGAGGGTGGTCGCGGCGTAAGCATTTGGGACACCTTCTCGCACACCGAGGGCAAGACCCTGCATGGAGACACCGGCGATATCGCCTGTGACCACTATCACCGCTGGGCCGAAGATCTCGACCTAATGCAGAGCCTTGGCCTGCAGGCTTACCGCCTCAACTTCTCTTGGGTTCGGCTGCAGCCAACCGGCGAGGGGTCGCTGAACCCCGAGGGCGTTAAGTTTTATCGTGACATTTTGCAGGGATGCCACGACCGCGGTATTCGACCATTTGTCACGATTTATCACTGGGATCTGCCACAACCACTGCAAGATAAAGGTGGCTGGCCGGCTCGCGAAACCGCGTTTAGATTTGCCGAGTATTCGGCATTGTTGATTGATGCATTTGCTGACCTAGCAGCAGACTGGATCACGATCAACGAAGCCTGGTGCGTTGCATTCCTTGGTCACAGCTGGGGAATGCAGGCTCCGGGTCTTAGAGACGACAAACTCGCGATTAGAGCTGCCCACCACACCCTGCTGGCTCACGGTTTGGCCCTGGCCGAGTTCCGCAAAAAGGCACCTCAGCTTAGGGTTGGCATCACAAACATCCATGGAAACATTTCGGCAAAGACCGACTCGGCAGCCGACCTAGCCGCCGCGGCGAAGCTTGATGTGCGCATGAACAAGCTGTTTTTAGAGCCGCTTTACAAGGGCGCATACAGCGAAGACGTGATCGCGGTTTTTGAAGCCGACGGGTTGAACGCCGGCGAAATTGAAGGTGCCTTGGTGCAACCTGGTGATTTAGCAATTATCAGCGCGCCGAATGACTTTATGGGTGTCAACCACTACCACAACATGAGTGCCTCGGCCGATGAGAATGCGCCGGATGGCATCGGAATGGGCCAGGCAGAGCCAAATGAGCAATCGTCTTGGAACTGGCCTAACACTCCACATGCAATCGGCAACATCGTTCGACGCATCAACCGTGAGTATTCAGACCTGCCGATCTACATCACAGAAAACGGCATTTGCCTGAACGACTATGCCAACCCTGAGGGGCAAGTTAACGACCCGCACCGAATCGATTATCTGAACGGCTATATCGCGGCGATTGCCGATGCCGCCAACGATGGCGTGCCGATGGCTGGCTATATGGCCTGGTCTTTCATGGACAACTTTGAATGGGCAGAAGGCTACAACATGCGCTTCGGGTTGGTCTATGTCGACTACCCAACCCAAAAGAGAATTCCAAAACAGAGTGCCTATTGGTACCGAGATTTAATCACCGAACACAAAAAGAAAGCAGCAAAATAATGTCTAACCTAGCCGCCAAAGTAGACGAGCTAACCGCCAAGCTGACCCTCGAAGAGAAGGTAGCGCTGCTGACCGGTCGCGATTTTTGGAACTCTGTGCCTCTCGAGTCAATCGGGCTTCGCAACATGCTTATGTCTGACGGCCCATCGGGTGTTCGCGGTGAGTTCTGGGATGAACGCGACAACTCGCTAAACCTTCCAAGCGCAACCGCACTGGGTTCATCATGGAGCCACGAGCTTGCTGCCGAGTATGGTCGCACCCTGGCACGCGAGGCAGCACGCAAGGGCGTTGACGTGGTTCTCGGCCCAACCATCAACCTGCACCGCAGCCCACTCGGTGGCCGCCACTTTGAGTGCCTCAGCGAAGATGCAATGTTGACCGGCGCGCTGGCAACTTCATACACCAAGGGAATGCAGGGGCTTGGCAAGGCGGCTTGCCCAAAGCACTATGTTGCCAACGACTTTGAGACCGATCGCTACACGGTTGACGTTGTAGTAGACGAGCGCACCTTGCGCGAGCTGTATCTGCGCCCATTTGAGGATGCAGTAACCGAGGGTGGCGCATGGACCATCATGAGTTCATACAACTCAATCAACGGCAAGACTGCCACCGAAAACGACTTGCTCAACACTCCACTGCGCACCGAATGGGGATTCGACGGTGTAGTAATCAGTGACTGGACTGCGGTTCGCTCGCTTGAGAGTGCAAAAGCCGAGCAAGACCTTGTTATGCCTGGCCCAATTGGCCCGTGGGGCGAGGCCCTGGTTGCCGCGGTTCGCAGCGGCGAAATCGCAGAGTCGACTATTGACCGCAAGATCGCCCGTTTGCTTTTGCTTGCGGTTCGCGTTGGAGCCATCGGTGCTGACGGTGCAACCCCGGCTCAACCTGCCCGCCACAACAACATCGGTGCCGAGGGTCGCGCATTCGCTCGACGTGCAGCTTCTGAGGGTGCTGTGCTGCTCGAGAACGATGGCATCTTGCCAATTTCTGACCTTGCTCAAAAGGGTCGCGTTGCTCTGATTGGGCACAACGCAAAATCGGCTCGCACCCAGGGTGGCGGCTCGGCCACCACGCTACCTGAGTTCGTAGTTACCCCGATCGACGCGCTGTCAGAACTTCTCGGCGACAAGCTGACCTACTCAGTTGGTGCCGTGGTTCAGCGCGGAATTGCCGAACTACCAAAAACGCAGTTGGCAAACCCAGTCACAGGCAATGCGGGAGTTCACGTCGAATTCCTTGACGCAGATGGAAAGGTTTTGTTCACCGAAGAGCGCCTTGCTAGCACCTTGACTTGGTTGGGAAGCCAGGCTCCGGTTGAAACTGCCGCCTCGATTCGCATCAGAACCAACTACACGCCGGCCATTTCTGAAACTGCACTGTTCGGTTTCGCTTCGGTCCAACCGGTCAAGGTGACCCTCGATGGCAACCTGGTACTTGACGCTAAGTTGACTCCAGAGACTGAAGATGTGTTCACCGCGCTGATGGATCCACCGTTCACTTCGTCATCAATTGATTTTGTTGCCGGCAAGCCGGTTTCACTGGACATTGCGATTAGTCTTTCCAACCGCGAGGGCCTAGCGCTCTCGGCCCAGAACTTTGTTTTTGGCTTCGAAACCGACCGTTCAAATGAGCAGGCTCTGATTGCCGAGGCCGTTGAAGCGGCAAAGGCTGCCGAGCTGGCGATTGTTGTGGTGGGCACCAACGCACAGGTTGAGTCTGAAGGCTTTGACCGTAAAGACCTAAAGCTGCCTGGTCGTCAAGACGAGTTGGTTTCGGCTGTGGTTGCGGCAAACCCAAACACAATCGTGATCGTGAACTCAGGTTCGCCAGTTCTGATGCCTTGGCGCAAAGAGGTTAAGGCCGTCTTGGTTACCTACTTCGGTGGTGAGCAGATGGGTAACGCTCTGGTCGACATGCTGACCGGCGCTACCGAACCTGGCGGTCGCCTGCCAACCACCTGGCCTGCTACCGAAGGGTCGGTTCCGGTGCGCAACTGCACCCCGGATGCTAACCACCAGGTCATTTACGAAGAGGGAATCCACATTGGTTACCGTGCCTGGTTGAAGGCTGGCGCCAAGCCGGCATACGACTTTGGTTATGGGCTTGGTTACACCACTTGGCAGGTAGTTTCTGTCTCAGGTGGAAACCAGGTTTCGGAAAGCAAGAACCTCGAGCTTTCGGTTGAGGTCAAGAACACCGGTGACCGTGCAGGAAAGCACATCGTTCAGGTTTACGCAGAGCGCAAGCAATCATATGTAGACCGTCCAGTTCGCTGGTTGGTTGGCTTTGCCGAGGTTCACGCTGCAGCCGGGGAAACCAAGACCGCGGCAATCACCATTCGCGGACGCGAATTTGCCGACTACAACAATGGCTGGAACTATGAAGCTGGAGAGTTTACGCTTCACATTGGGTCAAACGTAAATGACCTTCCTGTTTCATTCAACGTTGTGATGGGCTAATCGTGCTGAAACTTCCGAACCCGCTAATTCCTGGCTTCAACCCAGACCCATCGATTGTTCGAGTTGGCGAAGATTACTACCTTGCCACCTCGACTTTTGAATACCTTCCAGGTGTTCCGATCTACCACTCTAAAAACTTGGTCGACTGGGAGCTGATTGGTCACGTAATGACTCGCGAGGGTCAGTTGCAAATGACCGGTGTGCCAACGGCCGGTGGCGCGTGGGCTCCGACCATTCGCTATCACGATGGCATTTTTTACGTTGTGATCACCGATGCCATGGGTCGCGGAACCATGATTTTCACAGCCGAAAAGCCAGAAGGCCCATGGTCAGACGGCATTGTCACCGACATCGATGGCATTGACCCAGACCTTGCCTGGACCGCTGATGGCACCTGCTACATGACCTTCTCGGGCCTGATTTTGCACGGCGAAGAAATGGGCAAGCACCTCGGAATTCAGCAGGTTCGAATTGACCTGGCCACCGGCAAGAAGCTCGAAGAGCCGCGCAGCATGTGGAAGGGAACCGGACTTATGTTCCCTGAGGCTCCTCACCTTTATGAGATCGACGGCGTTTGGTATTTGATGATCGCCGAGGGTGGAACCGAGCGCGGTCACGGAATTTCAATCGCTCGCGGGCCATCACCGGAAGGGCCATTCGAGGGTGCACCGCACAACCCAATCCTGAGCGCTCGCAGCACCTCACGCCCGGTTCAAAACACCGGTCACGGTGATTTGGTTCAGACACCAAACGGTGAATGGGCCGTGGTTTGCCTTGGCATGCGCACCCGAGGCATGACTCGCGCCTTCTCATCGCTTGGTCGCGAGACTTTCGCGAGCAATGTCACCTGGCAAGACGGCTGGCCGATTGTTGAACCAGTCGAACTAAACGACATTTTGCCGGCTCCTGAATTCAAGGATGATTTCTCTGGCGCCGCAGTTGGCGGCGAGTGGTTGGCTATTCGACGCCTCGGCTCAAACTTTGCGCACATCCAAGATGGCGCTTTGGTGATCAGGGGAGAGGGACGCGGTCTTGACCACGAGGCGCCAGCTTTCATCGGTCGTCGCCAGCGTCGCCTCGACGGCATTGTTCGCGCGAACGTGAGCGTAGAAGGCGTGGGTGGTCTAACCCTTCGCTATGACGAAAACGCGCATTACGACATCGAGGTTTCGGGTGACAAGATCATCGCTCGTTCGGCGCTTTCATTCACGTCGCAGGAATTTGTCGTGGCAAAGCCTGCCGGCGATTCGATCACTTTGATTGCCAAGCTCGACCGCCCGGTTGGCACCGATATGCCTGCGCTGCAGACTTCTGACATTGTTCGCCTCGGCTATCTTGATGCTGCTGGCAACGAGGTTATCGTGGCAAGTTTTGATGGTCGCTACCTTTCAGCAGAAGTCACTTGCTCGTTCACCGGCCGCGTGTTTGGCTTGTATTCGGTGCAGGGTCAATTGACCGCACATTCATACGAAGAGGTCGCACAGTAGATGTCGGTTGAACCCTGGTCAGTTGATCTGATTGCCCCCAGATATCGCGTCATCACCGACAACGATTATTCGGGCGATCCAGACGGCCTGGTTCAGCTAGCTCAAGAGCTGCTTAGCCCCAGCACCGAAACTATCGCAGTAATCGGCACCCACCTTCGTCTTGGAGACCCCTGGGGTGCGTCTGACGACACACCTGCCGAAGCCGTCGCTGCTGCCGAAAAAATTGTGCAGCTATGCGGACTTACGGGAAAAGTTCCGGTTGTCAAGGGTGCGATTCCACCTTTGGCCGATCGCAAAACTCCCAACGATTCAGCAGGTGTGCAGGCAATCATTCGTGAAGCAATGCGCGATGACACTGATCTTCCACTCTTGGTGGTTTGCGGTGCCAGCCTGACCGAAATCGCATCAGCCTGGTTGATCGAACCAAGAATTGCCGAGCGATTGACAGTGGTGTGGATTGGCGGTCACGAGCACACCGGCCTGGCCGAAGCTCCGCCCGAAGGCACCGACATGGAGTACAACCTTCACATCGACCCAATTGCTGGTCAGGTTGTCTTTAACGACTCGAATTTGAAAATTTGGCAGTTTGCCCGCGACACCTACCGTCAGGTCATGGCAAGCCGAGCCGAACTCTACGTTCGCATGAGAAGTCAAGGAGAACTGGGCCGTCACCTCTACGACAGCCTCGGTCAGGTTTCCAACCTAGTTGCCGGCTTTGGAATGTCAACCGGAGAGGTTTACATACTCGGCGATAGCCCCTTAGTTCTGGCTTCGGCTCTGCAGGCAAGTTTTCAGCCCGACACTGCATCAAGCGCGTGGGTCACTAAGCCTTGCCCGAACATTCTCGACTCTGGACTCTACGAAGAAAATCCCGCCGGCCGCGACCTGCGAGTCTTCACCCGGGTTGATTCTCGACTCTTGCTCGAAGACCTTTATGCGAAACTTGAAATGCTCGCTTCGGGTGTTCGCTAGGCGATACCTGTAAGTTCAATTCCTTGTCTCTCGGGCCAGGGCATCAAAGTTAGGCTCGAAACATGTCACAACAAAATCCGGCTAATTCTGCCGCGTCTGCTGCGGTGCTCGAAAAACTGCCGCACTCAAGCTTTGTCATCATCACGATTTTGTTGGGCGCCGCATTTGTCACCAACCTAAACGAGACCATTCTCGGTGTGGCTCTGCCGCAGATCATGGCTGACCTGAACATTCAGCCAAGCACCGGCCAGTGGCTGAATACGGCGTTCTTGCTAACCATGGCCACCATCATTCCAACCATGGGTTGGCTGCAACTGCGCTTCAGCACCCGCCGCCTATACATTTGGGCAACCGCCATTTTCTCGGTTGGAACTTTGGTTGGCGGGCTAGCGCCAACCTTCGAAATTCTGCTCAGCGCCCGCATTCTTCAGGCAGCCGGCACCGCTGTCATGTTTCCGTTGATGATCACAACCATGATGGTTTTGGTTCCAATCAACCTTCGCGGTCGCGTGATGGGAAACATTGGAATCGTGATGTCGGTGGCGCCAGCTCTTGGCCCAGCGGTTTCTGGTTTAATTCTTAACTTCTTCGGTTGGCGATGGCTTTTCTGGCTAATCTTGCCAATCGCCGTTTTCGCCTGCGTATCTGGCGGGCGCAAGATCGTTTCGCTTGGCGATCACGAAAAGGCAAAGCTAGACATCTTCTCGGTTCTGCTTTCAGCAGTGGCATTTGCCGGCCTTATCTATGGACTTTCGAGCTTTGCCGAGGCTGCTCGAGGCACCGTCGAGTTCTCACCGTGGATTCCGACTCTCATCGGAGCCGCGGTAATGGTCTATTTTGTGTTGCGCCAACTGAGGTTAGAAAAAGAGGGCAAGGCCTTCTTGGATCTGACAATATTCAAGGTCAAGTCATACGCGGTTTCGCTTGGCCTAATGGCTATCGCCATGGTTTATCTTTTCGGTGTCGGGATCTTGGTGCCGATCTATGTTCAGCAGTCGCTTGGCATGACCCCGCTCGAGACCGGTTTCATTCTTTTGCCAGGTGGCCTGGCCATGGGCTTGCTTAGCCCTGTCATTGGCCGGCTGTTCGACAAGGTGGGTTCTCGCAAACTGTTGATTCCAAGCTCGTTTGGTGTCTCGGCGGCTATCTGGTACATGACCACTTTCAACGCTTCGACAACATTTGGTGAGGTGTTGATCGCCAACTCAGTTTTGATGATTTCGCTCGGATTTATGTTCACCCCGTTGTTCTCGGTGTCGATGATGCGTGTACCGATGCACCAGTACTCGCACGGCAGTTCGATCACTGGGGCTACCCAACAGGTATTCGGTGCCGCGGGCACCGCACTATTCGTGACCATTTTGACTATTCAAGGCTTGGCCGCCAGCAAAGACGGCGCCACCGCCCAAGAATCTGTTGCCGCCGGTGTTCACGCAGCTTTCTTGGTTGGCGCGATTCTGTCGCTAATCGCCATTGCGATGTCGTTCTGGCTAGAGGATTCGAAGAAGCTCATTGCTCAAGCCGCCGCCGAAACCGGCAGCGCTGCAGTTGGTGACGGCACCGCGGTCGCTGGCCACTAACTATTCGGGTAATTTAGTAATTCGGTAATCCGAAAGGCTCCCACTTCTAATGAGCAAACTTCTTCGCGTCGCAATCATCGGTGCTGGCCCTGCCGGCATCTACGCGGGCAACATCTTGGCTAACAAATATCCAGATGTGGCCATCGATTTGTTTGACACACTGCCAGCTCCATACGGCCTGATTCGCTACGGAGTTGCACCAGATCACCCGCGAATCAAGGGAATCGTAAACTCGCTACACGAGATGCTAAACGACGGCAAAATTCGCTTTTTTGGCAACGTCACTTTTGGCAAAGACATCACTCTCGCCGACATCAAAGACCACTATCACGCAGTCATATTTGCAACCGGCGCAATCAAGGATGCCCAGCTCAACATTCCAGGTGTAGACCTTGACGGTAGCTATGGGGCGGCAGATTTTGTTTCTTGGTTTGACGGTCACCCAGATGTTTCTCGCACCTGGCCTCTCGAGGCTGCTCAAGTTGCCGTTCTTGGTAATGGAAATGTGGCACTCGATGTTGCTCGCATGCTCGCTAAGCACGCTGAAGATCTGTTGACCACCGACATTCCTGCCAATGTTTACGAGGGCCTCAAGGCCTCACCTGTGACCGATGTGCACGTGTTTGGTCGCCGTGGCCCGGCCCAAATAAAGTTCACCCCAATCGAGCTTCGTGAACTTGGCGAAGTCGAAGATGTTGACATCGTGCTCTACGACGAAGACTTTCCTGATGGCTGGTTTGACGAAGACGCAGAAGGCGTGACCAACCAGCACAAGGTCATGGCGCGAGTGATTGAATCTTGGCGCGACCGTGAGCTAACCGGCGCGAGCCGCCGCCTGCACCTGCACTTTTTCTCGAGCCCAGCCGAAATCATCGGTGATGGCCAAGGCAAGGTAGCGGGCATGAAGTTTGAGCGCACCGAACTGACCGAAAATGGTCAGGTTCGCGGCACCGGCGTTTTTGTGAACTACCCACTTCAGGCGGTCTATCGTGCGATTGGTTATTTCGGCAGCGAACTGCCTGAGGTGCCTTTCGACGACAAGTATGGCGTGATTCGCAACCAGGGCGGACGAGTCACCGACGAATCTGGTGCTCAGGTGCTCGGGCTTTACGCAACCGGCTGGATTAAGCGCGGCCCGGTTGGTTTGATCGGTCACACCAAGAGCGACGCGATGGAGACCATTGAAAACCTGGTTGTCGACCTCGATAAGCTCGCCGACCCAGCGCACGAAGAGATCGACTCGATGATCAACGTGCTCAAGTCTCGCGGCGTTGAATTCACCGACTGGGCGGGCTGGCTAAAACTTAATCAGCACGAGATAGCACTTGGTGCGGCCTTTGAAGGCGTTGAACGTGAACGCGTAAAGGTCGTAGCCCGCGACGAACAGGTAGCCATTTCAAACGGCTAGGCAAACAAGCGTTTAATGAAAAATCCCTCGGCTTTGCCGAGGGATTTTCTAAATATTTAGGCCATGCAGACTACTTGGACTCTTCTTCGTCTTCGCCGTCTTCATCGTCATACATGTCGGCCCATTTGTCTTCGTATTCTGGCTCGGCATCGATGCCGGTCGCGTTGGTTCGGGTCGGTTCGATGTGCCCGATTTCTTTTTCAAGCGCAGTTAGGTCGGTGTTGGGGCTGAAATACTTCAGCTCACGGGCAACCTTGGTGTGCTTTGCCTTTTGACGGCCACGCCCCATGGCGAGACCCCCTAACATTCTCGGCCGCAAGCTACTGCGGGAAAGTCATAGAAAAGTGTTGCAACAGCAACTGAAAATCTGAGCCTATTTTAGCAGAATGGCAGCAAGCCAAAGCCCAAGCGCGACAGCTGTGCAAACAAAGACCATGTTTAGCAAGATGTTGCTCAGGCCCTGTGCGATTCGACCCCTTCTGAAGTAGTCGACTGTCTGCCCGGCGAACGAACTGAAAGTAGAAAGGCCACCGGCTAGACCAATCACAATCACGGTTTGAAATTCGATGCTGATTGAAGTCACTGCGTTCATCGCGAAACCGGCGAGCAACGAGGCCAGTGTGTTGGCTGCCAAGATTCCCCAAGGCAAAATGCCGACCCACTTGCCCAGCGCTAGTCGCAATACGGCACCTAAGCCACCGGCAACCATCACCGCGACAGCCAGAATTAAGGTTGACCCGCTCATGCGCGACCCCGCTTTTTGGCAGCACGTCTGGCAAGCCAATAGGCATCCAAGCCAAGCGCGATTTGCAGGGCAATCAGGGCGATGCCGGCACCGCTGAGTTCTTCTGCAACCACCAACCAGATCGCCACACCGCTAAGTGTGGTGAATCCGCCGGCGAACCCAGTTGACCAAAATGCCCTGCGAGCATCCGTGGAAAAACGGTCATCGCCGTTAAACCAGCCAAGGGCTGCCGCGCCAAGAACATTCGCAATAAACAGCCCGACAATCTGAAGCGTTGAGGCATTTGCGTCTAAGCCAAGGTCAAGAATCTCTGCGATCGCAACCCGAAGGCCGGTGCCAAGAGCGCCACCGGCAAAGGCGAGTGCAAGAATTTGGGCGTTCATGCGGGCAGTCTCAGATTTAGGCTTTGCCAGCTTCGGCTTCGACCGGCGCAGAGGTCTTCTTTGGCTTTCGAGCGCCCAGATTAAGCGTTGTCAGAAGACCCAAGAACAAGAAACCGGCTGCGGCATAGCCGGTGGCCTTAACGCCATCGGTGAAGCCATTGTTGGCTGCCAACTGAACCTCTTCGGCAACCTTTTGCGGTGCGCCCTGCGAGACCAAGAACTGCGTGATTCCCGGCAGTGCCGCACCCGCTGAATCGACCACCGGCGTTGAAATCGCTGACACGAATTCATCCTGCTGGGCCACGGTCAAGGTCTGCACAAATTCAGTGTCACGGATGCGTGTCTCGGCCGAAGCCTGGGTGCTGGTAAACAGAATGGTTCCCAAAACCGCGATGCCGAGGGCCGAGCCGATTTGACGAACGGTGCTCTGCGAGCCCGAAGCCTGACCGATTTTTTCAAGCGGCACGCCAGCCATGATTACACCGGTGAGTTGCGCGGTGGCAAAGCCCACGCCGATTCCGTAGAGCAACAGGAACGGAGCGATTGGCGCCCATCCTTGGCCGGTATTAGCAAACAGTGCGATGCCAAGAACGCCGATTAGTTCGAGAACCACACCAGCGCGAACCAGCTGAACGCCGGTAACTTTTGAACCGAGACCACCGGCAATGCCCGAGGCTAAGAAAGCACCACCGGCAAGCCACAATATGACGAGTCCAGATGAAATTGCGTTGAGTCCTTCGACGTTCTGCAGCCAAAGTGGAATTGCAAAAAGAAGACCAAATTCGCCCATTGAAATGATGCCGGCTGCGATCGAACCGTTTCTGAAGCTCGCGATGTTAAAGAGGCCAAGGTCGAGCAGCACGTTCTTGCCCGCCTTCTCGCGTGCCCTCTCCCACGCTACGAAAATGACCACGAACACAAGTCCGATGGAGAGTGAAACCGGAATGATTGAGATTCCGTCGGTTGGCCAGCTGAATTCACCGATGCTGAACACGTTCTTGTCGCTTGCGTTCCACCAGCCATATACGCGGCCCTCAATCAGTCCGAACACGATGGTCATGAACATCACGAATGAAATGGCTGCGCCAACCAGGTCGAGTTTTCCGGCGCGCTGCTCTTGTTTAGATTCGTTGACCCAAATCAACAGACCGATAACAACAATTAGGCCAAGCGGTGCGTTTACGTTGAATGCCCAGCGCCAACTAAAGTCGGTGGCTAGCCAACCGCCAAGAACTGGCCCGATGGCCACCGTTCCACCGATGGTCGAGCCCCAAATTGCGAACGCAATGCCGCGCTCTTTGCCCTGAAAGTTTGCATTGACCAGAGAAAGCGTGGTTGGCAAAACCATTGCACCACCGATGCCCTGAACGATGCGGGCCAAAATCATCGAGGTTGCGTCGGCGCTAAAACCTGCCCAAACCGATGCTGCCGTGAAGATCACCAAACCGATTACCAAGAGCCTGCGGCGACCGATTCGGTCGGCGAGTGAACCCCAGATGAGCAATAGTGAGGCAAAGACCAGCACATAGCTCTCTTGCACCCACTGCACCTGAGATGAGGTGAGCATGAGGTCGTTGATGATTGCGGGGAAGATTGTGTTGACGATGGTTCCGTCGATGATGACAAGCGAAATCGCCATCGAAATAAAGACCAGACCGATCCAACGGTTGCGTGTTTTAGGCATGTGCCAAGGCTACCCGAGTTGGGCACCTAGGTTTTGGTGGTTTGGCTAGCTAACGGCGAGCAAGGCGCTGCCGGCCAAAGCTAGGAGCACACCGATGCTTTGCGTGCGAGCCAGTTTTTCTTTCAAAAAGATGCGAGCAAGAATTATTGTGCCCAGAGGGTAGAGAGCGGTCAGCACGCTAACGACGGTGAGCGAGCCGATTCTTGAAGCCAGGATGAAAAACACGTTTGCGCTCGAATCAAAGAGTCCGGTCACCGCTACCGCATACCAAAACTTGGCAGGCACTTTGCTCGAAGCGTTTGGGATTTCTTCTGTCTGGGTTGTGCGAAGTCTCTTCCTAATGGCGGCTCCAA
>JACCDQ011702708.1_pt1 | contig 16118 bp, 35 predicted proteins | sample 7446031 | NCBI WGS metagenome assembly JACCDQ01 (sample SAMN15323442, study PRJNA562643) | freshwater metagenome | isolation source: river surface water | place: USA:Blue River Watershed | collected 2017-08-17
CGGATCGCTTGGTAGGTGGCGTGGCGCGTCCACTTCGGCAGCAGCGCCTTGATGATCTGGTCGGTGGTCTTCGCGCCATCCTCCATGTAGTTCAGGATGTCCACGCGAAGCGCGGCGTAGTCCACCGACTTCCAGTCCTCGCGGCGCTGGAAGGGCTTGCGTTCGATCTTCACTGGGGGATTTCGGCCTTGATGGCGCTCGCCCACCCAAGGATCTGAGCGGAGGCGGCGGCGAGGTGCTTCTCGGACGGGCGGGCGTCGGCGATCACCTTCAGCTCCTCGCCGAGCTTCTGGAGCTTGCGCTTGTGCTCCGCGTCTACCTTGAGGTCGTAGGAGCGGATCTTGGCCTGCAACGCAGCCTTGATCTCCTCGCGGGTGCGGCGGGGCTTCTTGACGGGCACTTCCTCGGTCACTTCTTCTTCTCCTTCTTCTGCTTCCGCTCGACCACGTTGGCCGAGGCTTGGTTGACGACGATCTTCCCGACCGTCTTCGCCGGGTCGTTGTAGTGGTTCCACGCCGCACGCCACCGCCAGACGTTCTTCAGGTCGGTCAGCGTCGCGTCCGTCTCGACCTCCAGTGTCACGATCACTCGTCTCGGGTTCATGCGCTGGATAGTACAGAGACTTGCGGAAACGTGCAAGGGGAAGCTAGTATCGCCCCGGGATGGACTGGAAGCGCGTCGTTGAGGTCTGGGACGAGATGTGCCCCGAGCGGAAGGGCGTCCGGGCCAACATCTCCCGGTACGGGGACCAGCGCGCCGTCAAGGGAATCCTCGCCTCCGGCGCTACCGAGGAACACCTACGCGAACGCATCGCCTGCTACCTTGCGGAAGACTGGCGGGACTGCTACCAGCTCTCGTCCCTCTGGTCGGCGTGGGACGCGCTCCTTGTGACGCTCACCGAGAAGCGCAGGCTTCGGCTCATCCACTCGCAGGCGGTCGGGAACCCGCCGACGAAGCAGGAGGAGATCAAGCGGATCTGGGCCGAACCGCCGCTTCGCGCGGGAGATGAGGCCCACCAAGAACTTGTGACGTGGCTACGCAAGCAGCTGCGGGAAGGCTAGGCTGTCCCAATGCAGACCGACCGCACACCGCTGATCGAGGCTGCGCTGGACGAAGCGGTTACCTCGATCGAGAGCGCGCTCAACAGCGGCCACCCCAAACCCCATTGGCACCACGGCGTCGAGCGCGTTCGCCGTAAGGTGCTGGCCTGGAAGGAGTTACGTGAAAAAGAACCCGCGATCGCTGGCGGACAAGGTAGCCCAGGACCCGAAAGCCCTGCACGTTAGAGGCACCGGCTGCATGCTGTGCAAGCACCCGCGCAGCGCGGAGCTAAACATCGACTGCCAAGACTTCTCGGCGATGCGCACTTCGGGAGTGCAGGTCACGATCACCTGGCTAGCGCAAACCCATTTCCGAGAGGAGTATGGGATCAGGTGCTCACGCGAGACGCTGGCGAGGCACATCCACAGGCACCTGAAGCTCCCCACATGAAGAAAACCCTGCGCGAGAAGCTGGACGCCAACCGCCCCGAAGTGAGCCCGGAGAAGCTGAAGGCTCTCTTGCGCAAGGGGGCACTGTCCCTGCGCGGCGTCTCCTCCAAGCTTGGCACGTCAGACGGGCACGCGCTCGACCTGCTGCAAGGGCTGGCGGAGACGGGGGTCATGGTCGTCCAGCGCGGCGGCCTTTACTCGATCGACCGGGTGCCCATGCAGGACGGCCCGGCGTTTAGCGTCACCTCCGACGCGCAGGGGAAGCACCGCTTCGGGGTGATCTCGGACACCCACTACGGGTCGAAGTACGCGCGGGAGGACGTGTGCGAGGCGCTGTACGACTGGTTCGCGCAGGAAGGGATCACTACGGTCTACCACGGCGGTAACTGGATCGACGGCGAGGCCCGGTTCAACGCCCACGATCTCATCCCCGAGGCCCACGGGATGCAGGCGCAGCTCGACTACTTTGTGGAGAAGTACCCGACGCGCGAGGGGATCACGACCTACTACGTCACAGGCGACGACCACGAGGGATGGTACGCGCAGCGCGAGGGTGTCGACATCGGGCGGATGCTGGCCGACACGGCGAAGCGCGCAGGCCGCGAGGATCTCGTACACCTTGGGTACATGGAGGCGTTCATCACGCACACCCACAAGAAGTCCCGCAAGACCTCGAAGCTGCTGCTGATGCACCCCGGCGGGGGCTCCGCGTACGCGACGAGCTACGCCCCACAGAAGATCGTGGAGGCGATGCAGCCGGGGGAGAAGCCCGGGATCCTGATCCTCGGGCACTACCACAAGCTGGAGTACCTGAACATCCGCGGTGTCCACGCGATCCAGGGTGGATGCACGAAGGACCTCGATCCCTTCGGGCGCAAGAAGCGCCTCCAGTACCACATCGGCGGCTGGATCATCGAGGCGTGGCAGGACGATGGGGGCGCCTTCTCGCGCGTGCGCTGCGACCTGATGCAGTTCTACGACCGTGGGTACTACAACGGCCAGTTCAACCCCGCAGGCGTGGTGAAGAAGATGCGGGCTCCGCATGGATAGGCACTTGGAGCTGATTCGCCTGAACCAAGAGCGGATCTTGGCCGGAACGGGCAGCCCGAAGATCTTGGTGGGCGGGATCAACCTGAACTGTCTGCCGAACTTCCACACCTTCCCGCTGATCGAGATGGGTGCCTCGATCGTGGGGCTAACGCTGGAGCGCGAGCACCTCTTGCGCCCAGACATGCTCTACGCCCCGCACAACCGCCCACTGCGGGAAGCGATGGCGATGCTGCCCTCGAAGTGGAAGCCCGACTTCTTCTGGGATCCACAGGTCGAGCACGGGCACTACCTCCCGCCGGGCTTGTCCGAGATTGACATCCCCACAGTGGTCAGCTTCGTCCACTCGCACCTCGGGCACGTCCTGCACCACATGCGCGGGATGTTCGACTGTGTGATCGCCCCGTGCGCGGCGATGGCGCACTACGGCGACGCCGTGCTCCCGTGGGGCGCGTCATGGGGCTCGATGGGTGGGCGCGTCGATATGGTGGCTGGGACGTCGAAGCCCGGTCCGCGACCGATTGACCTCGCCTGCACGTTCGGCGCTGGGTCGCTTGGCGCTGCCAGCGTGCGCCCGAAGGTCTTGGCCGAGGTGCAGGCCCTCAAGGCCCGTCGCCCCGACCTCCGCATCGAGATCCAGACGGGCCTCCCCCCGAAGGCGTACTACGAGCTTCTGCGCCAGTCGAATGTGGCGATCAACGTAGGGACGTTCAACCAGCAGATGACCTATCGCGCGCTAGAGATCATCGCGTGCGGGGCGACCCTGCTGCACGTGGACGAGACGGGGTATGGGTCTAGCTCCAAGCTGTCTGAGTTCATTCAGAGTGAGGCGGTTCACTCTGAGCCTGGAAGGATTGAAAGCGACCTCGACCACGCCCTTATCCACCGCGACCACTACGCCACCTGCGCCTACGCCCGAGTTGAGTACGACTACAGCTACCGCCGCCAGTACGAGCGGCTGTTCGAGGTGGCTGGGAAGGCGAAGCGGAAGCCCCGCCTTTCGGCTCAGGACTGGTCCCGCCGCGCTTACGCCGTAAACAGCCTGACCGGGTTCTCAGCCGAGGCCAGCGTCCACACCTGGGCTCTGACGGCCGCGGACAAGCGAACGATCTCCGAGCTGCCCAGCGCAGGTCTGCCGGACGTGTGCCTTTGGCAGCCGAAGGATCCGGAGCAGCTCGCCGTTTTCAGGACAGACCTAGCTCGGCTGGACGAGCCTGCGGAAACCATCTACCGGAAGCACTATGGAAGCTGAAGACCTCGACCTCCGCCGGAAGCTAGATACCGCAGCAGGCGCTCTCTCTGACCTCTGTGACGACTTTGGGGAGCTGGAAGGGCTGGCGCACCTCCTTCGCACCTTCCCCGCCTCCTACGGCCTCCCAGAGCGTCTAGCGACCCGGCTTTCGATGGTAGGCTCCCGCCTGTGGGAGCTTCACGACGACGCCGTCAAGTAAGGCGGCATGTACGGGTGCGGGGGAGGAAGATCCCCGTCAAGCGGCGTAGGCTGCTCCCTAAGGTCGTCGGGCTCGCCTACCCTCCCCAGGGTCAAGATCCGGGCGAGATCGTCCTGGAGAAGAGCCTACGAGGCCGGAGGGCCATGTCTACGCTGGTGCATGAGATGCTGCACCAGATGAACTTCCGGTTCGCGGAGAGCACGATCCTGCGGCTGGAGGAGGGGATCATGGAGCTTGTGGAGGAGAACCCGGACGTCTTCCGCGACATGTGGGAGCCCTCCTAGGGGGAATGTGGGCGGCAGGCTCGATTCTCGTCCGGGGTACCACGCCCGGCGGCCTCCCTGCTTTCTGGGGCACAGCCCCGGCTAGGTAGGATTCCTGCCGCCCACTTAGCGGAAAGGATAGCACGAGATTGGTGCTTGTACTGACGGGAGTTGTCGGTATCCTCCGCGCCACGCGCGGCCTGCTGAGGGTCGTGTGGCTAGTACCCTTGCGCGGGTAGTGGTTTGTCTGGGGACCTCCCCACCACACTACCTCGCCCTCCTCCTGGAATGGTGGCCGGAGCCCGCCAGGTGTGAGCGACACCAGCCCCCTAGGGGGATTCTGGCCAGCCTGAGGGCTGACAACCAGCTGTCGGAGGAGAAGCGCCACGTAGGGGACTCTCTACTCGTCGCCGACTGGGGGACGGGGGGTGCAGTTACTAGCCGGTGGTGTGGTGTGAGAAGAGAACCTCAAACCAACAAGCCATCAGACCGCTCTCCCTCGCTCCGCTCGGTCCCGCTCGCGTTCCGCTCGCGGCTGCCTCGCCCTACCGGGCGTGCCCTTCGGGCACCGGCAGGAGCGGGGACACGCGCTCCGCTCGGTCCAATCAAGCCGTCCTACGCACCCTGCCGGGTGCTCCGGACCAATCCGCCTCAGAGGAGAAGAGCGCAAGGAGAGTGCCCAGCAACAGCGTTTCCGTAGACGCAAGTCGTTGTAGAGCAACAACTTACGTTCGTAAGAGTTGAGCTACTCTAGAGTAACGTCCCGGGGCGCGGATACCTGGGACTCCGACGCGGAATCTTGAGTCCCGGAGATCTCCAGAGGGGCTTCAGAGACGTTCAGCGGGGTTACTCCACTCTGTGACTCCGACCCTCGCACAAGCGCGACGGTAGTACGAGAGCTCTCCCCCCCACCTCCCCCCACGATCTCAAGCTTGATCCCTTCGAAGACTACTCGCCCACCATCGCCACCCTTCATCTCCACGGGAGCTAGTCGCTCCGCGATGAAGTTCAGGCAGGCAGCGTTACCGTCGATGGCGTTGTCCACGATGGACTCGGCCAGCTTCCTCTGACGCACTCCGTCTTTCGCGGAAAGGACCGCCCTGAGGTCGTCCATGAGGGTACGGCGGGTGATCCGGGGCTTGCTGAGGTGCTCCGGCTTGGCCCCTGGGGCGTATCTGACGAGGTTGGGGTGCCCGGGTTGTCGGGCTACACCGGGTTTCGCTTCCGGTAGCTTCTCGGTGGCGGTCGGCGCGTCTACCGGTACTTCCATCGGTGTAAGTCTAGGCTCCGGCGGGCGTTACGGCAACCTTGCCCAGCCCTTACATCCTGTGCGAGCTGGGTGGGGTAGAGTTCTGGTGTCCGCTATGGTGGCGGACAGAGAGGACAAGCTATGCAGGTCTACGAAGTTCAGGAGCGGTGCGAGGTAAGCTGCTGGCGCGGCTTCAGGTTCTTGGAGAAGAGCGAGCGGTATGAGTTCGTCTGCTGGGCGACGGACGACACTCCCCAGACAGCCGTCCTGCGGCTTCCTGGTGTGCCCGACACGGAGTTCGAGGTGCGCGGCTTCCACCGCAAGCCGCTCAAGCTGGTGGAGGTCGCCCTGTGATCGCCCCCTTCATCCCGGCGGGCGGGAAGCGCGCAATCCAGCTCGAACCCGTGACCGTCCCGGCCGAGCTGCTGCCGCTGGCGCTGGACATCCAGGAGGCCCGCGTCCGCGCTGAGGCGGAGGGTAGCTTGCGGATGCGGCTGAAGAACGTGCGGACGGACGCCCGTGAGGACCGCCCGATCCGCTGAGAGTCCGCAGCTCGCCTCAAGTCCGGCCCGTGCCCTTGTCGATAGGGTGCGGGCCGGTTGCGTTAGGGTGGGGGCTCTATGGTGGAGCCCGCAAGCAACCCAGACCGAGAGGACGTGAACGATGAAGGCCAAGGGATGGAACGTGTACCTGCGCGGCAAGCTGATCGACACCGTGTTCTTCGACGAGGACGTGACCGCCGAGGAAGTGAAGCGCTCGCTCGTGAACCACGACGGCTACGACGCCGGAATCGAGGTGCGCCAGTGAGTGAACGGAACTACGAACTACGCCCGCAGCCGGTCAACCCGGCGCGGGCCGAGGACCTGACCCAGACGGCCTTCCGCTGCGGCGGCTGGAGTGTGCGCGGGCCGGAGGGCTGGCGCACCTGGTCGCTGGCGGAGCGCGCTAGCGCTGTGGGCGGGATGGCCCTGCTCGTGGGCGTGGCGCTGGCCGGGCTGGCTCTGCCGCTCGCTCTGGCGGGGCTGTTCATGCGCTGGATCGGAGGTGCGTCATGAGCCCGGAGGACCGCTACCTGTGGCTGCGCGCCCGCACGAAGCCCAGCCCCGCCCGGCAGGCGCTACAGCGTCGCTGGGATCGGGCCGTGATCTGTGAGCGGTGGGAGCTGGCGGATGCCATCTTCGCCCACCTGTGGCCGGGGGTGCTGCCGTGAGTGCCTGGGTCAAGTGCCAGTGGTGCCGCCGCCGCAACGCGGTGACGCGGGAGGAGGCGGACGCCATGGCCCGCCAGATGGATACATCCGTCCTCGGGCGGGTCGGTCGCTGGCCCTACGACGGGTCAATCGTGTGCGATGAGTGCGTCCGGGCGGCGGAGGACGCGGACCTAGAGCGTGACCGCGCTATCCGCGCGGAGGTGAGCCCGTGAGCGAGTACGACGACGACGGCGAACGGTACGACGACGAGCGAGACGACGCGCCTGGGGCGCACGAGGCCGAGGTCTACTGCGCCTGTGGTGCCCGCTACCGGGCGCTGGTGGTGGCGCATGACCCGAGCTTCGACTCCCCCGGCTGGGTCGAGCCTGAGCCGGGCGAGGAGGTGTGCCCGGATTGCAGGGCGGCTCCGGGATCCTGAACCGCTCAGCGACCTCTTACCCGGCTCGTACATCTTGCGGTGTGCGGGCCGGGTAGCTTTCTAGTGGGAACCGGCAGGGCCGGATGCCGGGGTGGCGGGGGCCCTGTCGGTGCCCCTGGACCGCATATCTGGGGGCTTGACTCCTAAGAAGCCCGCCACCCCACCTTCAACCTGAGGGCGACGACATGAAGCTGACCGAAAAGAAGTTCGATCTGATCGACATGGCCTTTCTCTGTCTGGGCTGCATGATCGGCACGGCTATCCACCACTGGCTTTGCTAGTTATGGAAGAAGACGACTACCGGGGGCCGAGCGGGGCGCTGACCGCCTATGTCTACGTCCTCGGCGTATACGCTATGGCGGGCCTCCTGTGCTGGGCGTGCGGGCGCATGACCGCTGACGCCGCCCCCGGCTCGATCCTCGCCCCTGCGCGAGCTGGTGAGGCCGTAGCGCCCCTGAACCGCTCACCCGCGCCCTGAACCGATCACTCCTTCCCTGAGATGTGGCCCCTTGTCCCCTTGCAGAAGGTTTCCGCATGAGGTACACTCCTCGGTAGAGGACGTGATACCGAACATGCAGGTCAACCTGGCCCCCGCCCGTAGCCGTGTCGCCAAGGCTCCCCACCAGGCCCCGCCTGACCCGCGGGGTGCGCCTTGGCTCGACGTCCTCCCCGGCTACGGTGCGGGGGTCTTTTTCTAGGAAGGGAACCCTATGAGTGGACAGTTCGACCCGCACGACCTCCAGAGCAGCGAGGGGGCGGCAGCGTCCGAGGCGTGGCGCAGGTTCGTCATCGAGGACGAGGGCTATGACCGCGAGCCGCTGCGCCTCTCGGCTGCTCAAATCGAGGCCGTCTACGAGACGACCCGAACCACGTTGGAGGAGGCGGGGATCCCGTTCCTCCGCGCACACCGACTCGCAGAGCGAGTCCTGACCGCGGTGAGGGCGCTGTGATCGTCGCAGCCCTGAACGCCCGCTACCTCGAAGTCAGCGCACGGGAACGCGAGGAGCGGCCCTTCAAGATCGGGCCGAGCAACCTCGGCGACTGCCAGCGCAAGCTGGCCTTCCAGCTCCAAGGGTTCGAGAGCCGCCCGCTGTCCGCTGAGACGGCGCGCGTGTTTGAACTCGGGCACCAGCGCGGCGAGCGGCTGGAGGAGTTGGCGAAGGAGATCTTCCCGGACGCGAAGAGCCAGGTGCCTGTGCGCCTTGCGCTGAACAACGGGCTGGACCAGCTCTGCGGGACCGCTGACCTTTGGATCCCCTCGAAGCGGATCCTCGTGGACTTCAAGACCGTGGGCGCGTATGGCGCTGGCTCGCTCGCCACGGAAGGCGTGAGTGAGGAGTACCAGCTCCAGGTCCACACCTACCGCCAAGCCATCGGCGAGGCCGAGGCTATCGCCCCCGCCACGATCAAGGCGCTGCTCATCTACGAGGTCAAGGACTCGGACGCCCGCAAGGGCGTCAAGGCTGGGCAGCTGATCGAGGTCGAGGTGCCGTGGGACGAGCTGCTGCACAAGAGGTGGTGCCAGCGCATCGAGGCCATCGAACAGATGTACCGCCTGAATCGCCAGAAGCAGCTCGACCCGTTCAAGATCCAGGGGCTGCCGAAGAGTCACTGGAAGTGCCGGAACGACAAAGACGGGCAGCCTCTCTACTGCCCCATCGGAAGCAAGGAAGGACGTTGTCATGAGTGAGCGCGACCCGGAGATGATGCGGCGTGCGCAGGCTTTTTTTCCGACATGGCTTTGTTCCGAGAAGGACTGGGGCCGCCTGGCCGACTTCGCCGCCGCCGAGGTGCGCCGCAAGCTGATCGATGAGCTGGAGCGGCTGCGCGCCGAACTGAGCGGCGATGTCGTCACGTTTTCCCGCGACTACGAGCGTGGGGCACTCGGTGAACGTCGCGTGCTTCGCAAAGTGATTGACGCCCGCCTGCGCGAGCTGCGCGGCGAGACGGAACAAGGCCCGGGTAACCCGCCTAGCGCGGGCGATACGGCGCAGACCGCTGCGAAAGATGCAGGTTCGACTCCTGCCCCGGGCACCTCGCGCGAGGCGTACTGGCACTCGCTGCTGCTGCGAGCGCACAGGCTGCTGGACGAGGCGGCGGCCTATTACCTTCCTCCGAGGCTACAAGACGTGTGCGGCGCGCTGGTGGACGAGCTGGCCGAGCTGCCCGCGAAGTACGAACAGAGCGAAGTTGCGGCGGGAAGCCGTGCGCCGGAGCGGGTGGAAAACGCCCAAGCAGACCTGCCCGCTCCGGCGTCTTCGCGCTATACTCGCAGCTTGGGTGTAGAGCCCTCCGGCCTGTCCGGGGATAGCCGGGGCGTCCTGCCAGCGCCTAGAGAACGTGAAGATGGACGCCCCGGCAACCTTAAGCCCGCTCCGGCGTCTTCGCGTCACGACAAGCCGGGGAGCCCCGCAACGGACGAGGCTTTGGCGCCGAAGGAGACGCTCCGTCAACCGGGAGGAGCGGATCTGGAGGCGGTGGGTAGCGAGCGGTTGACCAGGGGCTCCCCGGCCCCCCTCTTCGACGAGGCCACCTTGCGTGCCGAGATCGCGCGCGTGTGGGGTCCGGCTGTGGCTCCGGCCCCCTCTGACGCCGCACTGGAGCGCGCTCTACGCGAGCACGGTGGGTGCGAGAGGGCCGAGAAGCTCCGCGCCGCCTCCGCCAAGCCCGCGCAGGAGCCGGACCGCACGAGCCCAGAGGGCTCGACGGACGCCCTTCGGGCGCAGCCGACCAGCGGGTCGGCTGACTGGATAGAGCGGATGGTGCGCGAGGCACTGGACACCAATAGCCGCGACGACCTAACCGCCTATCTCCGCGCGCGCCTCGGGCCGGTCAAGGCCGCGCTGGAGGGTATCTCTGGCGGCTCGGCGTGGAACGCGAGCGAGGCCAAGCGCGCCCTCTCGATCCTGCGCGGGAAGGTGAAGCCGTGAAGAAGGCCCGCGTGATCTTTCATAGCAAGGTGTTTGGCGAGCGCATCGTCCGGCGAGGGAAAGACGACTTCGTGTACGAGGCGCAGGGCGAGGATGCCCTCGGCGTGGATCGGTGGGTGGGCGTGGCCCGCGTCGCCAACGCGAGCGACAACTCGTCGTTCGTCCAGATGCCGCGCTGGTTCTGGATGGAAGTCCTGCGCAAGCTGTCTCGTCGCCGTCGCCGCTCGCGGAAGGCGGTGCGGTCGTGAAGCCCGCGAACTTCTCCGCCCTCGATCTGGCCTTCCCGACGAGCATCAAGGGATACATTCCCGAGTGGGGCGACATCCCGCAGGAGTTCCGCGCCTGGCCTCCACGGAACAAGTGGGGACGGCTCGTGAGCGACTGGTTCTACTCGGGCGTCAAGCTCGGCAAGCTCACCCCGAAGGAGGGCATCGACGCGCAGGCCGCGATGCGCCACGTCCAGTACTGCATGAAGTCGTTCGAGCCGAAGCACGAGCACAAGGAGGCGGGCTGCGCCTACCTGCTCTCGCTGTGGTTCGACGACATCGAGTGGACGGTGAAGACGCCGGAGGTGAAGCCGTGAGCGCGCCGAAGCTGCCGAAGCCGGTGCGCGCAGGACGCGCCACATCCGGCAGACACATCCGCGTCGAGGTCGTGGCAGGCGAAGGCAAGGAGATCGCCCTCGTTAATGGAGGGCAAGACGCCTACCTCTGGATCGGCGACCAGGATGGCAAGTTCTTCACCTCTGTTCATGGACCTGAGAAGCTTCTCGCGCTGGCGAAGGCCATCCTTGCCGAGATCCGCCCGCTCCCGAAGAAGCGCCGCAAGGCGAGCAAGAAAGGCAAGCGATGAAGCTGACGCTAGAACGAATCGACACTCTGCGCCGCAGGCTGGCCGAGCGATGGGCGATTCCTGAGTCGCTTGATCCTGCCGAGCTTCTCGCCCTGCTCGACTCGGCCCGCGCGCTGGCGAGGCTCGAAGCGTGGCTGCGCGCGCATCGAGGTTGCCGCGCACAGACCTACGCGCTCGTGCGCACCGACGCGGTGTCGTTCCGGCTGGATGTTGCGGCGAACGAGGCGCATCGCGGCCCCGACCTCGCCGCCGCGATCCACGCTGCGCCGGACGGCGCGGAGGTGCGGGAGTGAGCGACAAAGAAGCCGACGCCGAAGAACTGGCGTTCTCGGAGCGCATCTTCAAGAACCTTGCGGCCCGCGCCGACCTGGAGCGGCGCACGAAGGAGCTGCTGCGCGAGGCAGCGCAGATGCCGGTGTCGAAGCCGGAGCACGGCGCTGTTGCGTCCTACGCCCGCGCGCTGCTCGCGGAGTGGGAGGCGAGACATGCCGACTAGCCCCACCCCCGACGACCTGCTCGCGCTGGCGAGGTTCTGCTGGCCTGGGCAGACACACCTAGGGATCCGCTGCGCACTCATCGCGCAAGACCTCAACCACTGCGCCGCCGCCGAGGCCGTGCTGATCGAGCGCGGGCTGGGCGAGGAGTACGGTGGAGAGTTGGCGAGGCAGCTAGAGCGCGACGGGCGGCCAATGGGGATCGACCCGACGCAAGACATGGTTCGCGTTTACTCCCGGTGGATCTTGCACGCCGCCACCGCCCCGCTCGACGCCCGCGTGCGCGCGATGGTGCAAGTCGTCCGGGCGGAGGAGGCGAAGCGTGGCTCCTGACGGATACTGCCCCGCCTGCCGCCGTGGCGAGCGGTGCGCGTTCTATTGGCTCATCGTGGCCTGCCTGATCGGGCAGGCGCAGCAACAGCAGAAGGAGACGCCGTGACCGACCGCGTGGACTTGGACGAGATCGAGCGGCTGGAGCAGGCCGCGACGCCGGGGCCGTGGAAGCAAGACCGCAACTGGTACATCACCGGACCAGACAATGACTGGGACGAGCACTGGGGAAGCGAGCGCGTCGGGCGGGACCTGGCTAAGTTCAACCCGAGGTTTGACCAGCGCGTTTGCCACGTCAACGGTCCGCCCGGAGGCTGCAACTCTCCAGACGCCGACTTCGCCCTGATTGCCGCCGCTCGCAACGCCCTGCCCGGCATGATCCGCGAGCTGCGCGAGGCGCGTTCGGTTCTTGAGCGACTGGCGGATTCCCAGGGGGATCTGGACGAGATTCGGGCCAGCGTCGAGACGCTCGGCCTGGCGCTCGTCCAGCAGACGCACGGGCACAAGGTCCAATACGAGCGCGCCCAGAAGGCCGAGAGAGAGCTGCGCGAGGCGCGGGAGCTGCTCGGCGCAACCGCCGACGAGTGGGAGCGCGCCCGTCTAGCGTTCGACCGAAACGACTCGCGCTGGGCTTCCTGTGTCGAGCAGGCAAGGCTCATCCGCGCGCACCTCGCCAAGCACACCGCGAAGGAGGCCGACCGTGCCGATTGACGCTCTCCGCTCCTGCCCGTTCTGCGACGAGTCGGACTTCGACGCCATCGGCCTGCGGGCTCACCTTCGCGATTGCGCTGCACACATGGCCGTGCCGAGTAAGGCGGCGGAGACGCGCGTTCCGAGTGAGCCGAGCGAGCTGGAGCGAGTGCTGGATCGCGCCGAGTCCATGCGCAACCTCCTGCGCGTCTACGGGGCGCACGGCTCCGACGCAACAAGGAACGAACTGCTCTGCGGAGCGGCGGACGGAGCGACTGCGCTGGCCGACGCCGCGCGGCTGTTGCGCTGGATGGCAGCGGACTTCGAGCACTTCGTTGAGGCTGCCCGCGTCGGGATCATCGAGTATGACGGGCACGACTCGGACGAGGAGCACCGGCTCGACGCCGCGCGCGAGCGGTGGAGGGTGAAGCCGTGATGCGCCCCGACTACATGAAGGACTGCACCGCCGAGTGCGAGGCTATCGTCTACTGCGCTGTCTGCGGGCTGCGCAAGACACCGCGAGGGCGTTCCGCTCCGCTGGCAATGGCGAACGGTCTGTGCGGTCACGGCTGCTCGGGATACGACGCGGAACCCAAGGCTGGGCACTTGTGGCCGGGCGAGCTGGAACAGTACGACCAGGAGGAATCGTGACCGACTACACCGACATCGTGCGCAGGCTGCGCGCCGCCGCTGACGCACGCAGTACGACGCGCATCGACGTGGAGCTGTTCCTGTGCGCCGCCGACACCATCGAGGCGCTGGAGAAGGAGCGGGACGAGGCGCGCGCCGTGGCTCGCAGGGCCACGGATGAGTGGGCCGTTCTCGCCCGCGTCGCCGAGCTGGAGGGCCTGATTCGCAGCCGGTGTGAGCATTGCTGCCTCCCGTGGCGCAATGGCAGAGGGGCGTGGCACGCGCCCGAGTGTCTGGTAGAGGAGGCCGGTCTTTGACGCGGGAGGAGTACGAGCACGCCCGAGAGTTTTACGAGGAGCGAGCCGCCATCATGCAATTCGACGGGATGATGTCCCGTGCGGAGGCCGAGCGGCTAGCCCGCTTGGCGCATCTGACGCCTAAACCGAAGCCAGGAGCACGCGCTCAAGGTCCGGGTGCTGCCGACCTAGATCCTTCAGCCGCTGAGAAACCCGGGACCCGGTAAGCCCGACGAGCGCCCCCGCCTCGTCGAACGTCATCCCCGCCACAAGGCCCTCCAGAACGCGCCTGTCGCGGGGGTCGATCTCGATGGACTCCACAGCCTCAGGAAGCACGGGCTCGTCTCCTGAGCGATCCTGGACGCCTTCTGTGGGCAGCGACTCGTCCGGGCGGACGAAGGAGGATTCCGGCATGGGGAACCGCTGCTTCCCGTCCCGGCGCAGCCCCCCAAACTCCCGCTTGGCGTCCGTGATCGCCCAGCGGATCGCCTGAGCTGCCAGCCTCCGCTCGTGCTCCTCGTTCTTCGACGGGACACGCTTACGCAGGAACACCAAGAGGCCCTCGTACCCGTAGCTCACGGCGTCCTCGTACCCGATACCGCGGGCTGTGTTGCTCTCCGCCGCGATGCGGTGAACGAGGTCCTTTAGGCGCTCGAACCGCCCGCTCTCGTGAGACTCGCGTTTCGCTCCGGCGACGAAGCCGCGGAAGTATGCGACCAGCTCCGCCTCGCTCTGCATCCCGACCGGCTGCTCGACGAGTGCCTTCCGCAAGACGTCCACGTTGGGCGTGTTCTCGCGCACGAGGGACGCACGGGCGCGCAACTCCTTGTGGTAGCGACGGGCCCGCTCCCGAGCGCGCTCCTTGTTGTTCTCGCGCCACGCTTTGGCGTCGTCCGAGCGGCACTTGCGGCACTCTCGGCGAAGGCGGAAGGCTGCCGAGGTCTTGACGTAGATGAACTCCTCACCCGGAACCTCGCGGTCGCAGCGGATGCATGTCCCGCGCTCAGGCTTCGGAGGCTTGGGCGCATCGTCCGGGACCTTGGCGCGACGCTCGCTCTGGCGTTTCGCCTCACACGGCTTGCAGTACGAGGTCCAGCACGGCTTCCTACCGTCGCTCCTTTTCTCGATCCATCGGAAGAGGGAGATGGGGAGCGTCTGCTTGCAGACGGAGCAGGACGTCTCCGTCCATGTCCGGGGGGCGCTCACACGCTCACAAAGGGCTCGCAGCGGCTGTCGAACACGACCGGGTACAGGCCTTCGGTCGAGTGTGTAAGCAGGTACGAGATCCGATAAGTGTGACCACCTTCCCACGCCACCTCGTTCGAGGTGATCGAGTCGGAGAAGTTGTAGCCGTCCGTGTCCAGCGTCCACGTCTGGAGGGAGTTCGATACCGTGTTCGCCACGGTGCGCGTGGTCGAGAGCACGGCGGTCGTGGGGGTCGAGCTGGAGAGGTCGTAGACGTTGAGCTGCACCGAGCCCGTGAAGCTCGATTGCGTCACCACGTCGTCGTTCCTGTCCGTCAACCGGGCGCGCGGGAACTTCGTCCCGGCTTCCCACACGGCGTTGCGGAACACTCTCGGATTGGCGGTCATGCGGACACCTTACCTTTCAGCCTTCGACGACTCCAGCCTTTGCGCCACCTTGAAGCACCGTGCCCTTGTCCGGGTTCCCGGCGAACACCGCCCCCGTATCGTCGAGGTCGGTCAGGCCGTCCGCGAGCAGGAGCCCGCCGACGCCATCCGAGATCGACACGCTCTCGTTGACGAAGAGGCGGGAGATCAGGTTCAGCGCGTGCCCGTCAGAGATGCGCTCGGTCTCGTCGTTGATCGAAAAAGCCGTGCCTTGCTCGATGGCGATCAGGACGATGGCCCCAGACATGGCCGTCTGCACGTCCCACGAGATCCCTCCGCTTCGCATTGTGACGGACGTGGCGCGGAAGGCCGTGCCGCCGCTGTTAGAGATCAGGTTGACCTCACCGTCCGAGAAGCGGTTGTAGCCGACTGATGGCGTCGTCCCGTCCACCGTCTGCCCCTGCTTCGTGGCCCACGAGACGCACTTCGTGGTGGTGCCATCTGAAACGAAGATGCCGATCGTCTCGCCGCCAGCGTTGTCCCCCTGCGTGTCAAGCGCATCCGTCCCGGACACAATCCCGATGACGAGCTTCGGGCCGATCGACATCGTCCCGATGTTCTGCGAGCCGCTTCCGCTGAATAGGCTCGTCTGTACCTCGGCTCCGCGGTCATCGCTGAACTCCAGCGCCAGGTACTCATTGGCTACGCTGCCCGTGACCGCGAAGCCTGACGAGTTGATGCTCGACACCGCCTCCGCAGTCACGGCTCCGGCGGTAGACAACGACACGCCAAACTGCGAGGAACTTGCGTAGTTGCGGCACACCACCGGGTCCACGTTGTTGTTCCACGACCACGCGAAGCAGCCTTGCGTGATTGACGCGCCATTGGCGGCCGCGCCGATGGACTGCCTCCAGTTGAGCTGCTGAGTCGTGTTGAGCCCCGGGGCGTGCGTCCCAGAAAGGATCAGATCTGGTGCGAACCCGATGGTGGTAGCGTCTCCGCTTCCCAAGCGCACGCTTGTGGTGCCGCCAATGAGCAGCACCCAAAACTTGAAGCCCTGAGAACCAGACACGCCTGCGACGCTGCTCCAGTTGAGCCTGATGCCGCTGGAGAGGAACGACACAGAGGCCTGGGCTAGCGTGGATCCAGAGCCAATTATAACCGCTCCCGCAGCCCCCGATCCGCTGTTGACTCCCG
>JACCDQ011391796.1_pt1 | contig 16115 bp, 10 predicted proteins | sample 7446031 | NCBI WGS metagenome assembly JACCDQ01 (sample SAMN15323442, study PRJNA562643) | freshwater metagenome | isolation source: river surface water | place: USA:Blue River Watershed | collected 2017-08-17
CATAGCCTAAACCAGAGTAGGTGGCAGGATTACCATAGTTATAGAGATTGGTCGTTTCGCCAAAGCCTGTATCACTATCGAAATAACTGGTCAGGTAAACATAACCGTTATAACCTGTATTGGTATTGCCTAGTGCAACGGAGTCAATGACGTAGTAGCCACTAAAGCCCGTTTCATTGCTATAACCTTCTAGGGTTTGACCCTCGGTATAGGTGCCAACGGCGGCATAGCCATAACCACTGTAGCTGTCCCCATTTCCGTAGTAATAGGTGAAGTTGTATAACTGGTTCCCCAGAATATCAGCTTCGTAATAGCGATCAAAGTAGGCATCAGAGCTATTGCCATTGACATCATAGGCATAACCCCATTCATTACCTAAACCATAGTAAGTTGCCGGATTACCATAGTTGTAGAGATTGGTCGTTTCGCCAAAGCCTGTATCAGCGTCAGTATAACTGGTCAGATAAACCAGACCGTTATAGGAACTATCTAAAGTTGTTGCGGTAATAGAGCCAATCTCGTAGTAGCCTTCGTTGCCGGTTTCGTTGCCATAACCCCCTAAGACTTGACCAGCCGTATAGGTTCCTTCTGCCGCATAGACATAACCCGTGTAGCTGTCCCCATTACCGTAATAATAGGTGAAATTATACTGACTATAGGGTGAAAGAACTTGGATCGGCTGTTGTTCAACGTCTAATGAGGCCGCATTGAACGCATAATCGTCGGCGAAACTAGCCTCATTAACCGTGGTGGTAAAGTAAGCCGTTCCATTAGAGGGATTTTCAGCGCGGAAATGTAACAGCGCAAAAGTCTCTAATTGATTAACCCCGATCGCCCTTCCGAACTCAAATTCAGGGAGAGAACCACCGCTCAGGTTATTAATTAAACCATCATAGGTCAGGGTGCCATCCTGGAAGAAGGCGAAATCAGAGGTGATATCGAGGGACGGATCAAAGTTAATGGACTCCAGAATTAAGCCATCCCAAGCAAAATTGAGATTTAAACCAACAACTCCCGCCGCATTACCCCGGAGATCGCCCACTTGAATTTGCACAAAGAAGGAACGGTTCAGTCCCACTTGATCATTGGCGAGTACTTCGCCGGGCGTGCCATCATTGTCCGCTAACAGATTGAGACGAACTTGTAATACTGCTGGCAAATCCGCTTCGGAATAATATGTAAAGTAAGTATCTCCTGAGTAGTTGGCATTGTAGGCATAACCTTGTTCTGAACCTAAGCCTAAATAGCCATGAATTCCATCCCCCCAGTTAGCATCTCCAATATTAGTCGTTGCGCCAAAACCTGTATCAGCGTCGGTATAACTGGTGACAACAACAAGTCCACTTGTGCCAGCTTCACTGCCTTCAACAGAGTCAATGACATAGTAGCCCTGTTGACTGCCTGTTTCATTGTCATAGTAACCAGATAACTGACCGACACTATAGGTTCCCGATGGCGCATAACCATAACCGGAGTAGCTATCGCCATTACCGTAGTAATAGGTAAAGTTATATTGTTGCCAGTAGAGGTCTGCATCAGTAGTGTTGTTAAAACTTTCGCCATACCCACTAGTAGAGTTATAGGCAGTACCAGATTCTGAGCCTAAACCAGAGTAGCCATAACCAGAGACAGAGTAAGCAGAGCCATAGCCTGTATCGCCATCGGTGTAGCTGGTCACATAGACGTAACCTTCACCATAAGTTGCATCATCGCTAAAACCAGTAATCGTGTAATAGCCTTGTTGACTACCCACTTCAGTGTCAAAGTAGCCAATCGTTTGATCCACTGTATAAGCATCAGAAGCGGCGTAAACAACGCCTGTGTAAGAATCGCCGTTACCGTAGTAATACACAAAATTAAAGGCAGTCATGTGTTTATCCTCAATACATGGGATTAATACAGTTGAGTAGTTAGGATTTAATGACCCTACCCCAGAAAGAATGGATCAAAGTTCAGTTAAGCATTTTACTTAGGTTTACTGACTCCTCAAACCTTACGTTTGTAAATCAAAGAATTTGTTGAGAAAGATTGACCCCTAGATACATCGGTAGATCTCTGGAATAACCATTCACATTTTTGTATTCTCTTATTACATGAAAGCGTAACTAGGACGAAAGAGCGTGAAAATTAATAAAAGCTTATGATTACGAACTGGCCGATCATTTTACCACGTATTTATTTATTTGTCAGCCGGAATTTTGTCGGATCTTTGTCGGGTTCGATCTCCATAACAAAACGCGACACTGGACAGAGTAATGCTTTCGTCAATCATTCCCCAAAGAAGATCGCCAGTCTTTAAGTACTACTAGAGAAAAAATCACCTTGGTCAATAACACTAAACCAAGATGACCTCAATACAGCTAAAAACAACTAAGATAGAGAAAGTTTTTCGGCACTTTACCAAGCTTAGTTGCGTCTAAACCCCGGCTAACTCGAAACCCATAGTTTTTTGATTTCCCAAGACGATCCCCCTAAATCCCCCTTAAAAAGGGGAACTTGTTTCTGAATACATCTGAACAAACCACAGTTTCCAAAATGGACGGGGTTTATATTGTTTTTCCAACGAAAGTAATGGAGCCGAGCAGAGTCGAACTGCTGTCCAAATTGGGTATTGACTTACCGCTCATTCACAGGCTTATCCCCGCTAATCCTTGGGGCGAGAACCATCTCTTATCCCAGATGGTAGGATGCTTTTGTTAAGTCTTAGCTTAATTACCAACAAAAGAAACGTAATCAAGGGCATCCGTTGGGGTTAACCTCTAATCCTTAACGGAGTCAAATTAGAAGTAAGCGGTCTCTGACGAGAATTAGGCAGCTACTGCCACGCGCTTGAAGCTGACGATGTTATTCGCAGTTACATTTTGTTTGAGCCTTGGATTTACGAGAGGAGACTCACTCTCGACCTGCATCACGGGGAAGCGTTCGCCAACCTGTCGAAACCGTTGCGGCCCCCTGTTAATCTATAGTTATTCTAACCTGTTTGTTCAAGGAATGACAAGTCACGTCTATGGTTTCTCTAGATCGAGTCGAAAATTTAATTCGCACGGCACTCCCTGATGCCCAGGTAACAGTCAATGACCTCGGCGGTGGGGATCATTTGGAGGCGATCGTGGTGTCCCCAACCTTTGCGGGCAAAAGTCTCGTACAACAACATCAACTGGTCTATGGGGCCTTAAAACAGGAAATGGTGACGGAAGCGATCCATGCCCTGGCTCTCCAAACCTTTACGCCGGAAACCTGGTCGGCAAGTCAAGGAAAGTAGGGTAGAATTTAGAAACTTTTTTGTTGTTTATCTTTTCCTTGGCAGGAATTGGAGTTAATTATGATGCAAACAGCCCTTACCCCAGAGGTAAAATCACGTATTGATCAACTGATCGCTAAACATAAAATTTTAGTGTTTATGAAAGGCAACAAAGTAATGCCACAATGTGGTTTCTCTAACAATGTTGTCCAAATCTTAAATAGTTTGGGTGTTCCTTTTGAAACGGTGGATGTCCTGAGTGATGATGCAATCCGTCAGGGAATTAAGGAATATTCTAATTGGCCGACGATTCCCCAGGTCTATGTGAATGGGGAGTTTATTGGTGGTTCGGATATTATGATTTCTCTCTATCAAAGTGGACAATTACAGGAAAAATTAGAAGTGGCTTTAGCTTCTTAGAAGATTCCTTTCCCCCTATCGAGGGGGCTTTTTTTCGTGATATATCCTGTCTAAATTACACCCGATTAAAATTTACCCAATGGCTTTACCTTCTTCTAATTTGATTAGTAAAATTTTAACCCCGGCCTTACGGTTATGGTTGCGATCGCAGGTGGAGCAGGCTGAAGAATTAGATATTGAGATCCAAGGTAAGGATGGCCAGATTTTACGGGGCTATTTACCGGGGGTTGCCCTGCGGAGCCATCGCGCTATCTACCAAGGGTTACAGTTAGGGAAAGTCTTACTGAAGGGGGAAAATATTCGCATTAATATTGGGCAAGTAATTAAGGGAAAACCGTTACAGTTATTAGAGCCAATTCGCGTTAGTGGGGAAGTCCAGTTAACGGAAACAGATTTACAAACCTCTTTAGGGTCAGATATTTTAACCAATGCCTTTACGGAATTATTAATGGCTCTGTTGGAACATCAAGGGGTTGTAGATCCGGTGGTTTTATTGGAACCCTATCACATTCAATGGCAGGCGATCGCCTTACAATCTTCGGGCTTTGTCTTAACGGGAAGCTTGAGCAAGAATCAGGAAATAAATGTCTTGAAAATCCGGGCTGATCTGGCCTTAATTAATCCCCAAACTCTTCATTTACAAGATATTGAGTTATTGGGATTACCGGTTACGCTACCCCAGGATATAACCTATTTTCAAGTCAATTTAGGAACCGATGTGACCATTGAATCGCTACAATTAGACCAAGGGGAATTGGCCTGTGTGGGTCAGTTATTGATTCGACCTTGATCCCTGATTGAAGATCTACAAGCGTGTTTTTTCTCTGTGAAGTATCTAGCCGTTTTTTAACAAGGGGCTTAAGCCCCTTGACCATACTTCATTAAATTGCCGTTAATCCATCAGAGTGTTTACCCCGTTACTTTGTTAAGCGAGTTAACACACTATTGGAACGCTCGATAAAGTTTTTCACGCCATCCGCATCTAAGCCTTTTTGGGCAATTAATGCTAAGTCATAGACATGATGACAAAGGGCTTTGGCTAACTCTCCCGAAGGGGATTCCCCGACTCCTTGCACAATACTCCCTTGACTTAAGGAAAGAATGTTTTGAATTAAGGGGTGACTGGTATTAATTACCAAGATATGTTCATCGGGAAAGCCCATGGCCTGTTGTTGCATCATGGCCGTCATCTCACGGAAACGACGCATAGCTTCCGGTAACAAGACCATGGCCGGCGGAGTCGAATTAGGATCGTCGGCTTTTAGGGCTTCTGTACGAATATTGATTTTAGGATTATTGAGGGCTTTTTCAAATAATTCCTTGATTTGTTCGCTCCGGGATTTGTTGGTGGTGGGATCAACAATGTCGTTGGCTTTGTCATCTGCTAGAAGGGTTTTGTCTAGCTCGGAATCCACGCGGGAAAATTTGACTTCACTGTATTCCCGTTCGAGGAAAGGAATAAAGTAATTGGTGTCAATAAAAGAATCCATGAACAGGATTTCCATACCCTGATTTTTATACAGTTCCACATAGGTAGCCTGGGTGGTTTGATCAGTGCAATAGAAAACACGATTTTCGTGGCGGTCTTTGTTGCGTTCTAAGTAGGCTTTGAGGGTAGTAAAACCAGCTTTTTCGTAGGGATTGCCCTCCGATTTATTGACATCTTGCCAAGCATCGCCTTCTTCAGTTTGCACTTCTACAGTAGGAGTCCCCGAATTTTCCGGGGTTTTGTAGGTGGTACGATAGAGTAATAATTCTTCGACTTGTTGTTTAAATTTATCGTCTTTAAGGGAACCAAATTTAACAAACGTGCCAATATCTTCCCAACATTTGAGATATTCTTCAGGATTTTCGTTGTATAGGGATTTGAGGCGATCGCCGACTTTTTTGGCAATAAAATCAGCAATACGACGAACGGTACGATGGTTAGTTAAGGCACTACGAGAAACATTGAGGGGAATATCCGGGCTATCAATAACACCCCGTAGGGGCATGAGAAATTCGGGAATAATTTCCTCACAGTGATCACTCACAAAGACCTGATTACAGAACAGTTTAATTTGTCCCCGTGACACATCTACATCGGGGCGTAATTTAGGAAAGAAAAGAATACCATTCAGTAAAAAAGGATAATCTGTATTAAGATGAACCCAGAGTAAAGGATCTTCCTGGAAAGGATAAAGATAACGATAAAATTCTAGATAATCTTCTTTCGTTAAATTTTGCGGCGACTCTTTCCATAATGCCCGCTGTTTGTTGAGCACTTCCCCTTCAAAACGAATGGGAACGGACATAAAATCGGAATAGGTTTGCACCAGTTGGCGAATGCGAGGAGCTTCTAAATATTCCTGCTCCTCATCCATCATGGTTAACGTAACCGTTGTACCTACTACTGATTTATTGGCATCTGTCAATTCAAATTCAGGAGAACCGTCACAAGACCAGTGGATAGCTTGCGCCCCCGGCTGATAGGAAAGAGTTTCAATTTCCACCTTTTTCGCTACCATGAAAGCCGAGTAAAATCCTAAACCAAAGTGGCCAATTAAATCATTAGCAGATTTTTGATATTTCTCAATAAATTCTTCGGCACTGGAGAAGGCCACCTGATTAATATATTTCTTAATTTCCTCGGTGGTCATGCCAATCCCATTATCCGTAATAGACAATGTTTTATTGACTTTATCTACCACAATGGTGATTTCCGGGTCGGGCATTTCTCCCCCTTCCCCCGCATAGGTGGCCATTTTTCGTTTGGCGATCGCATCTACCGCATTGGAGATTAACTCTCGGAGAAAAATTTCGTGGTCAGTGTAGAGAGATTTTTTAATAATGGGAAAAATATTCTCTGTATGGATGGTAATATTCCCTTTTTCGAGGACAGCCATAGGATTTCTCTGCGTAAATTAACAATAAACATTAACCGTTAAGACGGTGATTAGCTTCTATCTTAAGGATGGACGGCAATTCAGCAAGCAGTGACTTCCCCCCCAGTGGGGATTCGGTTATCCGTACCGACCCAACGGAGGAGTTTCTTCACTTTTACGATGTAAGCGTTGCGGTCATCTGCATCCCAGGGTAAAAAAAAAGACAACTCATCCTCTAAACTACATACAAGCCAGGATCTTAAACCCCTTATTACCAAGCTTTCAGAACAATCCCCATGCAAGCTAACGGCGCGACATCTTAGAATCTGCTTCCCTAATCGTCGTAAAATTTAAAGCTACCCCAGGATAGTAATTTTTATCTTTTTTATGGTCAACTATTTACAAAGGCTGTCCCAAAATATTAGCCCTGGTTTACAAAAAATCTTTAAAAATTTTAGCTGGTTACTGGCCGAACGACTCCTGAATATGGTTTTGGCCTTAACGATTGGTGTTTATATGATTCGTTACCTAGGGGCACAGCAATTCGGTGTCCTCAGTTTTGCCTTTAGCTTTGTTAATATTTTTGATGGTCTTTCCCGGTTTGGATTGGATTCTTTGGTAATCCGCAATTTGGTTAATCAGGAAAATAAGACTCCGCAAATTTTAGGTTCCAGTTTTTTGATTAAAGCGGTAACTATTTTAGTTTGCATGGTGATCAGTATTAGCCTTTTCCAACAAATTAACCGGGATGTGACCGGTCAAAAGTTAATGCTGATTATTACCTTAAGTTTAATTTGTAATGCCTTTGATGTGATTGACTTTTGGTTTCAATCACGGCTCCTATCTCAACCGATGGTTTTAGTCAGGGGAACTCAAGTCCTGGTAAGTGCGGGCTTAAAGTTAGTCTTCATTCATTATGGCTTATCAGTAATAGCCTTTGCCTATCTATATCTCGTAGAAGGTTGTATTCGGATGTTGGGAATGCTGATTGCCTATCGTCAATACCGACAATCCTGGCAATCTTGGCGATTTAATTTTGTAATAGCGAAAGACCTGTTACAGGATGCCTGGCCCCTAGCCCTCTCTTCGATGATGGTGATTATTTATATTCGCATTGATCAAGTGATGTTGGGGATCCTATCCACTGATAAAGCGGTGGGGGTTTACTCGGCGGCGATTCGCTTTTCTGAAATTTGGTATTTTATTCCGGCGATTATTTGTTCTTCGGTTTTTCCGGCAATTGTGAAGGCTAAAACCCAGAATGCCGATGATTATTATGAACGCTTACAACAACTCTATGATTTTTTAGCCTGGGGAGCATTGGTTTTAGCCTTGCTCGTTTCCTTGGTGGCTTATCCCTTAGTCTATGGTCTATTAGGCCCTTCCTATCATGCCTCGGCACCGATTTTAGTGGTTCACGTTTGGGCCTTACCTTTTGTCTTTTTGGGCGTTGGGCGTAGTCAGTGGTTAATTGCGGAAAATTTAAACCCGTTAAGTTTTTGGACAACTATCCTAGGCGCAATTTCTAATATTCTTTTAAATTGGCTACTCATTCCATCTCAAGCCGGGCTGGGGGCCGCGATCGCCACCGTGATTTCCTATAGCATTGCGGCCTATTTCAGTTGTTTTTTATATCCTCCCCTTTATCCGATAAGAAAAATGTTAACGAAAGCCCTGATGGTTCCTTTTCGTTGGCGACAAAACTATCATTATTGGCTACAGATTAAAAAAGTGTTACTGACTCGTTAATTGACCGCTTTTTTCCTTGTCCAGTCCTGAATATTCCAGGTATTACGATCCCAGGGCGTTAATTGCACCCCGGCTAAGGAACGATTCATCCCCACCACATCAGCCCGATGAATCAGGGGAATAACCACAAAATTTTTCACCAATAAATCATTCATTTGGATAAATAATTGTTCGCGCTTTTTCGGGTCTAAGGCTTGGGTTGCTTGTTGCCATAGGCGGTCATACTGAGGATTGCAATACCGCCCATAATTATCCCCTGACCAATTATTCGATTTTTGGGGAGTAGCCCCACAGGTAAAGGTTTTCATATATTTTGTGGGATCGGGGTTGGTATTACCCGTTGTAAACATCTGAAGATCCGCCGTAAAATGTTCTACGGTATCCGTATTGCTGGGATCGCCCGAAAAGAAAATACTGGGATCAATGCTTTTCAGTTCTACCCCAATGCCAATTTGTTGTAATCCCTGTTTAATGACCTGTTGAGCTTTTTGACGTAGGGGATTCACGCTAGTTTGAAAAACAATTTGCATTTCTACCCCATTTTTATCCCGAATCCCGTTACCATTCGTATCCTTCCAGCCCGCTTCCTCTAATAATTGGGCGGCTTTTTTCAAGTTGAATTCTGAATGGGTCTGGGAGGACGCATAAGCTTTAGGTAATAACAAAATATTGCTGGTGGCCTGACCGGTCACTCCGTAAAGTTGCTCCGCGATCGCCGCCTTGTCAATGGCCAAACTAAACGCTGTCCGCACCTTGGGATCGGTCAAAAAAGGATGGGGATGCTCTACCGTCGAGCGATCGCCTTGACTGTTGGTTTTATTCGGATCAGTGAAATTAAAAACAATCCGTTCACTGAGGGAACCCAAATCCGCGACGATCTGCCCCTTTTCTCCCTGATTCAAGGACTGTAAAATTGGAGCTTCCACTTGTAAATTAAACGCCAGATCCGCATCCCCCGTCTGCAAAATTGCCCTAGCCGCCGAAACCGCATCCCCTCCCCCTTTTAATTCCACCCGTTTAAAGCCCAGAGGTTTCTGCCCGCGAAAATAGGGATTCGGTTCATAGACGACCGTATCCCCCGGTTTAAACAACCCCACCCGATAGGGGCCTGTTCCTACCGGCATTAAATTAATCGGAGCCTGTCGCGCTTTTTCGTTATTAAAGGCCGCCGCCACATGACGGGGAAGAATCACCCCTTCTGCCCCCACAAAGGGAATAAACCAGGCCGGGGTCGGTTGCTTAAAAGTGACTTTGACGGTTTGAGCATCCAACGCCGTGACCGATTTAATCGCTTCATAACTTCCCGCACTGGTCGCCCCCACCTGGGGATTCGTAATAAATTGATAGGTAAAAACCACATCTTCGGCGGTTAAGGGTTGGCCGTCTGACCATTTCAGTCCAGGCTTTAACTTCCAAGTGACCGTATCCTGCCTAGGGGTGAGACCCCCATTGTCGAGGGATGGAATCACCGCCGCTAAAATAGGGACGAGTTGACCCGTTGCAGAGACACTGGCTAGGGGTTCCAGGGTAATCCGACTCGCCTCGGCATCCTTAAAACCGGTGGAAAGATGGGGATTTAAAATGGTCGGGGCTTGCCAGGAGAGAATTTTCAAGGTATCGCTAGGCCGGGCCGAAGAAATAGCCGCCGTCTCCTGGGAACGGGGTTGACAACCACTCAGTAGCGCGATCCCCAGACACCCAATCACGCTCCTCTTTACCCAACGGTGATGTCTGAACAATGCCATGGTGTAGCGCAACCTCCTAGCCTCCAAAAAATGCGTGTTAATCAGTTTTCAGAAGTGTAGCTTAGAATACGAAGTCATTGCCCTAGGGCTTTTAGAGTGATTCTAGGAACTTTGAGTTCCTTCGATTTGGATTTTAACGGAAGGATTATTCCTTTTTTATGGGTTATAAAACTTAAGATACGGCCTCTCAATTAAACTCCGTCTAACTCGAAACCCATTGTTTTTTGATGGTCCAAGGCGATCGCCCTAAATCTCCACTTCGACAGGTTCAGTCCATCGTCTTAAAAAAGGAGACTTGTTCCCGAAATATATCTGAAAAAACGACAGTTTTCAAAATAGACAAGGTTTATCAAAATGGTGATCATTAGTTTTTTTCAGGACTTTATTCTCAAATGATTTACTGGATAATATTTCCCCTCTACTGTTAGGGAGTTCCTCATGCAACTACTTCGTCCCTTTGCTTCTAGTCAGGAAACTTCAACCCATTTTTTTGAGTTTGCGGTAATGCCCACACCGATGGAAGAAGACTTTCCGACGGTCTATTCCACCCTGTCCCCCCAGGCGTTAACCCATTGGGTTTTTGCTCACTATGATATTGAAGTTCCCAAGGGTTGTCGTTTTTGGCATCGGGGTCTCAGTGATGTTTATCTAGTGGAAACTTTAGATACTTCTTATATTTTGCGGATTTCTCATCACCATTGGCGCACGAAAACTGATATTGATTTTGAGTTAGAATTTTTGGCGTTTCTCCACCATCAGAAGTTACCGGTGGCGGCCCCTTTAAAAAGTAAGCGGGGACATTATTCGTTGGAAATTAAGGCTCCTGAAGGCAAACGGTATGCGGCTTTGTTTCCGGTGGCTCCGGGGACGGTGGCGATCGGGGATTTGAATCAAACCCAGGCCTGGCGATTAGGGGAAACGGTGGCTCAATTACACCAAGCCAGTCATCGGTTTAAACCGTTAATTCAGCGATCGCCGTTAACGTTGGGCTATCTCTTAGATCAATCGCTATTAAGTCTGTCGCCGTTTATGGATCATCAGGGAGAAGAATGGAAATACCTACAGGAAAGTTGTACACAAGTTAAAAGCCAACTGCAAGAACTTCCCCGGTCACAACCCTATTGGACAGTTTGTTGGGGCGATCCGCACAGTGGCAATGTACATTTTACGGCAGACCATCAATTAACCCTGTTTGATTTTGATCAGTGTGGTTATGGTTGGCGGGCCTTTGATGTGGCCAAATTTTTACAGGTGTCTCTACAAACGGGTTTATCGCGCTTAGTCCGGGATGCGTTTCTTAAGGGCTATACCCATATTCAACCCCTGACTTCCCTTGAACTCGATCGCCTACAAAGTCTGACTCAAATGGCCTATATTTGGGCTTGGGCGATCCACCTAGAAAGTGTCAAACTCTACGATTACAGTCGCCTAGATGCTCGTTATTTTACCCATCGCTTACAACGGCTGAAACAACTGCGATCGCCGGATTGGCAATTATTCTAGGCCGGCTTAACTGTTACCTAACCCTCCTGCCAAAATCCTGCTGTTAGTAACCGATCAACGTCATTAATTTTGGGAAAATTGATTATGCTATTCAAGATTGGGAAACCGCAGGATTACGAGTTCCTTTGATATTAAATCCGGTTAAACAGCATTTAAACTGCACATTTTAAGGGATGAACTTCTTGCCAGGCTTAGATCGTCTCGGAAATTTAGATATGGAGCAGTTTACGAGCCTTTAAACCGAGGATTTTAGGATGCTTTGAATTGTGGATAATCAACCAGATTGGATATGACTTAAAAGCCTAATGCTTCCCGAAGGCGGATCGCCTGGGCATGGGCCGGAAATTCTTCATAATCCGCCAGCACTTTCACCGTTTCTTTTACGCCCTGAAATCCTTCCTGGGTTAGGTAGGCTAACGTAGAACGCTTGAGAAAATCAAACACGGATACCGCCGAGTAGGAACGGGCAAAACCGCCTGTGGGTAACACCGCATTGACCCCGATCGCATAGGTGGCCGCTGAAGAGGGAGTGTAATAACCCAAGAGAATTTCCCCGGCATTGTCAATTTTTCCGACTAAGGCCAAGGGGTCTTGCACCAATAACTGCAAGTGTTCCGGCGCGTACTCATTAATAAAATCTAACGAGGCCTGTAAATTGTCGGTAACTAAGATCCCGCCGTAGGCCGCTAATCCTTTTTCACAAAATTCTCGTCGCCAGTCGGGTAAAGCTTGTAAATATTCCTGGACGAATTGTTGAATTTGTTGGGCTAGGGTTGCGCTATGGGTAACTAGCAGGGCCGCTGAATCTGAGCCATGTTCCGCTTCGATCAATAAATCCAGGGCCGCAAGTCGGGGATCGGTGGTCTCATCGGCCAACACAATGGATTCGCTGGGCCCAGCCGGTAATCCCACATCTACCAATCCCACTAATAACCGTTTGGCGGCCGCGCCATAGATACTACAGGGGCCAATTAATTTATCTACTTTGGTCACGCTTTCGGTTCCCAGGGCGATCGCCGCGAGAGCTTGAATCCCCCCCAATTTATACACTTCCGTTACTCCAGCCATTTGGGCCGCCACCAAAGAAACGGGTTCCACTTTGCCTTGGCGATCAGGAGGGGTACATACCACAATCTTTTTCACCCCCGCTACCTGGGCCGGTACCGCCAACATCAACATCATTGAGGGAAAAGCCCCTTTACCCCTGGGGACGTATAACCCTACTTTGGGAATCGGTGTAATTTTTTCCCCGGCAAATACCCCCGGTTCAATTTCCGCTAGGTGCATAGGCACAGGCATCTGTTTTTGGTGAACGGCCTGAATATTGCGAAAAGCATGTTCAACGGCCTGGCGTAATTCGGGATTGACTAACTGTTCGGCTTCGGCAAATTCGGCGGGAGTCACCTTTAAATTGTCCGGTGTCGCCCCCGCATAATCAAACTTCTGGGCATATTCCACAACTCCGCGATCGCCCGCCTGGCGAATACGCTCTATCACACTTTGGGCGATCGGTAAAACCTGATCAATATCCTGTTCCGAACGGCGGTGGAGTTGAGCTAATTCGTGAGGGGTTAATTGGGAGAGTTGGAGAATACGAACCACAAATATTTCCTCGATAAGTAGATGGGCGTTAAAAATTGTAAGATCCCCCCGCCTATCGGCCCCCCCCTTATCAAGCTACTGTGTACACACAAGTTTTTGTTTTTTCACTTAACTTTTTCTCGCCCCCTAAATCCCCCAGTACTGGGGGACTTTGAACCGCGAAAGATACCGATCTCCCCCCAAACTTGGGGGGCTGGGGGGGCAAAATAGGGTTGACTGGTAGATATGTGTACGCGGTAGCCTTATCAAGGGGGGGCAGGGGGGCTCAAGAGCAAAACCTATCTTCTATTTAATTGCAACCAGCTACTTATTAAAGAGAATCTTTACAAACCAGGTAAATTTAAGCCACTGGTTAAATCTTCCATTTTTTGACGCATGGTTTCTGTAGATTCACGATAGGCAGTTTGCATGGCCTCGGTAATCGTGGCACAGACGGTATCTACATCTTTGGTTAAGAGTGCGGGGTCAATGCTAATGCCTTTGGGTTCTTGGTTGCCACTAATTTGTACGGTCACTAAACCATCAGCACTTTTGCCTTCCAGAACCATGTTTTCTAGCTCTTCTTGAAGCACTTTCGCTTGTTCTTGTACCTGTTGTGCTTTTTGGAAAGCCTCTTGCAGTTCCTTAATCTTGCCTAGGCCAAAGCCGAATCCTTTACCTTGTGTCATACGTTTAGGGTGTCTAAAAATTTATGCGATGGTGACCAAACCTGGGTCATTATAGCCTATGGGGGTCAATCCTCGGCGATCGCCGCTCTGGCCGACTCCCCTCTGCAATGCCTTCCCGGATGTTTTATCTTTTCACTATCATCCCCAATTGATCATGTCCCTTGCCGATGGAAACCCTAAGGGGTTGGGGAACTCCTCCCCGGTCTTAGTTCGTGATCCCGATCGCCTCGAAAGCTGTTTGAAAGCCATACCGGGGGAACCGGGGGTCTATTTCATGCGCGATCGCCAGGGAGAAATTTTGTATATCGGCAAAGCGAAAGTCCTGCGTTCTAGGGTCAGATCCTACTTTCGGGAATCGGCCCACCATAGTCCGCGTATTGCCTTAATGGTGCAACAAATTGCCGAAATTGAGTTTATTGTCACGGATACCGAAACGGAAGCCCTAGCCCTAGAAGCCAATTTCGTTAAACATCATCAACCCCACTTTAATATCCTACTGAAAGATGACAAGAAATATCCCTATGTCTGCATTACCTGGTCAGAAACCTATCCCCGGATTTTTATCACCCGTAAGCGTCGTTCAAGCCATAGCAAAGACCGTTATTATGGCCCCTATGTAGATGGCTTTTTACTGCGGCAAACCTTACAAATTATTAAACGGGTTTTCCCCCTACGTCAACGACCGAAACCCCTCTTTAAAGACCGCCCTTGTTTAAATTATGATATAGGGTTATGTCCTGGGGTTTGCCAACAATTAATTACCCCCGAAGAGTATCGTCAAACCCTGCAAAAAATTGCCATGATTTTCCAGGGGCGAAGTCAAGAACTGACTCAAAAACTTCAGGAACAAATGGACATCGTGGCCGAGCAGTTACAGTTTGAACAAGCGGCTAAATTACGGGATCAAATTCTAGCCTTAAACCGTCTCCATGCCGATCAAAAAGTGGCTTTACCGGATAATACTATCTCCAGGGATGCGATCGCCTTAGCCTCCGATGATCACTATTGTGCCATTCAACTTTTTCAAATTCGAGCGGGACGATTGGTGGGTCGCTTAGGCTTTTTTGCCGAAGCGCGATCGGGAGAAGAAGGAGCCATTTTACAACGGGTTTTAGAGGAGCATTATCAACAGGTAGAAACGTCAGAAATTCCCAGGGAAATTTTAGTACAGTATCCCCTCCCTGATGGCGATATTTTGGTGGAATGGTTAACGCTCCAAAAAGGCCGCAAAGTGGAGATTCACTGTCCCCAACGCCAAAGTAAGGCCGATCTGTTAGCCATGGTAGAACGCAATGCCAGTTATGAATTAGAGCGTCATCAACGGCAGGCAGAACGCCATTCCCGTAGTCTCGAAGATTTAGCCCAGATTTTAGGTTTGAAAACGCCGCCTAAACGCATTGAAGGTTATGATATTTCCCATTTTCAAGGCTCTTATCCCGTTGCGTCCCAGGTCGTTTTTATGGATGGCATACCCGCTCCCCAACATTATCGCCATTACCACATTAAAAATCCTGCGATTACCATCGGTCATTCGGATGATTTTGCCAGTTTAGCGGAAGTGATTACCCGACGATTTAAAAAATATGCAGATCCCCAAGTTTCCCGGTCAGATTTACCAGATTTAGTGATGATTGATGGGGGCAAAGGTCAATTATCGGCTGTGGTTAAGGTCTTAGAAACGTTGAATTTATTAGGGGAATTTACCCTCGTGAGTCTGGCGAAACAACGGGAGGAAATTTTTCTACCCAGAGCCTCCCAACCGTTACCTACCGATCCCGAACAACCGGGAGTACAACTCCTGCGCCGCGTCCGGGATGAGGCCCATCGTTTTGCCATCTCGTTCCACCGTCATCAACGTCTCTCCCACAGTCGGCGATCGCGGTTAGCCGAAATTCCGGGGTTGGGCTTTGAACGACAAAAAAAACTCCTAGCCCATTTTCATTCCCTGGACTATATCCGCGAGGCTTCCCTAGAACAATTACAGGCCGTTGAAGGGATTGGTGAACGTTTAGCCCAGGGTATTTATCAGTATTTTCACCCATCTGATTAACATCAGGATTCATGCCACTTCGGGTCTGTTACAAAACGTTATCATTGATTGCGATAAATATCGTTTAAATTAATAGTAGCTCAACTCCGTAAACTGAAAAATTTATGAGTGGGGAATCCACTAAAAAGATGCTGCAGGAAGGCCCAAGATGCAAATTCAATTCCATATTTTTCGCGGTCATCAATCCCAAGGGGAAGTTTATCAAAGTTATTCCCTAGAGGTAGAACCTCAAACCAGTATTTTAGATTGTCTAAATCAGATTAAATGGCAACA
>JACCDQ011906563.1_pt1 | contig 16113 bp, 13 predicted proteins | sample 7446031 | NCBI WGS metagenome assembly JACCDQ01 (sample SAMN15323442, study PRJNA562643) | freshwater metagenome | isolation source: river surface water | place: USA:Blue River Watershed | collected 2017-08-17
AAATGCTAAGCATGACGCCAAAAGGTGATATGGTACGTTTGGAATTTGAAATTCCTTCAAGAGGTCTTTTGGGATTGCGTAACAACTTGTTAACGGCAACACAGGGTGAGGCTATTATGGCGCATCGTTTCAAGGCATACGAACCTTGGAAAGGCGAAATGCCAGGTCGTATCAATGGAGTTTTGATTTCTAAAGAAAAAGGATCTTCAACTACATATAGTATGGACAAATTAAAAGATCGTGGAAATTACTTCATTCATCCGAATGTAGAAATTTACACCGGTCAGATCGTTGGTGAACACATCAAACCAGGGGATTTAGTATTAAACATTTGTACAGCTAAACAGTTAACTAACTTCCGTGCTGCTGGTAAAGACGATAGCTCAACTTTGCCTCCACCACGTGAATTTACGTTGGAAGAAGCTATGGAATACATTCAAGCTGATGAATACGTTGAGGTTACTCCTGAAAACATCCGTTTGAGAAAGATTTTATTGGACGAAAACGAGCGCAAACGCGCTTCAAACAAAGCCCTTGGAATTTAAAAGGGATATTTAAAAAAATAGTATCTTCGCATAAATTAAGAACCTAAAATAACATGAAATTTGATATTGCCGTAATCGGAAGTGGACCTGGCGGATACGTTGCTGCCATTCGTGCTTCTCAATTAGGAAAAAAAGTTGCCATCATCGAAAAAGCTGATTTAGGTGGTGTGTGTTTGAATTGGGGATGTATCCCAACCAAAGCGCTTTTGAAAAGTGCTCAGGTTTTTGATTACATCAACCATGCTGCTGACTACGGAATTACTGTAAAAGATGCAAACACTGATTTCGACGGAATGGTAAAACGTAGCCGTGGAGTTGCTGAAGGCATGAGCAAAGGAATTGCTTTCTTGATGAAAAAGAACAAAATTGAAGTCATCAAAGGGTACGCTAAATTAGCAGGTAAAGGTAAAATTCAAGTTACTGCCGAAGACGGTTCAACAAGTACAGTTGAAGCAGATCATACCATTTTGGCAACAGGTGCAAGAAGTCGTGAACTTCCTTCTGTTCCCATCGATGGAAAACATGTAATTGGTTACCGTGAAGCGATGGTGCTTCCAAAACAACCTAAAGAAATGTTGATTATCGGTAGCGGTGCAATCGGTATGGAATTTGCATATTTCTACCACACTATCGGTACTAAAGTAACCATTGTTGAGTTCATGAATCGCATTCTTCCAATCGAAGATGAGGAAGTGAGTAAAACCATGTTGATGAACTATAAGAAAAAAGGCATCGAGATTTTAACTGAATCAAGTGTTGAAAAAGTTGAAGTTAAAAATGACCGTTGTATAGTTAGCATCAAAACCGCTAAAGGTATTGAAACCAAAGAGTGCGACATCGTATTAAGTGCTGCAGGTGTTCAAACCAACTTGGAAAACTTAGGGTTGGAAGAAATGGGCGTTAAAACCGACAAAGGAAAAGTGATGGTAGATGAATTCTACAAAACCAATGTTGCTGGCGTATACGCAATCGGTGATATCGTTCCAGGTCCTGCATTGGCGCACGTTGCTTCTGCTGAAGGTATTATATGTGTTGAAGCGATTTGTGGTCACCATCCACAACCTTTGAACTACGGAAACATCCCAGGTTGTACTTACACACATCCTGAAGTGGCATCTGTAGGTATGACTGAAGCTCAAGCTAAAGAAAAAGGATACGAAATTCGCGTAGGTAAATTCCCATTCTCTGCAAGTGGTAAAGCAAGCGCTAGCGGACACAAAGACGGTTTTGTAAAAGTAATTTTTGATAAGAAATACGGCGAGTGGTTGGGTTGTCACATGATCGGCGAAGGAGTTACTGATATGATTGCAGAAGCAGTTGTAGCTCGTAACCTTGAAACTACAGGTATGGAAGTATTGAAATCAGTACATCCTCACCCAACTATGAGTGAAGCGGTGATGGAAGCGGTTGCACAAGCTTACGACGAGTGTATTCACCTTTAATAAATAAATTATCTTAATAACATAAACACTCATTCCGAGGTTCAACTACCAACGAATGAGTGTTTTTTTTATGCATAAAAACCAACTCAAACTATTTTTGTAAACATGCCAATCAAAGCTTTTACCTTTAACCCGTTAGAAGAAAACACCTATATCGTTTGGGATGAAATTTCGAAAGATGCTGCCATTATTGATGCCGGAATGTACGATAGAAATGAATGCAGTCAGATTTCTGATTTCATTTCCCAAAATCAATTAAACCTAAAATACCTTCTAGGAACTCATGCTCATATAGATCACATTTTTGGAAATTGGTTTATCAAACAAGAATTCCCCAATGTTCCTTACCTACTCCATGAAGACGATGTAAAAATGATTCAGCGTTCGGAAACTATGGCTGCTTTATGGAACTTAAATTACACTCCTTCCCCATTGCCCGATGAGTTTATCAATCATGGTGATACAGTTACACTGGGAAACATTACGTTCAGAATTCGCTTTGTGCCAGGACATGCTCCAGGACATGTTATTTACATCAATGATGCCGAAAATTTTGCTGTAGTTGGAGATTGTGTTTTCCAAGGATCCATTGGTAGAACGGATTTACCTGGTGGAAACCACGAGCTGCTTTTAGAAAAAATTCGTACAGAGATATTTACTCTACCCGAAGAAATGGAATTATTCTGCGGACATGGGACATCAACAACGGTAAAAAGAGAAATCAATACCAATCCTTTTTTCAATTAAATCTTTTACCATTTCAAATTGTTGAATTGATATGTTGTCGGCCAAGTTGGATTATATCGCACAATTGCTTTGGGAAGCTGGAATTTCAAACTGGGTGGTTTCTCCAGGTTCTAGAAATGCACCCATTGTAGCTGCATTAATAAAACACGGTCAATTTCACCTTTATTCTTCCCCCGACGAACGAAGTGGCGCATTTATCGCTTTGGGGATTTCACAAATCAATCAATATCCAGCAGGATTTATTTGCACCAGTGGTTCCGCTTTGGTCAATGCGTTTCCTGCTGTGGTGGAAGCATATTACCAACGAATTCCCTTGGTTATATTGTCGGCAGATCGTCCCGAAGAATTAATTGATCAGTGGGATGGACAAACCCTTCGTCAACCTGGAATTTTTGGAAACTATGTGCGTTGCAGTTGGCATGGTAATGCCCGAAACGAATCTAAAGAATCGTTAACCAAAGGTATTTATCATTGCATTCAACAATCACTTACCCAAATTCCTGCAGCAGTTCATTTGAATATTGCGCTGTCTGAACCCATATATGAAGGCATTGAAGCACCTTTTCAATACGCTGAAAACATACCGCCCTTTGTTTATCTTACCCCTCAACCGGAAAAGATCGAAATTCAAAGGGTTCAAAAATCCATATTTTCTAATGCCCAGAATTTCGAGGAGTTAATAGAATTCCGAAAAAGTAAAATTGCTGTTCTGGTGGGACAAAACCCACCATCGCCGTTAATTAAATCTGTTCTGTCGGAATTGCAGAATATTGTCCCCGTATTTACGGATATTTGCAGTTCTCAAACCCAAGTGGGTTTATCTCATTGGGATTGGGGAATGTTAAAACGGGAAATTCCTGCCTCGTTAGAACCCAATATATTGGTTAGTTTAGGCACGGCAACGATTTCCAAACCATTCAAACAATTCATCAAAAAATCCCAACCCAAGCACATTCATATCGGGTTATTTGAAGAAGTTGGAGATCCGTTTGAAACCAAACCCGAGCGCTGGAAAGTCAATGAAGCGGACTTTCTGCAGGCCATTTTGGAGATAATAAAAACGAATTACGATCATAACAAATCCATTCACAATTATTTAAATAACTGGAAGGAATTCATTTCCAATCAACCATTAACATCAGATTCTTTACCCATTCCGTTCGGTAAAGAATTGCAATTAATGCAAAATATTTTCCAAAAAGCCGATGAAAATTGCATAATTCACCTCGGAAATTCCATGTCCGTTCGCTATGGAAGTTGGTCGGGACAAACCCAAGCACAGGTCTATTCCAATCGTGGAGTCAGTGGCATTGACGGTTGTTTAAGCACTGCAGTGGGAGCCGCAATAGCATCCCCCGAAAAACAAAACATTGTTATTTTAGGCGATGTAAGTGCTATTTATGATTCGCATGCGTTGTGGACGAAATTACCACTCAATCTTACTATTTTGGTTTACAACAACGGCGGTGGTAGAATTTTTGATTGGATTGATGGACCCAATAAACTGCCTGAATTACGCCAATTTATTCATACTCCAAAAGAGTTTAATATGGAACATCTATGCAATTTATATTCTGTTCAGCACTCTAAATTCGCGGTGGATCAGATTGACTCAATCATTTCCTATGTTTTCACAACAGAAACACTCGATAATCAAAGTGTACGTTTTATTGAGTTGATTTCTTGAAATTTACCAATGACAATTTGATTATCAAACTGGAATAAAGGAAATGTCAATGCCTTGGGCTCAGTAATTAATTTATTGAATTGAACGTACCTCGAACAAAAAGTTCTTTTTAAAAACGACCGCGATCCAAATCGCGTTGAATATCACGATCTTTTATATCATCGCGTTTGTCGTAAGTTTTCTTACCTTGTCCCAAACCGATTTCAAGTTTCATCCAACCTCGTTCGCTTTCAAACAGGCGAATTGGGAACACAGCATACCCTTTTGACTTTATTTTACTTTCGATACGATGAAGTTCGCGTTTGGTTAACAACAACTTTCGCTCGCGAAGAGGCTCATGGGCATTGTAACTGGCCTGTTTCCATTCAGAAATATGCATATTTTTCAGGTACAACTCACCGTCGTTAAAGTAGCAATATCCGTCACCCATATTTACAGAATTGGCACGTATGGATTTCACTTCCGGACCATTTAATTGTATTCCAGCAATAAATTTCTCCTCAATATGGAAGTTAAAACCGGCCTTGCGGTTTACGATTTCAATTTTTTTAGGAGATTTATCTTTTGCCATGTTTCAATCCGTTACGTTATAATCTATTGTTTACTTTAATCAAATACGATAAAAAATATCATAATAGAATCGGTTATTTTTTCAAACTTGAAATCAAGCTCTCAACTCTTTCTTTCTTCAAAATTGCCTGTCCTTGTTCACCCTCTGCAATAATTCGATCCCCAACTCTAACTTGAAAATCGCAATTGATCTTATTTCCAGAAAGGAATTTTATTGTGGCTGTAATCTTGACTATTTCGCCCAATAAAGCGGGAGAAACATGCTTTATATTCAAAAATGTGCCTATTCCTTCCTCGTCAGCTTCTTTCATTTGCAACACGAACTGTCGGCAAGTCCATTCCGCATCTCTGCCCAGTGCAAATGTTGAATAAAAGGGATGCACCATTTCGCCTTGAAACGCAGCCAAATCGGATTCCTCAACTAAAAATTCAAGTGAAACGGTATCACCAATTTGGTATATGGATTTCATTTTTCAGGGTTTTGGGGGATGTTTTTTCGGGGGATGTGATTGCTGTTCGCCCAATAATACTGGGGTAAGAAGAATGATTTTGAAATTAAATCAAAACAGGCTTAACCTTTATGATATTTCCGAGATCAGTTCTTTTGCATCAATTTCCATATGACTAGCATCGTATGTGCATTCACCATCTCTAACAATAACAATTTGTGGTGATTCATGATGTACTTCCAATTTTTCGGCAATGTAATTGGATACATCGCGGTGGGCAATCAAATCCAAATAATAAAAATCTGCTGTTTCAAGCACTTCAGGTTCAACGGATTTCAAGCGATTTAATGCCATACTTGAAATAGAACAACGAGTTGAGTGCTTGAAAAACACCACAGGTTTAATGGAAGAATGTGCTACAGCATCATCAACTTCCGAGATTAGAGTCAAATTTTTCCAGCCGTTCAGCATAGAAATTAACGAACTTGAAATGTTTTTTGACCCATTGAAGGACAACGGTCTTTTTTACGAGATCCGCAAGAGGTAAACATCAACAATGCAATTCCAACGATAGCCATTAACTTTGTAGTCTTCATGATTTCCGAAATAATTTACAAATTAAACGCTTTTGACAGCAATTTCGTTGCCTTATCGGAAATAAATAATGCGGAAAATGCAAAAAAAACTCCCACAATCGGTGAATTACAAAAAAAATACGGCGAATTCTTACCAATAGCGTTGGAGCAAATCAAATTAAACGGCAAAGTCAAAAAGAAATTACCGGCTTGGGTAAATGCAAAATGCCTGTTCGAACAACGTGCATTCGAGCAATGTACTTCGCAACGCGTTGCGGAATGGAAAGCTAATTTTTTCAATACTTCTCGTCTATTAAGCTTAACCGGTGGATTTGGCGTAGATGATTGGGCATGGGTTAAAACTGGCGCTCAGGTGATTTCCACCGATCCGAATAAAGAACTCAATCATTTGGTTCGCTGTAATATGCAGCGATTGATGGCTTCGGATAACCCTACTTACACCCGATGGGATCTAACCGCCGAGGACTTTTTGAGCAACCCTGAATTTCATTCGCGAATTCCATCCCTCGCAACCAAAAAATACATGGTTTATATGGATCCCGACCGACGAAAAGGGGATGAACGTTTGGGAGGCAATGCGAAAGCGTTTACGCCCAATTTTGTTGAAATCATCAAAGCTCAATTCACTGAATTTAAGACTTGGTTAATAAAATTAAGTCCCATGACTGATGTTCATTTTTTGCAAAAAGAACTGCCCTATCCCATCCGATTTTACTCCATTTTCTACCAAGGAGAGGTGAAGGAATTACTATTAGAATTGGGCGAAGGGATTGAAAAAACGGAATTTAAATCGGTGTATTTAACGGCAGAACATTATGAAATTTGGGATGCGCATTTGATGAAATCTTGGTTTAAAATGCCGCTTTCGGATTCAACCTTGAATCTAAACAATCATACATATTTTTTTGAACCTCACGGGGGATTAAACTGTCTGGGATTAAATCGGGAAATAGATCGATATCTAATGTCCGTTAATTCAGGTAAAACCTTTTATCTTTCGTCATTTCCATTGCCTAATTCATTGGGTAGATCCTTAAAAATCAACACGGAAGTTCAAGGGAGTTTAAAGCAAATAAAACAGCATTTATTGGAGATAAACATCCAAAAAGCCTCATTAACGGCACGAGAATGTAAGGGCATTAATGCCACTGAAATACAGAAAAAACTGGGGTTAAAAGAAGGCGGAAATCATACCCTTTTCATTACGCAAAAAGAGGGATCATTTCGTTGTTGGATTTGCGAAAATACCGAAATTTAATAGTGCATGAAGTGGCCATGAAAAATGATTTCAAGCACTACAAAAAGCAAGCACTAATAGAAAAGTAGTTCTATTCTATAAATTAACTTTTAGAATTCACTCGAGAAACGTAATCTTCTAACGCGGCAACCATACTGGGCATTCCTGGAGCTGGAGCTGGAATATCCAAAATCAAATTGTGTTCGCGAATGGCTTGCGCGGTACTTTCTCCAAAACCCGCGATACGCGTATTATTTTGAACAAAATCAGGGAAGTTATCGAAGAGTGATTTGATATCGGCTGGACTGAAGAACACCAAAATATCATAAAACACTTCTTTCAAATCGCTCAAATCCGAACTTACGGTTCTGTATATGATGCATTCGGAAAAATCATAGCCATTTTCATTAAAGAAATCTGGAATGGAAGGTTTACGAATATCGCTGCAAGGAAAAAGAAACTTCTCTTTTTTGTGGTTTTTAAAAAGTGTCAAGAAATCTTTTTCATTACCTTTCGAAGTAAACATCTTGCGTTTTCTTGGAACGATATACTTTTGAACGTAGTTGGATACGTTTTCGTTGATTGAAAAGTACTTTGTTTCAGGCGACATTTCCACCTTCATTTCTGCTGCTAACGAGAAGAAATAATCTACAGCATTTCTCGAATTGAAGATAATGGCTGTGTATTCAGCAAAGTTAATTTTTTGCTTACGAATTTCTTTTGGCGTTAACGGTTCGATATGAATAAACGCCCTGAAATCCATGGTTAATTTGTGCTTCTTTACAAATTCCTCGTAAACGTTTCTTCCTGCCTCTGGCTGGGGTTGAGTAATGAGGATGCTCTTTACTTTTTTCTCTCTTTCTGGGGTCGTCATATTTTAAATTGAACTGCTGAGAAACTTAAAAACAAGTAGGTAAGGAATTATTTCCAAGGCGCAAAGGTACAAAATTGTAGTTAATGAAATTGCATTGTCGCGTAAAATTCCCCATAGCTGAAACAATAAACGCACTGATATCCAAACAATTAACACCGACCATAACCATACAGAAATTGATTGATTTTGCATTTCCGTAGCGTTATAATAAACATAAAGAAACACTGGAAGGCTCAAAAAGGTAAAAACAAGATTCACATTTATCTGTCTTTGCACCTGTCTATTTAAGATTCCTGCTAGCTCCATACTGCCTGTAAAAATCCATTGCAATAAGTACAAAACTGAGAAAAATCCTCCAACCGCAACGAGCAACAATAAGTAGATGTAAAAATTATTTAATCGGTTGTACTCAGACGTGATTAAACTCAGCATTACCCCTTGAGAGAATACCAAAATTCCAATGGCATAAGCATGGATTGAACCAGCCGCAGATGAAATGGCTTGTTCACGCAATAAATCTTCGAAATGATAGGACTTTAAAAAACTACTTAAACGAAGTTCCAATTGCTTACCAAATGCAGCTCGGAAGTATATGATATACAATGCAATGAATACACTAATTCCAAAAAACCAAAATTTACCCCGGGCTTTTCTCAGATATGTGTCGTGTAGAAATGGATTAAACGGATCGTTGGAAACGCGCACTGTTTTATCGGGTATTTGCAAGTAAAAAGGCGAGAGAAACCGTTCCTTCTGTTTGGGATTTCTCAATGAATCAATAAAATACATGGCCGGATAATCATCCCAACTACTTAACTGCATCAAGCTATCAACAAAAGCACTATCCGATGAACTCAGCGTGTAATTGGTATTGGTATCAGCAACGGAATAACTGGAAGAAGGGGTGATTTGCGCGGTGGCTTTTTGAACTAATAATTGTTCAATAATCGCAGACACATTGCGTTTGTTTTGGAGATTTTTTTTAGGGGATGTACTTTCCATTCCCGCCATAAATGCGGTGCAAAAAGGCAACAAAACGAAGCCTAACAAAAGGGTGATCCGCTTGAATTCACGCCCATGTCTCACTTTGAAATAAGGAAATTTAGGGCGGGAATTTTGCATAATCTGCAAAAATACATGATTGAATGCAAACTTTCGCTGAACTTTGCATGGTGCTTGGGTTATATTTTCATGTTCCATTCTGCAGAAAAGCGTGTTCGTACTGCAATTTTCATTTTAGCACTTCACTAAAAGGGAAATCAGACATGGTTAAAGCCATGATTACAGAACTAAATTTACACCATACACAGCCCAATATTTACAATCAACTTCCGTTAGAAACCATTTATTTCGGAGGTGGTACGCCTTCACTTTTAGATGATTCTGAACTCGAATCGTTGTTGCAGCAAGTCCAAAAAATTTGGAATATCAACGTTCATGATCTAGCTGAAGTAACCCTTGAATGCAATCCAGAGGATCTATCCCCCGAAAAAGTAAAACAATGGAAAAGCTTGGGGATCAATCGACTATCGATAGGCCTCCAATCATTGAGTGATGAGGAATTGAAAGTGATGAACCGACAGCACACGGCTGAGCAATCAAAACATTGCGTTCAAGTTGCATTGGATGCTGGGTTTGAACATATTAGCATTGATTTGATCTACGGAACGCCTTGGAAATCAGATGTTGAATGGGAGAAAGAGCTGGATTGGGCATTGAATTCTGGGGTGAATCATTTGAGTTGTTATGCATTGACCGTGGAAGAGAAAACCTTGCTTGCAAGTCAAATTAAACGAAATCAACAACCCGAGCCTCCAGAAGAAAAAATGGTTCGCCATTTCGAAATTTTACAATCCAAAATAGCGCAATGGGGTTGGGATGATTATGAAATTAGTAATTTTTGTAAGCCGGGACACAGAGCCATACACAACGGAAATTATTGGAAAAGAAAAGCGTATTTAGGCATCGGTCCATCTGCTCATTCATATGATGGCGAACGGACTCGAACTTGGAATATTGCAAACAACGCAGAATACATGCGAAAAATTGAAAATCAATCTATTTGGTATGAATCTGAAACGTTAAAACAAAAAGATATTTTCAATGAAAAAATTATGACCGGTTTGCGTACCAAAGAAGGAATTTTAAATGAAACTTTTTCATCATTAAATCCCAAAAACATGCGTTTTATTGAAAATAAAATTAAAGAATTTTATAACTCTGGATATGTTAATTTTTCAAACGGTAGAATTTCTCTAACTCATTCAGGAAGATTAATTTCCGATCATATTATTAGTGAATTAATGATTATTGAATAATTAATTATTTTCTCATACAACGTAAATCATTATTATTGTGTCTTTAATTTCATTAAAGATGAAAAATCGTGTCTACTCCCCCGTTAGCAAGACTATGAAACATGTTTCACAGACTTTCGCCTTTTTGATTTTGACATTGGTGTCGCTTTTTACCAATAACGTCAATGCTCAAAATTCAAAAGTTGGATTTTCAGTTAAGACAGAATGTCTATACGTTTCTGCAACTGCGTATTCCTACGACACTTCTTGTCAAACTTTGTCTTGGAGACATGGAGGAACAACCACAGTTCTGGGTTATGGCCCAACTTTTAAATACAAATATTCTCAATCAGGTGGATATACCTTGTGCTTGAAAGTGGTAGATAATTGCAAGAAATGGGACACGTTGATATGTTACCAATTTAAAGTTACTGCTTGTCCTTGCGATACACAGAAAATTGCATTCAAGGCTGTTTACGACACCACAACTTGCGGAAAAGTAAAATTCAGCACACCTGGAGCAACGAATACAAGTACATCCAAGACCTATTCTTACAATTGGGATTTTTCTGATGGCACGACTTCTACCAACGGAGACCCTGCTCACACGTTTTCAGCAAATGGCACCTATAAAACTTGTGTAACAATCAAATGGGTTTTAAGTGGTACCAATACACAATGCGTTAGAACTCTTTGTGAATCTGTAAAAATTGGCTGTTATACCACAAAAGACACATCCACGAAAGATAGTACTATTTACAAAGACAGCACAGGCGGCGGAAAAGACACAACCAATTACAAAGACTCTACTGGAACTAAAGATTCTACCAATTATTCGAAATGCAATTGGTCTAAATTTTATTTCTACATGACTCCTTTAAATAACAGCTGCAATCGTTATTTGATTAAAGTAGTTAATTCAGATAGTTGTGTGTCAACGGCGATTAAAGTTTCTCAAAATGATAGCACATTAATTATCCAAAAAGGCACCTCATTGGAGTATACTTTCCCCAAAGATGGAACTTATTACGTATGTATAAAAGGATATAACAGCTGCCAAAATTGTGATACGGTGATTTGTAAATCCATTACAATTAAATGTTCAAATACCAGCAAATGCAATTGGAAAACAAGAGGATTAAAATTTGGTGGATTTAAAAACACCACAACATGTGGTAAAGTTGTTTTCGAAGCTACAAATCTTCAAGATACGTGCGTACAATATAAAATGGTGATGAATGGAGTCGTAATCTCAGAGAAACGAGTTTATACACATTACTTCACCAAAAATGGAACTTACAAAGTAGGTTTAAAAGCATACGATAAATGCAAAGGCTGCGACACTACCTTATGGACTGAAGTTGGTATTGATTGTTTCCCCAAAGATTCCACCAACGGAGGAAATGGTAGTACCAATGGAAAAGATACTACACAGGTTAAAACCTGCGATTGGTCGAAATTCGACTTCACTTACATTCAATCAAAATCCAATTGCAAACGCTACCTGATTAAAGCTACAACAACCGATAGTTGTGTAACCTATAAAATGAAAGTAGTAAGTGGCAATACGGCAATTTATTTAGAAACTGGATCTGCTCACGAATTCACCTTCCCTTCAAATGGTTATTACAACGTTTGTATGTGGGGATATAATAACTGTTACAAATGCGATACCTGGGTTTGCAAAACGGTTTATATCAAATGTGAAAGTGCTTCCACTTCTAATTTAAATGAGAATCAGTTCACAGTTTCTCCTAACCCGTCTCTAGATTTCATTGTGGTGCGTAACGCTGATGCTTCTCAAAATTCAACCATTCAAATCGTAGCAACAGACATGTTGGGCCGTGAAATGATGAATGTTAATACAAGCACTAATCAATCCATTTCAACTGCTCACTTGAGTGGGGGAATGTATTGGTTAACAATTAAATCAGATAAAGGCTCTCAATCCATGAAGTTGCAAATAATACGTTAATTTGCTACTTTTATCCGACAAAAATAAAGTTGAATAATAATTTATCTCGGCTGATAAAAATCATAGATTTGAATTTCTTAACTTCGTATTTTTGTAAAAACGTTTAATATGAATCGTCAAACCAATAACAACATCTTAGTCCCAACCGACTTCTCTGAAGTAGCAGATTGCGCATTGAAGCATGCCATTGCCGTAGCAAAAGCATATAAAAACGAAATCACATTGATGTACATCGTGGAAGATGGTTTTCTCGGGGGAATTTTCAGCAAATCCCAATCTGAAATCATGAGAGATGCTATCGTTACCAAATTAAACGTTAAAGCACAGGAGATTGAAAGAGAAACGGGAATCAAAGTAACAACCCGTGCGGAATCAGGTAAGGTGTATAAAACCATTTCTGAAATTGCAAATGCTGAAAAGTTTGATTCGATCATTATGGGTTCTCATGGTGCAAGCGGACTTGAACAAATTGTAGGTTCCAATGCTTCTAGAACCATCCAATACGCTGAAGTTCCTGTTGTCGTGGTAAAAAGCACTAGTCTAGGCGCGGAAGGATATAAGAAAATTGTTATGCCATTTGACTTGACCATAGAATCTAAGCAAAAGTTAGAATGGGGAATCAATATTGCTCAAAAGTTCAATTCTGAAATTCACATAGTGTATTCTAAATCGGATGACGAGTATTTGGATGCGAAAATGAAAGCAAATATTGCTCAAGTTAAACACACGCTGGAAGACCATAAAGTGAAATACGTTATGTACGAATTCAAAGATTCAGTTCTTGATAACTTCGCTAATGAAATTCACAACTACGCGAACATCATTAACGCTGACTTGATTGTAGCTATGACTCATACAGAAAAAGGAATTTCTGAAATGATTATTGGTACATTGACTCAACAATTGGTAAATCGTGCAAATAATGTCGCAGTAATGTGTATTCATCCCAAAGAAACTGCGTTTAACTACGATTATTAATTCATCACGCGCCGAGTCTCTATTTATTGATTCATTTATAGATTTGCAAAAAGAAAAAGCCCGGTTTTCACCGGGCTTTTTCTTTTTAAACACCAAAAGTGTCCTTAAAATCAAATCCTATTTTACTTAAAAATCCAAGATTATACCAATTGTTGGTAGCACCGTTCCACCTTCATTCACTATGTAATCGGGAAGATATTTATTGGAATTATTAGGGTCAACAATCAATGTTCCATTGGCATTTTGAGCCGCAATTAATGTTTCAGGACCATAATATTTAGCATTGAAGAAATTCTGAATATCAATGTATAAGTTCAAAGACCATTTCGGACGATACCATACCTTGTCAACACGGATATCAAACTGATTAAAATTACCCACTCTACCTGTATTCAATAAGTTATAATTTGGTAATGCTACGCCACGAATATCCCAGTAAGCGCGATTCATACTGCGATCAATATCCACGGGCGTAAAAGGACGACCCGTAACAAAACGCCACTTCGCTCCAACTTCCCAATTTTTCTTCAACTTTTTACCTGCCGTAATACTCAAATTATGACGACTGTCCCAAGAACTAGCAACATATTCACCGTTTTTATCTTCAAATTGCGACCATGACAAGGTGTAACTCAAAATTCCATACAAACCATTGCGCGATCTTCTTTGAACTAAAAATTCTGTTCCATAAGCACGTCCTTTCCCTACAGATGAAATGGGTTCATTACCCAATGCCGAAAATTCTGCGCCTAAATTTGCTAAGCTAATGCTATCGTTCAATGTAAATGGATAACGGCTATACTGTTTGTAAAAACCTTCCCAAGTGATCTTCGTTTCTGAGCCTTGATTGTATTGAAAGCCCGCTGAAATCATTTGATTGCGAATGTATTTTGTTCTCTCCTTGTTTTGGAGGATGTTTGACTCGCGGTAACCCAAAATACTGTACGTGGGCAACTGATGATATTGACCCAAATTGGTATTAAAAAACAAACGCTTGTTTAATTGTGTTGAAGTAGCTAAAGCCAATGTTGGTTGATTGAATGGATTCGACATGTTGGAATTATAACTATTTCCATCAACACGCACGGAAGCCGATAAAGAAGTATTGGAGAAAACATTTCCTGATAATCGAGCAAATGCGTTGTATTTAAATAATTCCAAATCATTTTTGAATGCTACGTTTCGAACACCTATGGGAGTAATCACTTTGAATTCATTATCGATTCCGTATTGAGAATATTCCGTTCCTGCACCCAACATCCATTTCCAACGATCCAATTTACCGGTATGTTCAACGCGCAATTTGTTTTCTTCCTCGGTACTGATGTAGTTTAAAATTCGGTTGTTTGGATCGGATTCATCGTTATTTTTGTACTTATTGGATTCGTTGTAAAGCATATTTCTGCTTAAAAACACCTGTGTTTTAGTTGCTTTTCCGTAGTGCGTATAAATCGCTCCAAACGTATAATTCCACTGAGAAAAATATGGGATATTTCCCAAAATGTAACGGTTAGATTTCAATCGAGCTGAATCCGTTAAACCATCATTCACTTTGGTATTTAATTTAAAGAAATCAAATGCACCTACTGTAATAAACGTTAAATTGTCTTTACCTTTTAAATCTATTGAAACTTTACCTTGATAGTCAATAAAATTAGGCAAAAATGGCAGCTTCAACAAGGTGAATAACCCTTGTAAATAGCTTTGACGAGCAGAGAATATATAAGTTACTTTTTTCTTCTTACCTAACGGTCCATCGGCAGTAAAACCCAAATCGCTACTACCTAAGGTAAATCGATATTTCCCTTTTTGTCTGTTGCCTTCAATTTGCTGAAAATCTCCAATGGCACTTAATCCATTCGAATAATTCACAGGGAATGCACCGGTGTAAAAATTGACATTTTTGATAAAATTCACATTCAGCAATCCTACTGGTCCACCTGAAGCTCCTTGGGTTTGAAAGTGATTGATCACCGGAATTTCAATACCATCTAAATAAAATTTATTTTCAGCTGGAGATCCTCCACGGATAACGATATCATTTCGAAAACTTGGAACCGAAATAACACCGGGAAGAGATTGAATAATTTTAGAGATATCTCTATTTCCTCCAGGATTTCGTTCAATTTCACGAATCGATAATTCTTGAGCAGATAATGGAGATTCTACGTTTCTTTTTTGTAGGGATGACCGTTTGATTTTGACTTCGCCAATTTTATCGACCAAACTTTCCATCTCAATGGTAATAGGCGCTTGCTTATCATAGGTAAACAACTGTTCAAAGCTGCGCGCTTCCTTGTAACCGTCGGCTTCTGCACTTACTACATAGAAACCTGGTTCTTTGATTTCAATGGAAAACTGTCCTTCCGAAGAAGTAACGGCGGTGAATTCTGTTTTTTCAATGGCAATTTTTGCATTCGCGATGGGCTTTCGGGTGCTCTCATCAATAACATTTCCTTGAATTCGAATGGATTGGCCAAGCAGCGAATTCCATCCCCCGAAAAACAAAAACAATCCGATAAGTTTTGAAAAATTCATAGATGTCTTGTTTAACAATTGAAGAATAAAAGTGTTTAAAAAATCAACAAAATTCCTAAACAATATTTCAAATTTCTATGAATTTTGCCCTTTTATATGGAATAAAAAGTCGCGTTAAACAGGATTAAATGATTCATTAATAGGTAGAAATACGACAAACGAGCCAACTGCGACGTTG
>JACCDQ011473968.1_pt1 | contig 16111 bp, 18 predicted proteins | sample 7446031 | NCBI WGS metagenome assembly JACCDQ01 (sample SAMN15323442, study PRJNA562643) | freshwater metagenome | isolation source: river surface water | place: USA:Blue River Watershed | collected 2017-08-17
AAAAGTGGGCTCTATGCCCTCAAGTTTTTGCTTGATTGCATCATCGAATTGATCAGTTTTCATAAAGATTGTTTGTTAAACCGACGGCGAATAAATGCGGATAATGTGTTTTTATCATTTCTTGTAGTTTTAGTCGAGCTTTCATGAAATTCGACCGAGAAGTACCCTCGTTAATGCCTAGCATATCGGCTATTTCTCGATGGTTGTACCCATCTACGACGTGCATCATAAAAACGGTGCGATAAGAGGTGGGCAGTTTTTGTACCAACGCCAATATATCTTCGGCAGCCAGCTTATCAATCACATTTTCGTCATACACGGGCATACTTGCCTGCTCTACTTCTAAACTGTATAAATTTTTCTCTCTTTTATGGTAATAGTTAATACTTGTATTGACTAATATGGTTCTAAACCAAGCCTTGAACGACTGGATATTTTCGTATTTATGAATGCTCTGAAACACCTTCATAAAACCGTCGTTCATGATTTCCTCGGCATCTTCGTGGTTAGAAGAATAGCGCAAGCAGATGTTTTTAGCATAACTAAAAAACATCTTGAACAAAACCTTTTGAGCATCAGGGTTTTGTTCTCGACAAGCCTGCAAGACGCTTTCGAGGTTGTTTTTATCGAAGTCGGTATGTTTTTTCTTAAAAAACAAAGGATTGATTTTTAAATAGTTAAATAATAAATATTATTGCAAAATTATGAACTATAAATTATGTTTTTCATTTTCAGTAACTTATAGTTTTATTGAATCAAAATTAAGTATATATCCCTAAAAAATAACATTTTAGATTCATAATGCAGCATTCACAACTCCGCACTCATACTTAATTCCCTACTAAGTTAAATTTTGTATTAAGCAAAGTTATGTAATTGTACTCGACAAAAAAAAGCATAAGTTGTTGTTTGGCAAAACATTACACTTTGTTTTGGTTCTATTGTCTAAAGGTAGATTGTATGAAATTACAAGCAATTATCCATACCTCCTTATTTTATATCAACTTGTCCTATTTGTGACGATTGATTTCAATTACCATAACCGACAATGTTTTTAAAACGTTGCCTGTACAATTTTTTTTTTTTTAGGCAACGTTCTACAAACGGCTGTAGTCATGTATGGTATAAAGTAAACAATTCAGTTTCAGCCCAAAGATGATAACGCTATGAGGATTTTAGCAATTGGAGGATACCCGATTTTGGGATATGGCGTTCCGCACAAAAAAGGATTTATGGAGGTTTTTGCCGAAAGCCTAAACAAGCTAGAACAAGCGTCGGTAAAGGTAGATTATTACGTTCATTTTTCTATGGAAAATACCATAGAGTTTTTATTAAATATTGGCCAGCAAATTCATCGTTATGATTTGATTATCATACAATTAGGAAATAGCGAGCTGTTGGCTACTGATGGTATTATACAACTTAAAAAAGCCGAAAAGCAGGTTTTCAACGAAAATCGTCTGTTATTAGAACAATTATATGTAAATACAACTGAAGTAGCCGATAATATTAGTAGCCTCAGAGAAATTTACAAACCAAGTAGCAATAAGCCCCCCAAAGCAGGAGTTCATCAATTACAATGGTACTTCAAACGTGCGATTGTAAAACAGTTGTACAAATTTGGGAAACTTGGCAGGCTAAAATACTATCGACGACTCCAGAAAGTCATTTTGAGTTTGCTTATGCCCGTAAAAGAGCATTGTATTATCGTATCGCCTTTTCCTTGTATTAATCCATGCCACAATTACCTCCGTGATTTAGGGCGGACTATTACGCAAGAGGCGTGCTCAGAACAAGCGTTTCATTACCTGCCGAGCGAAAATTTCATAGAACAACATCCCTATTTTTTCTTGCCCGACGGGCTACATATCAACGCACTCGGGCATCGGGTTTTGGCAAGCCAGTTATTGAAATTTTACAGACAAGAAATCAGAAAACATCCATACTTTTTTCAGTTATGTTCAAATTGATAAAAAACATCCATACGCAACAGAAGCTCACAGGAATAGCCGTGATGGTTTTATGTTTTTTGGCGAGTTGTTCAAAGAATACAGATGTTACACCCAGTTCGTCAAACAACACCGCCGACATCAATACATGGATTTACAGCACCATGAATGATGTATATTTTTGGTACGACCAGATGCCTGCACTTGCGACGCTAAATACCTCAGAAAGCACCGAAACCTTTTTTGAACGATTAGTCTATCAACGTAGTACAGTGGACAGGTTTTCGATGGTAACAGCCGATGTGGATGCTTTAGAGGAATCGTTTAATGGTGTTTCGAGAATCTTTGGAATTCGTTATTTGTTGGGCTATTTAGACAGCAGCCATACCAATATGGGCTTGTTTTTGAGCTATGTTATCCCTGCTAGTCCAGCCGCTAATGCGTCTTTGCAACGGGGCGATATTATCGTAAAAATCAATGGACAGAACATCACCAGTAGCAACTACACTGCCTTGATGGGAAATAATAGTGCAACCTTTACGCTGGGCAAAATTTCAAATGGTGTAGTCGTTGAAGATACCAAAACAGCCACACTGACCAAAGCAGAAGTAACCGAAAACCCCGTTGGTTTTTCAACGGTCATTCAAAAACAAACGGTCAATAAAACCATTGGCTATCTGGTTTATACCCAATTTATTCCTGGCTTAGACGCAGGCGATGCTCAGTTGTATGATAATCAATTACGCCAAATTTTTACAAATTTTAAAAATCAAGGCGTAAACGAATTGGTGCTTGATTTACGTTTTAACCCTGGCGGATACATCAGTAGTGCCACAACATTGGCCTCGCTGATTGTAAAAAATTTGAGTGCGGGTAAAGTTTTTTTCAAAAATCAGTATAACCAAAAGTACCAAGATTATTACCAAAAATTGTATGGTTCTAAGGTTTTTAATAACTATTTCACGATAGAAAGTAGTAATATTGGAAGCAACTTGACCAGAGTGTTTGTCTTAACCTCCAATAATACAGCTTCGGCGAGCGAGCTTGTTATCAACGGTCTAAAGCCTTACATGGATGTCATTACCATTGGTGAGCATACTTATGGAAAAAATCTTTTTGGCACAATCATCGGTGACGACAAAAACCGATGGACATGGGGTTTATACCTTATGCTCGGACAAACCACCAACGTCAACGGAGAGTCTGACTATGGTAATGTAAACGGCATTGCTCCTACTTACACCGTCGAAGACAACCAGATTCCATTTAAAGCATTTGGCAGTGATACCGAACCACTTTTCAGAAAAGCCCTGCAAGTGATGGGCATATCGGTGTCGGCAGGCTCGGGAGGAAGAGTTGAAGCAACGCAGGAGATTGATGTGAGCATCCACGAACATTTATCTGACACCCCTAGTAGTATTGTTAAACGCATGACAATCAAATGATTAATAAAAATAGAATAAATGCTACCCACCTAATTTATCATTTACCTAAGCACTTTTAACAAAACAAAACCAATACCTTATCACAATGACAAGATATGAATTTCTCAAATCAATGGGCTTCAAAGGAGGTGCATTAATGGCTGTATTAGCTTCTTGCCAAAGCAACGACCCTACACCTGCTAGTAGTAGTTCGTCGTCTAGTTCGAGTTCTTCTTCTAGCTCATCTTCAAGTTCTGGCTCTAGTTCATCTTCGGGTAGCAGTGGTTCGTCGTCTGGTTATTTAGTCAGCATCGACCTTACCTCTAGTACTTATGCGGCACTCAAAACGAGTGGTGGCTACGTGATTGTCAATAGTATCGTGATTGCTTGCGTAAGTGCAGGGAACTACGTAGCAGCAACGCAAACGTGTTCGCATGAGCCAAAGAAAAAAGTCATTTTTAGCAGTGGCGAATTTTTCTGTCCAGAACATGGTGCAAGATATAGCACCGCAGGCAAAGGGCTTAACAGCTTTGGGAGCAATGGCCTAACCGTTTATACCGTAACTATAGATGGCAATACATTGAACGTAAAATAAACCTGCCTTCGCTAGTTTATTCGTATATTTAAACAATTCTTGCCAATACAATCATTTTTTCATAACTACTTTAATTGCTAAATTTTAAACTTAAACTATTTTTATGACTCGTTACGAATTTCTCAAATCAATGGGCTTTACAGGAGCGGCTTTGATGACATTATTGACTGCTTGTAGCAAAGACGAATCGGGGGTTACACCTAGCACTTCGGTTGACTTCACACTTGACCTTACTGCTTCGAGCAATGCCAGTTTGCTTACTTCTAACGGATATGTCATTAGCAACAATGTGGTGGTAGCACGCACATCGGCTGGAACTTATGTAGCTGCTACTCGTGTTTGTTCACATGAAGCCAAAGCAAAAGTGATATTCCAATCAGGCGAATTTTACTGTCCAGAACACGGTGGAAGATTCAGTACCACAGGAACAGGACTCAACAGCTACGGCTCGGCAGGATTATTGACCTACAAAACAGCACTTTCGGGCAATTCTCTTCGTATATATTCTTAGTTGTATTCATAAACTTTCTTGCCATGAATTTTGTCACCTCTTTTGTTATCAGCCTTTTATTGTTTGTTTCGGGCGACTGGCAAACAGATTTTGCTACGGCACAAAAAACGGCTGCCGCCAATCAAAAATACATTTTACTCAACTTTTCAGGTTCTGACTGGTGTGTTCCATGTATCAGAATGAAAAAAGATGTGTTTGAATCGACAGCTTTTCAGCAATTTGCAACCGAACATTTGGTATTGGTACGAGCAGATTTTCCTCGTTTGGCCAAAAATAAATTGAGTGCCGAACAAGAAAAGAAAAACGAAACCTTGGCCGACAAATACAATCCAGAAGGTAAATTTCCGCTTACCTTATTGCTAGATGCCAACGGCAAAGTGGTTAAAACTTGGGACGGTTATACCAACACCACGCCCGAAGATTTTATTGCACAACTCAACAAAGGTATTCATGCTCGATAATTCATCGCCGAACCTTCCTCTTTTGCACAAGCAGGAGCATCGTCTTATGGGTAATCATTTTGAAATTAGCGTAGTGAGCCACGATGCTCATTACGCTAATACCTGTATGGATGCTGCTGTAGCAGAAATACGGCGTATTGAAAAATTGCTTACGACCTTCGACGATAATAGCCAAACCAACCGCATCAATCAAGCGGCAGGAATTGCTCCTGTGCAGGTGGACCAAGAAGTCTTCGACCTGATTGCAAGGGCTCAACGGATTTCGACACTTACCCAAGGAGCTTTTGATATTACGTATGGTTCGATAGACAAAAGTTTATGGAATTTCGATACCAACATGACCGCCCTGCCGAGTCCGGCACTGGCACGCCAAAGTGTTCGATTAATTAATTATCAAAACTTGGTGCTAGATGCCAAGCAATGCACGGTGTTTTTGAAAGAAAAAGGAATGCGTATTGGCTTCGGAGGCATCGGCAAAGGCTATGCCGCCCAACGAGCCAAAGATTTGCTCATCAGTTTGGGCGTAAATAGTGGCATCGTCAATGCTGCTGGCGACCTTACTACTTGGGGCAATCAGCCAGACGGCTCGCCTTGGACAATCGGCATTGCCAACCCAGACGCTGCACATTTGCCTTTTTCTTACTTGTCTATCAGCGATGTAGCGGTGGCAACCTCTGGTAATTATGAGAAATATGCCCTAATTAATGGTAAAAAATATTCGCATACCATCGACCCCAAAACAGGAATGCCTGTGTCGGGAATTAAAAGTGTTACGGTGATTTGTCCCAATGCAGAACTTGCCGATGCGATGGCTACGCCTATCACCGTCATGGGGGTAAATGTAGGCTTAAATCTCGTCAATCAACTGAGGCAAATCGCCTGCATTATTATTGATGATTCCAACAGAATTTATACGTCAAAAAACATCAAAATTTCATAGCTTATGCGTACTGCAAAACTGTATAGTCCGATCATTTTATCTTGTATAATTTTAGGTTTAGCGTCTTCATGCACGACTGTCAAGCCTTACCAAAAATCACGTTTGAACGACTCAGAGATGGAACTTACTTCTCGCAAATCGGAAAAGTTTGAACAAAACTTTCAGCTTTACCGAGAAGGGGCATCAGGAGCAAACGGAGGTAAAACAGGTGGCGGCTGTGGCTGTAATTAATTACAAATTGTAAATTATGAATTATGTTTTTCATTTTCAGTAATTTATATTTACAACTCAGCATTCACACTTACTGTTGCTACCGTAGCCATGCTTAAAACTATTCACTTGTCGATTTTCTTGCTCTTTTGTTTGATTCAAAACCAAAGTTTAGCCCAAGAAAAATACATCAAAAGAGTAGCACTTGCTTATACCGTTGACAAACATCGCCCTCGTGTAGGCGATACGCTTGAGGTGGTATTAGAAGCATATATTTACCCCAAGTGGCAATTGTACGCAAGTGAAAATAGGCTTTCGCCCGGGCCACAATCGGCTCGTGTTCAGCTCAATGCCCATGCCAGTATTGTTGCCGTCGGAGATTTGAAGTCTATTCAACCCAAAGTCGAATACGACGTTTTTTGGAAAGGATATGTTCGTTATTTTTTGAACAAAGCAAGATTTAAACAAAAAGTAAAAATCCTTCAAAAACAAGCAGTTATCGAAGGCAAAATCACTTACCAGCTTTGTTCAATTGTTGATAAAACGTGTATTGTTGAATCTGATTCCTTTCGTATTGCATTGCCCTAACGCAAGGAATGCTTAAACCAACCATTTTTTAGATGAAAAAATTAACCCTAGCCATTGGGCTATATATAGGTATCTTGGGCGCAACGGCCAAAGCCCAAACAACCGATACCAGTAACTACCAAAGTAGAAAATTAAAAGTAGAAGAAATTGAGTTTGTGTCGAGTTATTACCACCAAGATGGCAATAACTCTGCCGTAACGGGTGGGATTGGTACAGAAAAACTCACCGACTACGGCAATACTATCGACCTTCGTTTGTCGAAATGGGATAAAAAATCACGCCAACATTTTTTCAATTTTCAACTTGGCGTAGATGCCTACACTTCGGCTTCATCCGACAAAATCGACCCTCGCACGGTGTCGTCGGCTTCGATGTCTGACAAACGCATTTATCCGTCTTTATCGTGGAGTGTAAACAATGCCAAAAAAGGCACAAGCTTTGGGCTTGTGGGTTCGTACTCGACCGAATACGATTACCAATCGTATGGCACAGGTATTAACTTCACGAAAACATCTAAAGACGGCAACCGAGAATTTGGGGTAAAAGTCAATGCCTTTTTCGATACGTGGAAAGTCATCAAACCCGAAGAATTACGTACCAATCCCGACGGCACATTTTATGGTTCTGGCAGTGAAAGCGACCGAACGCCCGTCGATTATTCTCCTCGTAATTCCTACAACGCTTCTTTTTCTTTGGCACAGGTTATCAATAAGCGTTCGCAAATCATGCTGACCATCGACCCTGCTTACCAAAGTGGTTTGTTGGCAACCAAATACCAACGGGTGTATTTTACAGACGGTTCTGTGGCATCAGAAACCCTGCCAGACACGAGGTTTAAATTACCCGTAGGTTTGCGATACAACTATTTTGCTGGCGACAAAGTAATTATTCGCTCGTTTTATCGCTATTATCAAGACAACTGGGGCGTAAAAGCACATACCTTTAGCCTAGAAGCACCGATTAAACTTACGCCATTTTTGTCGGTAAGTCCTTCGTATCGTTTTTATACACAAACACAAGCCGACTATTTTGCTCCTTATATGCAGCATAGCAAAACCGATACCTACTATACAAGTGATTACGATTTAGCCAAATTTACGAGCCACATGGTAGGGGCGGGCATCAGAATAGTGCCTCCACACGGCGTATTGGGCATTGAGCATTGGAACTCCCTAGAGTTACGCTACGGGCATTACAACCGCTCGAATGGCTTGGCTTCGGATGTCATTACGCTTTATGCCAAGTTTAAATAAAAAGCAAGAGGATAAAGTTTTGTAGGCTTTCTCCTCTTGATACGCTCGCTAGTACATGATTTTTCTCACTTTCTTTTGTAGAAATGCCAAGAATCTATCAGAAGTTTAGCAGTAACTTTCTAATAAACTTTTTTAATTAAAATTATGCCACTATTTTTGTGTTGTAGTTTTTGATACAGAGAAACAAACATATATAGCAAATGAATCGCAAAAGTATCGTAGCCATCGCAGCCGTAGCCGTATTAGCTGTAGCTTGTGATTATCAAAGAAACAATACCATCAAGCAAAAAGATGTTCGTTTAGACGATGAGTATGTATATGGTGTACATCCAGACAGCGCTGCTGCTCAAACGAAAAAAACCTACACTGCGAAGCCTGAAAACGAAGCGAGAGCTGCTAAAATTCGTGAAAAACTTTACGGTGCAGCAGGTGCTATCGCACAAGGAAACTAAGCTTAGAAAAGCATATAAAAAAGCGTTGTTGAGCCTCAACAACGCTTTTTGTATTTTTACCAGCCTATCAAGGCTTTGAGTTGTACCAACTGATACACGCCCAAGGTAAGCACAATGCCCCAAAATACGGCAAACAAAAGCATCGTTAGAAGTATCCTCATTAACGAAACCCTAAACGACAACGCCAACAAAGTACCTCCAATAGGCGTAAAAAATAAAGGCGTAAGGCACGCAATCCCCCAAATACCTACTTTTTGCCACACTTTTACGGCTATCCTCGAACGGCGATTGAAACGTTTGGGTGTAGCTTTTCTATAACGCTGTATAATGCTGCTGATATTTGTTCCTAAAAAAGCAATGATGGTTACGGTCAGCATCATGCCAATAATGGTACAAATGGCTGTTTCCCACCATGTTAGTCCTAATAATAATCCTGCGATGGGCCCATTCAAAAATTTGATGGCTGTAGCCAACATCACAGCAAGGTACTTTTCAAAAGGCATATAAGTATGAGTGTTGAATTATGTTTTTCATTTTCAGTAACTTATAATTTTATTTAATTTTACGCACTTGATTTCTATGACAAAAACAAGGAAAAGTTATCGGAATTTTCATGTTTTTCTCTAATAAAGGCAGAAATATCAAATTTAGGTCAAACGCCGACATCACGTGGCAATCAGCATCTTTTAAATTTTCTTCCAAATTTACGAGGCTTTTACATTCTTTCTGCGTCTAAGTATAAATATCATGTTCACCTTTTTTCATAATTCTATGCGAAACCGTTTTCTCCTATGCTTTTGGGCTTACTTCTTTGTAGTCCCTAGCAACGCCCAGAGTGTATATGCCCCGCTCGACCCCGATTATTACTATGGCCTCCAACGCCTTGAAATACAACAAGGGCATTTTTCTTCTTTGATACACAGCCATGCCCTTCCTTGGGAACGCAAGAAAATTGTATCATTCCTAGAAAGCCTTCCTGCTCCTCACGATAGCATCGAAGCTTTTATAAGAAAAATGTACCTACTTGACAGCCGAGAATGGCTTTCACAACCTCTTTCACCGAGCCTTAAACCTTGGAAAAAACATTTTTATTTATACCCCAACGACGCTTATGCCGTACAAAACGAAGCTGTTGATTTGCACATCAATCCAGTTATCAATTGGCAAATAGGCAGTATTACGGGCGGTGCTCAACGCTACGTATCGCTCAATGGCAGAGGCGTAGAAATACGAGGAACGCTCTACCCTTCGATTGGATTTTACAGTTATATGACCGAAAATATCGCACGCATCCCCGACTATGTGAAAGACTACGCCGATGCCTTCAATCGGAATGCCTTACGCAAACAAGCCATGCCCGGAATGCCCAGCGAAGGGCATAGCAAATGGTTTAAGAAAGACCCACTGAGCATTGATTTTATGTCGGCACGAGCTTATCTTACGCTCAATGCCTCCAAATACTTGAGTTTACAATTTGGACATGACAAAAACTTTATTGGACAAGGTTTTCGGTCGATGATTTTATCTGATAATGCCGCACCTTATCTTTTTCTAAAAATCAATACGCATATCAATAAAGTACAATATCAGCAAATTTTTGCCCAGCTTGTCAATCCTGATACCCTCGCCATCGACCAAGTTTTTCCCAAAAAATATCTTGCTTTGCATCATTTGAGCCTTCATCTTACGCCAAGATGGCAATTAGGTTTTACCGAAAGTATTGTTTTTAAGAGAGATAGCCTCGAAAAAGGCTTCGATTTCAACTACCTCAACCCTGTGATTTTGTATCGTTTTGTCGAAAGTTTTCAAGGAAGTGGCGACAACGCCTTGCTTGCTTTAGATTTTGCCCATCTTATCAACAAACGAGCTATGTTGTACGGACAATTGATTTTAGACGAATTTATCATCAAAGAACTCCTCAGCAACAGTACCTTTTGGGCGAATAAATACGGTTTACAGCTAGGCTTTAAATACCTCAACCTAGCCAATGTGTCTCATCTCGATTGGCAAACCGAAGGCAATTTGGCACGTCCTTATTTATACAGCCATCAAGCAAGTGGGCAGCATTACAGCCATTACAACCAAGCCTTGGCCCATCCGTTGGGTGCAAATTTTGTAGAATGGGTTCATATTTTACGTTATCAACCCAGCCCACGCCTACAACTAGCGACCCACTATATCACGGCATTGTATGGCACCGACAAACAAACTAGCGACAATTGGGGGCAAAATATTTTACTTGATTACACCACACGTACACGCCTCAAACGCTTCCAAGACAACTACGGAAACACCCTTTTGCAGGGCTTATTGACGCATTTGCATTTGATAAACTTTCGGGCTTCGTATCAGGTAAAACATAAAACATTTTTGGATTTTACCTTTTTATATAGAATCAATAAAAACGCCATGGCAACCCAACAAAATACCATTTTTATGCTCGGTTTTCGTTGGAATGCAGCTTTTGCCAAAATGTATTTTTGAGGCTATTTTGAGGCATTTTTTTTCATAGAAATCATCAAAACACCCGCCAATACCACCAGTGTACCAGCTATTTGCCAAATGGAAATCGCTTCATTTAGAAAGAAATACGCCATTAGAATAGTTGCGACAGGGCCGATGCTGCCAATAATAGAAGCATTGCTCGAACCAATGCGTTTGATGCCATCTGAAATCATAAAAGAAGGTATCACCGTCGTAAACAACGCCATAACCACCGACAGCACATACACCTGCCATTGGTACGACCCCAAAGAAGGCAGCTTACTCAACAAAAAATGAATCATTACCATAACCGTCGAAATAAGCATGGCATAACAAGTAAAGCGAAGCGAGCCAATTTTCGGAATCATCTCGCCACTACCAATCAGGTACAAGGCATACGTCAAAGCACTCAAAAACACCAAGAACGAGCCAATCAATAAATCTTTTTGCATACCCAATTGCAAATCAGGCACAAAAGAACCCAGTACGCCCACGTAGGTAATCACCAATGCCCAATATTGAATATTGGTGATTACTTTTTTGAAAAAAATAGCCGACAAAATCACAACTAAGGTTGGATAAATAAACAAAATCAGCCGTTCTACACTGGCCGTCACGTAGTTGAGTCCCCAAAAATCAAAAAAAGCAGCCAAATAATAGCCCACCAGTCCGATGGCAGCCATTGCCACCCATTGTTTAAAGCTCAGTTGCGGATTATTCGTAGGGTTTTGTCTTTGTTTATACCATAAAATGACGGCATAAAAAGGTGCTGAAAAGAGCATACGCAAAGCCAATAACGATACTGTATCGACGTGGTAATGGATGTAATTGTAGCGTACCAAAACGGCTTTGCCAGCAAAAGCCACAGAGCCAATAAATACCAGTATTACGCCTTTGATATAGGATGACATACGTATGAATGCTGATTTTTAAAATGTTGTTTTTATGTAAAAAATTGATTTTCAGCAGATAACAAACTTTCAATCAGTATGAGCGATGGCATCAATTTTTTATCAACTCCTCGACAAACAAGGCAAGGAATTTCAAATTTACAGAACCTTTTTCAATCCTTCGCTATGGGTAAGGGATTCTTCTGGTTGTGGTTTTTGTGTATTTGTTGGCAAATTTGAACACCTACTTATAGCATAAGGTCATTTTACCCAACAATCAAGCACGCATCTTGTACTTTGCGGATAACTTCGTAATCTTGGAATAAGTCAAAAAAGGTCAAAGCTACGATTCGGCCTATTTTTATATTGTTTTACAAGAAACATTTTGCTAAATAATTTATAGATAGGACAATTATTCGATATGCTTCTTGTAACTTTGCAGGGCTTATAACAAAACAAAAAATTTAACTAAAACAATAACGGCAAAACCAATGTTAAATCTCGTCTTGTTTGGACCTCCAGGTGCAGGTAAAGGAACTCAGTCTGCCAAATTGATTGACAAATATAATTTAGTACACATCTCTACAGGAGATTTATTCCGTGGGCATATCGCCAACGATACCGAATTGGGCAAACGTGTAAAGCAAATTTTAGCTGACGGCTTGCTTGTGCCAGACTCTATCACCATTGAAATGTTGGAAGAAGAAGTACAAAAAAATCCACAAGCAGAAGGCTTTATTTTTGATGGGTTTCCACGTACCGTGCCACAAGCAGAGGCATTGGATGCTTTTTTAGCAGACAAAGGAGAGCAAATTTCGGGCGTTGTGCAACTAGACGTAAACGAAGAAGAAATCAAAAATCGCATTGCCGAACGCCAAAAAATCAGTGGTCGTGCCGACGACGATGCCGAGAAATTATTGAAACGTATTGACGAATATTTCTCCAAAACGATTCATGTATTGCCTTACTACGAAGCCCAAGGCAAAGTAGCGAAAGTAAACGGCATTGGTGTAATCGAAGAAATTTTCGATAATATTTGTACAGCGATTGATGCAGTAAAATAAATCATTACCTGATTGTTGCGATTGCGTGAAGAAGATAAAATACATCCAATCACTTATTAATCAAACAATTACCCACACAGGAGGATTTTGCCAGATTGCTGGAAAAATCCTCCTGTTTTTTTAAGAAAATCTAATTTATTTATAAGCCGTATGACATCAAACTTCATAGACTACGTAAAAATCAACATTCGCTCGGGACATGGAGGAGCGGGTTCGACACATTTTCGTCGTGAAAAACACGTCCCTAAAGGAGGACCCGACGGTGGAGATGGTGGTCGTGGAGGACATATTATCCTCAGAGCCAATGCCCAACATTGGACTTTACTTCACTTGAAATACCAAAAACATATTTTTGCCAAAAACGGCAACGGAGGCGAAGGAGGCCGCCGAACGGGTGCACAAGGCCAAGATATGATTATTGAAGTACCGCTTGGTACAATTGCCAAACACGCCGAAACAGGCGAAATACTAGCCGAAGTAACCAAAGATGGCGAAGAGGTGATTTTGTTGCAAGGCGGTCGTGGAGGTTTAGGAAACGTGCATTTCAAAACTTCTACCAACCAAGCTCCACACCATTCGCAACCAGGCGAGCCAGGCGAAGATGTATGGGTGATTTTAGAACTCAAAGTATTGGCAGACGTAGGTTTGGTGGGCTTCCCGAACGCAGGTAAATCAACCTTGCTATCGGTTTTGTCAGCAGCCAAGCCCGAAATCGCCGACTATCCTTTTACCACGCTTGTACCAAATTTGGGTGTAGTATCGTACCGTGATTTCAAATCATTTATCATGGCCGATATTCCGGGTATTATCGAAGGAGCAGCCGAAGGTAAAGGCTTGGGGACTCGCTTTTTACGCCATATCGAACGCAATTCTATTTTGCTGTTTTTGATTCCATCGACGGCCGAAAATATCAACGACGAATACCAAATTTTACTCAACGAATTAAAGACCTACAACCCTGCTTTGCTCGACAAAGAACGCATCATTGCGATTTCTAAAACCGATTTGATTGAGTCGGAAGAAGACCGTACACGTATCATCAGCGAAATTCCTGCCGATTTACCTTACGTGATGATTTCGTCGGTGATGCAGCAAGGTTTAACCGAACTAAAAGACCTCATTTGGCAATCGCTTCAAGCGGCTCAAACGCCAGAAGAAGAAACAGCCGAAGAGGACGATACGCAGGAAGAAGCGTAAGAAAAAACACCATGAAAAATAGTATTATTGGTTTACTCTTTGCGATGCTATGGGCTTCGGCTTCGGCAGCTACCAAAATTGGCTTGAAAGTAGCCGAACCCTTGGTTATTGGCAACTGCCGCTTTTTTATTGCTGGAATATTGATGCTCACCTTTAGCTATGGCATACAAAAGAGCCGTTTGCCACAGGGCAAAGAATGGCTACAATTGGGCATCTATGGCTTGCTCAATGTAACCATTTATTTGGGTTGCTTTGTCTTGGCTATGCAAAAGGTTTCGGCAGGCATAGGCTCTTTATCAACGGCTACCAATCCGTTGATAATTAGTATCCTATCTGCTATTTGGCTCAAAAGACCTATCCAAAAAGAAGAAATCATTGGCTTGCTATTGGGTATCATCGGCGTAGGAATTGCCACCTATCCTTTGCTTTTATCGAGTTATGCGAGTGTAGAAGGGCTCTTAATTTTGGCGACCAGTATGCTTTCGTATTCGATTGGTACGATTTATTATGCCAATCAAAAATGGGATTTACCCTTATTGAGCATCAATGGTTGGCAGGTGATGCTGGGAGGAATGTTGTTGCTTCCGCTCACGTTTATTTTTACAGATTGGACACACAACCGCTATACTTTCGATTTTTGGGCTTCGGTGCTGTGGCTGGTTGTACCCGTATCTATTGGAGCGGTGCAATTATGGCTTTATTTGCTCAAAACCGATGCGGTAAAAGCCTCTTTGTGGTTGTTTTTGTGTCCGATATTTGGGTTTATCTATGCCGCATTTCTTTTGCACGAACCCATCACTCTTTATACTTATATCGGTACTGCGAGTGTCATTGCTGGGCTATCTATTGCCCAAGCCAAGAAATTTCGTAAAGCATAATTTTGTAATAGCAGGTTTATGGTGTATTTTAGAAATCATTTTTGTTTGACCACTAAAAGATCACCCAATACCCAAGCCCTATTATATGCAAAATATTCCTCGATATTATCTTATCTCAGCCTTTAGTCTGTTTTTAATTGCTTGTAGCTTTGTACAATCTGCTGTAGAAGAACCAGTTAGTTGGAAAAACTTAGGTTGTGATTCTACGCAAAAAGTCAATAGCCTGAGCATTTACGACTTAGTACAACCTTTTTACGAATCTGATACCTTAGCACAAATTGCTCGAAGTACTAAAATATATGCGGTTGTTGTTGAATCGTCTGGAAATATGCTCGGAACAGGCATTGCCCAGCTCGATAGCAATATTCTCTCTACAGCAGCTCCTGTTAGCCCTTGGAAAATTACGTGGCACGAGCAGCAATACCTTCGTGCTTTGGTAGAATCGCCACGCTATTTGTATCAGCGTTGGGAAAAATTACTGGCTTCGGACCGAGCAATTTTTTTAGCAAAAAGAGACTCTATCAAAGCCATTATGAGCGAAAAATACCGAATTCAAGTGATTTCGGATTTGCGTTCCATTGAAAATCAACAGAAATACCTACAACGCAAACGGAGTGCTGCACCCGTATCTATGCACAATTTTGGACTAGCCGCCGATTTTGGTATTATCCAGAAAAGAAAAATATCCAATAATTTGAATAGCTATCGCTCACTAAACGAGCTAACAGCTCAATTTGGACTGACGTGGGGAGGTAATTTTATTGGCTTTATAGACCCTGGCCATATACAATACTTTAAAAATGCCGCCGCTTTAGTCAAGAAATACCCAGCCTTACGATTCGAGTTTGAACCTTACCGCTCGTACTATACAAAAGCAATGGAGCAGGCCGAAAAATCAGGCAAACAAGCCAAATACCTCGATACCGCCGAACTGCTCATTACACTCAACCAATTGCGTAAAGACCAAGCTTGTACCTGCCAAAATACAGCCGTGACGATACCCTTAACGACCATCAAGACGATTCAGCAACAGCTAAAAACAACGGGCTATACCAATAGCACCGATATGCTATTGGTGGGCGATTTGAATACCCAAACGATTTCGTTGATAACGCCCAACCAAACCATCAGTTATGCTTTGGGGACATGGCGATAATACTTTTGTTCCATGCGTTGTATCCGCTTGTCTTGTCCTGAAATAATGCTCCCGAGTCT
>JACCDQ010669480.1_pt1 | contig 16101 bp, 14 predicted proteins | sample 7446031 | NCBI WGS metagenome assembly JACCDQ01 (sample SAMN15323442, study PRJNA562643) | freshwater metagenome | isolation source: river surface water | place: USA:Blue River Watershed | collected 2017-08-17
GGGCCAGAGCAAACGCAGCCCAGGCAACGCAGGCCAGACGCTGGCTCCCGTGCATCTGGACCTGGACTTTGACAAACGTTTTGGGAGTGAGCGCGTAGGCGCCTACGAGCGCCTGCTGCTGGACGTACTCGATGGCCGTCTGAACCTGTTTGTGCGCAGTGATGAACAGGAAGAAGCCTGGCGCTGGGTTGAACCCATCCTGCAGCATTGGGCCACCGACCCGGCAGGGCCGCGGCCATACAACGCGGGCACCTGGGGCCCCAGCACATCCAGCACCATGATCGCCCGTGACGGCTTTTGCTGGGGCGAAGAGTGCTGAAGCCCGCCCCAACAATGAACTGACCACCTCCCGGAGACTCCCCCATGCTGGACCGCATCAAGGCATCCTTGCCCTCCCTGGCGCCCGCCGAGCAACGCGTGGGCAAGCTGGTGCTGGCCGATCCGCGTGCCTTTGCCAATCTGCCCGTGACCGAACTGGCCGACCGCGCACATGTGAGCAAACCCACCGTCGTGCGCTTTTGCCGAAGCATGGGCTACGACGGCCTGTCGGACTTCAAACTCAAGCTGGCGGGCAGCGTCAGCGAGGGCGTGCCCTTCATCCACCGCAGTGTGGATGCGGACGACAAGACCAGCGACGTGGCCGTCAAGGTCATCGACAACACGGTGGCGGCTTTCCTCAAGTACCGCAACGACGCCAGCGCCTTCGCGCTGGAGCATGCCGCGCAGGCCCTGGCCGACACGCACAAGAGCGGTCGACGCATCGAGTTCTATGGCGTGGGCAACTCGGGCATCGTGGCACAAGACGCACAGCACAAGTTCTTCCGACTGGGCCTGAACACCATCGCCTACAGCGACGGCCACATGCAGGTCATGAGCGCGTCCATGCTGCAAGCTGGCGACTGCGCGGTCATCATTTCCAACTCGGGCCGCACCCGTGACCTGATGGACGCCTGCGACATCGCCAAAAAGCGCGGTGCCACGACCATCGTCATCACCGCCAGCGGCTCGCCGCTGGCCAGCAGCGGGCACATCCACCTCACGGCGGACCACCCCGAGGGTTACGACAAATACAGCCCCATGGTCTCGCGCCTGCTGCATCTGCTGATCATCGACATTCTGGCCACCACAGTGGCCCTGCGCATTGGCGAAGAGCTGCAGCCCCTGCTGCGCGACATGAAGAACAACCTGCGCAACAAGCGCTACACCTGAAGCCAGATCAGCGCAATCGACGTGCCCTTGCCGTCCTGCACCGGGCTGCGCAGCAGCAGCTGAGCACCGTGCTGGCGTGCAATTTCCTTGACAATGGCCAAACCCAGGCCACTGCCAGTGACACCGGGTGCTGCAGCACGGTAAAAACGCTCAAACACATGGCCTTGGTGCTCAGGTGCAATCCCAGGACCGTCGTCCTCGACCTCGATGCCATGCGCCACCACACGAACCGTGATGCGAACGCCAGGTTCACTGTGGTGAATGGCGTTGTCGATCAAATTGCCGAGCGCCTCCCGCAGCAACACCGCATGGCCTTGCACCCTGAGGCCTTCGGTTTGGCTTTCAAAACCCAGATCATCGCCACGCTCATGGGCTCGCCACAAATGGTCTTCTGCGGCCTGTCGTGCCAGTGCCAGCAGATCCACCTGCGTCATCTTGTCCAGGTCGACACTGTGCTCGGCCCGGGTCAGCGCCAGCAGCTGTGCGGTCAGTCGCACCGCATCGTCCGTGGTGCGCACAGCGGCTTCCAGCACAGCCGACGGCCCTGAACCCGAGGTACGCTGCAACAGGCCGAGCTGCATCTTGAGTGCCGTCAGAGGGGTTCTCAGCTGATGTGCAGCGTTGTCCAGAAAGCGCTTGCGGATGGCCATCAGCCGCCCAAGACGCCGCAGGTAACCATTGATGGCCACCACCAGGGGCTGCAGCTCCCGAGGCCAAGCCTCATGCGGCAAGGCACGAAAATCATCGTCATCGCGTGTTTCGATCAAGTGGCGAAGCCGGTGCAGTGGCTGCACTGCATACCGAGCCGCCAGGGAGACCAGCACCGCTGCCGCCACAAGCAGCAAAGCCTGGCTGCCCAAAGTCTCGCGCAGGATGGTCCGGATCAATGCTTCACGGGTCTCACGGGTTTCAACCACGGTCACGTACAACAATCTGGGCTCTGCCACGGGCTGGGTGAGCACATGGGTCAGTCTGGCCAGACGAACGGGAAGTTGCAGGTAACGCGCATCGGCGAAATCCACCAGCGCAAAAAAATGCACCCGCTCTGGCGTGAACGACGGCACAGGCAAATCTGGCGTCCCCAGCAAAACCTGACCCTGCACGTCGCTGACCTGGTAGAACAACCGCGAGCCTGTATGGTTTTCAAAAATATAGCCCGTGCCTGGCCGCATGTTCAGTTGCAAGCGGCCGTCCTTCCATTGCAGATCTTCTGCCAGCGAGCGCGCAGCCACGTACAGCGCACGGTCGTAGGCCTCATTGGCTGCCTGCACCGCACGGTCGTAGCCCCACCAGGCGTTCGCCGCCATCAAGGCCATCAAAGGAAGAAGCAGGCCAGCCAGCAACCGCCACAGCAGCGAGCGCGGATGCTGTTCAACCATGACCCTGGGCCATCGAAAGCATGTAGCCCATGCCTCTGAAGGTGGCAATTCTTGCCCCGGCCTCACCCGTCAGCTGTTCGAGTTTTTTACGCAGGCGATGGATCAGGACTTCGACGGCCTCCAGCTCGGTGCCCTCTTCGGCGAACACCTGCGCATGCAGACTTTCCTTGGATACCGGTCTTTGCGGTGAGGCCAGCAGGCACCGCAATGCTGCCACCTCACGAGGTGACAAGGCCAACACGTGCCCCTGCCACAACACCTGGCCTGTTTCAGGCGTCATTTCCAGCGCACCCAGACGCAACACCGGCGACTTTATTCGGCCGGGCCGCCTCAGCAGCGCCTGGATGCGGGCTTCGAGCTCGCTCAGGTCAAAAGGCTTGGAGAGGTAATCGTCAGCCCCCAACTTCAATCCCAATACACGGTCCGGGACACTGGCACGCGCCGTCAGGATCATCACCGGCACATCGTCACCTTGCCTGCGCAATGACTCCAGCACCGTCAAGCCATCCTTGCCGGGCAGTTGCAGATCCAGCAACACCAGATCGAAGCCATGCCCGGGCGTCAGGGCCTGCAGTGCTGCAGGCCCATCGGCAGCATGCACGACATCCATGGCCCCCTGGCGCAGCGCCTGGGCCAGCCACAGCGCGATCTCGGGGGTGTCCTCGACCAGCAGAAGACGGGGCTTTCGGGTATTCACTAGGCCAGATTGACAGGAGATTGAAAGGCACAGACCGGTCGGTCCTCTGACAATGCTCAGACAGTGGCGCAGACCGCCCACTTCGTCCATTTTCACACAGGAGAATTCCATGAACGTGAGCAAGCGCGATTTCCTTGGTATGGGTGCCGCAGTCGGGGCTGGCCTGGTTCTGCCGGCCTGGGCACAAGGCAAACCCCTGTTCGACACCCTCAACATGTTCGTGCCGGCAGCGCCTGGCGGCGGCTGGGACGGTACCGCCCGAGCCATTGAGCGTGCGGCCAAAGCCGCGGGCCTTGTGGGGAACATGGCGTTTGAAAACGTCGGCGGCGCCGGCGGCATGGTCGGCCTGCCACGCTTTGTCAACCAGCGCAAAGGCCAAAGCAACAGCCTGATGGTTGGCGGTTCAGTCATGATCGGCGCTGGCATTGCCAACAAGAGCCCCATCACCATCAAGAACGTCACCCCGATCGCACGGCTGACCGAAGAAGCGGGGGTCATCGTCGTACCGGCGGCCGGCAAGATCAAGACCTGGAAAGAACTCGAAGCTGCCATCAAGGCCAATCCCAAGGCGGTGTCCGTGGCTGGAGGCAGCGCCGGGGGCACCGACCACCTGATCCTGGGCATGGTCATCAAGGCTTTGGGCAAAAACCCGCGTGATGCCGCCTACGTGGCCTTTGCCGGTGGCGGTCCCGCCAATGCTGCCATTCTGGGCAACCAGGTGGTGGCCGGCATCTCAGGCTATTCTGAATTCGAGGAACAGATCAAGGCCGGCAAGATGATCCCGCTGGCTGTCTCTGGCAAACGCCGCATCCCCGGCGTCAATGTGCCGACCCTGACCGAGCTGGGTGTGAACGTGACCGAATCCAACTGGCGCGGTGTGTTTGCCGCCCCGGGCATCAACGACAGACAGCGGGATGCCCTGATCGACTTCGTCACGAAAGTTACCCAGTCGGACGCCTGGAAGAAGGAACTTGAAACCCGCAAGTGGACCGACGCCTTCATGACTGAGCGCCCCTTCGAACGTGATCTGGCCAAGGACATCGCCGAGAAGGAAGTCCTGATGAAGGAACTGGGGCTGGCATGACGCCTCTGCGCATCGCCATCCTGCTTGCCGCGCTGTGCGGCTTGGCCGCCTGGCAGGTCAGTGTGATCCCGACCTCACTCATGCAGATGACGGTCGGGGCCTCAGTGGTGCCCGCGGCCGTAGTGGCTGGACTGTCTGTGCTGGCCCTGCTTTACGGCATCAGTGCCTGGCGTGGCGACCAAGCCGACGAAAGCCTGCAGGAAGACCAAAGCCCGCTGCCGGGCGCCAACCGGCGCCTGCTCTTTTTGCTGGGCGGCGGTCTGGCCTTCATGGGCCTGGTGGTGCCGCTGGGCTTCATCCTGCCCGCCACCCTCTGCGGCATGGGCGTGGCGCGTGCGTTCGATGCCCCGCTCAACCTCAAATCCTTCACCCTCTGCGGCCTGATCGCCGCCGTGTTCTGGGTGGTCTTTGCCCGCGTTCTGGGCGTGGGTCTGGGCCCTGGCTTGCCCTGGCTGATCTGAGCCACCGGAGTATCTGATGTCTTCACTTGATGCCCTGCTGGCAGGCTTTGGCAATGCCCTGCAACCTGTAACCCTGATGTGGGGTTTTGTCGGCTGTTTTGTCGGCACCCTGGTGGGCGTGCTGCCCGGCATCGGCCCGGCGCTCACCATCGCGTTGCTGCTGCCCCTGACCTACCATGTGCCCGCCACCAGCATGTTCGTGATGTTCGCGGGCATCTATTACGGCGCGGCCTACGGCGGCTCCACCACCTCCATCCTGATCAAGACGCCGGGTGAAGCCTCGTCCATGATGACGGCCCTGGAGGGCAACAAAATGGCTCGAAGAGGCCGCGCAGGCCAGGCCCTGGCCACTGCCGCCATCGGCAGTTTTGTGGCCGGCACCATCGGCACCCTGGCGCTCACGTTCTTTGCACCGATGGTGGTCGACGCCGCCCTCGCTTTCGGGCCAGCCGAATACTTCAGCCTGATGATCCTGTCGGTGGTCGCCGTCTCGGCTGTGCTCGGCAATTCCATGCTGCGCGGCTTGATTGCGCTGGCGGTAGGTGCCTTGCTGGGTCTGGTCGGCATCGACCTGCAGACCGGACAACCCCGCTTCACCTTTGGCCAGGCCTCGCTGCTCGATGGCATCGAAGTGACCGTGGCGGCAGTGGGCATCTTTGCCGTCGGCGAAGCGCTCTACCTCGCCTGGCAGGGCCGTGAATCCAAGGGCAGCGAAGTCATGAAAGTCTCGGGCAGTCTCTGGATGAGCAAGAGCGACTGGGCGCGCTCCTGGAAAGCATGGTTCCGCGGCGCCTTCTACGGTTTTCCCATCGGGGCCATGCCGGCGGGGGGGGCTGAACTGCCTACCCTGCTGTCCTACTACACCGAAAAGAAACTGAGCAAACACCCGCAAGAATTCGGCCATGGTGCCATCGAGGGCGTGGCCGGTCCCGAGGCCGCGAACAACGCAGCGGCTGCCGGCGTGCTGATGCCACTGCTCACCCTGGGCATCCCAACCTCGGCCACCGCAGCCATCATGCTCTCGGCCTTTGAAGGCTACGGCATACAGACCGGCCCGCAGCTGTTTGCTTCGCAAAGCAGCCTGGTCTGGACACTGATCGCCAGCCTCTACATCGGCAACGTCATCCTGCTGGTGCTCAACCTGCCGCTGGTGGGCCTGTGGGTCAAACTGCTCAAGATCCCGCCACCCTGGCTGTATGCAGGCATCATCGTCATCTCTACAGCCGGGGTCTATGGGGCTGGCAATTCGGTGTTCAACGTGGGACTGCTGTTTGTCTTTGGCCTGATCGGCTACGCCATGCGGCGCTTTGACTTCCCGGCAGCGCCCTTGATTGTGGGCTTGATTCTGGCTCCCATGGCTGAACAGTCGATGAGACAGGCCCTGACCATCAGCATGGGCCAGTGGAACACCTTTGTCACCCGCCCACTGTCTGCCTCATTGCTGGCTATTGCAGTGCTGCTGTTGATCGGTCCGCCCCTGTGGCGCAGGCTCAAGCAGCGCTAAGCAGCCCTATCGCATTTTCACAATCGCCACCTCAGGCGCTGTGCTAGGCTTCACCCATGCTTGGAGCTGACGCATGAACTGGAGCGCCCGCATCGGCCTGCTGGGAGGTGTCCTGGTCATGGCAGGATGCGCCTTCGCACCAGACGCCGAAGTCGCCCGGCCTGTGCCCGACCGCCTGCCGCTGGTCTTTACGGCACAAGACAAAATCCGCTGGGAATCGATGGCCTTGCCGGGCAAGTTGCGCAGCGCGTTTCGTGTGGTGCAGCAGGATGGTCGTCTGGCTGTGCAGACAGAGTCGGCAGCTTCAATCGGCATGCTGCGGCAGAAACTGCGCATTCCCTCACAACAACTGGGTGCACTTCAATTCGAATGGCGTGCCAGCAACCTGATCGAAGGCGCTGACATGACGCAACGCGAGAGCGAAGATTCGCCTGTGCGGGTGGTATTGGCCTTTGACGGCGACCGCAGCCGGTTTTCTGCCCGCAATGCCATGCTCAATGAACTCACCCGCAGCATCACGGGTGAGGAAATGCCTTACGCGGTGCTGATGTATGTGTGGAGCAATGACCTGCCCGTAGGCACCGTGATCACCAACCCTCGCACCGACCGAATTCGCAAGATCGTGGTCGAATCCGGTCCAGCACGCCTGGGGCAATGGCTTCGGTATGAACGCGATGTCTACCGCGACTTCGAACAGGCGTTTGCAGAAGCCCCCGGCTTGTTGCAGTCGATCGCCATCATGAGCGACACCGACAACACACGCGGCCACACCCTGGCCAGCTATGGGAACATCCGGCTCGACCGAAGGCACCCCTGAGACAGCCACCGCTGCAATGTACCGCTAGCATGGGGCCATCGTCATTCATGGCATGGATCAGGAGCAATGATGTTGCAGCGTCGCCAATGGGTTCAATGGCTGGGCACCAGTGCGCTGGGCATCACGGCACCCGTGCTGTCCGCGCAAACCTCACGGCCCATCCGCATCGTTGTGCCTTTTGCAGCAGGCGGAGTGGCCGATCTGACCGCCCGCGCCGTGGCGCAAAAACTCTCGGAAAACATGGGGCAGCCCGTGCTCATCGACAACCGGCCCGGCGCCGGAGGGGTGGTAGCGGGTGAGCTGGTGGTCCGAGCCGAGCCGGATGGTCACACCCTGCTGCTCATGTCAAATGCCACTGCGGTCAGTGCCGGACTCTTCAAGGCCTTGCCCTACAACACACGCCGCGATTTTGAGCCGATCTCATTGCTGGGCTTGTTTGACATCGCGGTGGTCGTCCCTGAGGGCTCCCCGCACAAGACACTGGGTGATCTGATGGCCTATGGCCGGGCCAACCCCGGCAAGCTCAACATCGGCACCATCAATGTAGGCAGCACCCAGAACCTAGCCGGCGAGTTGCTGCGCACACAGGCCAACCTGATCGCCCAGCTGATCCCTTACAACGGTACACCCGCCGTGCTCAACGCCTTGCGCGGCGGGCAAATCGATCTGGCGGTGGAGATTCTGGGGCCCCTCAAGCCACATATTGCGGCCAGGGCGGTTCGCCTGCTCGGTGTGATGGGCGAACAGCGCCCGAGGGACATGCCCGAGGTGCCCACCCTGCGTGAACTGCCGGGGCTCAGCAATTTCCAGGTGTCGTCCTGGAATGCACTGGCGGCACCCGCCAGGACCCCCCGGGCAGTCATCGACCGCCTGCATGGCGAGGTGGCCAAGGTGTTGGCCCAGCCCGAGATGGTGCAGCGCCTGGCCAGCTTCAATGTGCAGGCCCGATCCAGCACCCCCGCCCAGCTCGCCCAGCTGCTCGACCGGGAGATCGTGCGCTGGAGCGAAGTGATTCAGCGCTCGGGTGTCCCGCAGCAATGATCAATCAAGCCTGACCCGACCCGAGGCGATCACCGGCCGCCAGCGCTCGATGTCGCTGGCAATCAATTGACCGAAGACCTCAGGACTGGCAGGGGTGGCCACCGCCCCTTCGGTGTTGAGCCGCGTTTTCATGGCCTGGCTGGCGAGGGCCTCGTTGACGTGGCGATTGAGCTTGAGCACGATGTCCCGGGGCGTCCCTGCAGGTGCAACCAGTCCGTACCACTGGTCGGCCTCGAACCTTTTCAGGCCAGCAGCCTCCGCGACTGTGGGGACATCTGGCAAAGCATCAAGTCGGCGCGGACTGGAAACCGCCAGGGCGCGCAACTCACCATTGCGGATGTGGCCCATCAGTGCAGGCGCTCCGGTAAAAATCAGTTGCACCTGACCACTGATGACGTCAGTGACCGCCGGCGCGGCTCCCCGGTAAGGAATGTGCACCATGGATGTGCCTGACTGCATCTTGAAATACTCGGTGGCCAGATGCGCAGCGCTTCCGTTGCCACCCGTGCTGTAGTTGAGATGACCAGGTCGCGATTTGGCCAGAGCAATCAATTCCCGCAGGTTGCGGGCAGGAACATTCTTGTTCACCACCAGGACATTGGGCACGCGGGCCACCCAGGCCACGGGCGCAAAGTCCCTGAGCGGTGCATAGGGCAGGTTCGGGTACAGGCTTGGATTGACAGCCAGTGTCCCAATGTGTCCCATCAGCAGGGTGTAGCCATCCGCCGGACTTTTGGCCACTTTTTCTGCGCCCAAGCTGCCCCCGGCACCCGGCGCGTTCTCGATGACAAAACTCTGTCCAAGCGAGCGGGTCAGCTCGTGCCCTATTGCACGGGCCAGAATGTCCGAACTCCCGCCGGGCGTGAAGGGCACCACAATCCGGACTGGCTTGGCCGGATAAACCTGTTGCGCCGCTGCTACCCCCCACCAGAACAAGGCCAAGACCCATAAAGCCAGTCGCTGTCGCCGCATAACTACCCCTTTGTCCACATCACCAGAGCGTCAAGTGCCAACACGGTCTTGCGTCGCAAGCATGTCCCATGTTCGCAGCAAACTGCTCGTCAACGTTGCAATGCAACGTCCCTTGCCACCTGCTGCAGAAACAATGCATTCTCTGCAGACACTTTTCCTCTGTAAGTGTAGCCACTGCCCACCGGATCGGCACCATACAACGTGGCATAAACGACAGCGGCCGCCAAATACGTTCCCAGCAGCGACGGGTGGCTCCCGTCATGATCGTCGTGCAAGACCATACCGGGCCTAAGCTTGTAGGCCGCCTCGAAGGCCAGCCCCACAGGAATGACCGTTGCATTCAACTCTTTTGCCGTGGCACTGTACATCTCTTCAATTTTTTGAAGATTGGCTGGCGAAGCCTGCCGATGAGGCGACACATAAGCATGCGTCATGTACAGCGCTGTCTTCGCACCCCGAGACTGGATGATCTGATGGAAACGTCTGACGGTTTGGGTGAATTTCTGACGACTGCCATCGCTTAAGGCATCGGCACTGTTGCCGGCCAAAACCACCCATTCGAACGGTTTTTGCACACCGATCCTGCCTGGCTCCGTTAACCATTCGATCGGGTGGTGATCCAGATTGGCACCGCCAATGGTTGCAGATTTGTATTGCAAACCCTTGGCCTGCTCTGCAAAGCCTGCTTCGACGAAGCCTTTGACATGGTTGTGCAGGCTGTTGTTGTAATAAAAATAACTGTTACCCACGAAGAGCACACGCTGCGGAAATCCGTCTCTGGCGAAGGCGTTCAAGCCGAACAGACCGACAACCAGAAGACCGCCGCAACACTTGAGGATGGTGTGAATTCGATGTTTCATTGCATGTCCATGGCATCCAGAAAAAAACCCACCGTGTCACCACGGTGGGTTTTGATTTCTAAATCTCAAGCTGTCTTGCGACAGCAGTGGATTAGAAGGTGTGGATCATGCCCAGAGCGTAACGCTTGCCGTTGGCAATGCCAGAAGCGCCAGTGAAGTCCTTGCTGCCATTGGCGTAGATAGCGTACAGACGAGTGCGCTTGCTCAGGCTGTAGTAGTTGCCCAGTTCGTAGGCGTCAGCCTTGTTGGTGTCGTTCTTGGCGTAGCCAACGAACAGGCTGTTGGCGCCCACGGGCACGTAGGCCTTGGCCACATAACCCTTGCCCATGGTGGTGCCGCTGGCGCGGTCGGTATCGATGTAACCACCATACAGCTTGACAGAGCCCATGTCGTAGGTCACGTTGACGCTGGTGGGGTTCACGGTGGCAGCACCATTGGCCTTCACAGATGCTGTGCTCAGGTTCACAGCCAGGGGGCCGTTGGCGTAAGCCAGACGAACTTCGTTATTCTTGGCAGCAGCGGTAGCAGCATCGGTGGTGTCACCAGCCAGTTGAGTAGACAGGTGCACAGCGAAGCCGCCGAAAGAGGGCGAACGATACTGGATCTGGTCGCTGTTGCGCGAGCCCATGCCGCCAAAGCCCAGGCCTGTGGCCAGAGCGGAATCCACATAGGTGGAAGGCATGCTGCCGATGGTGGCGTCGAAGCCCAGGGTGTACTGGCGGCCCATGCGGAGTTCACCCATGGACTTGCTGCTCAGACCGATCCAGGACTGGCGCTGGAACATCGCAGTAGTGCTGTCAGCGGTACCGACGTCAGGCTTGAGACCAGCTTCGAACTGGAAGTTGGCAGCCAGGCCACCACCCAGGTCTTCAGAACCGCGCAGACCCCAGCGGCTGTCGGTGCCGTCAGCGCCACCGGCCAGGTTGACCTTACCACCGTTGGTGGAGTTCACGCCGATGTTGGCCACGCCATACAGGGTCACGGAAGATTGAGCGAAAGCAGCAGAGGCAGCCAGAGCAGCCAGAGCAATCAGAGACTTTTTCATTGCGAGTTTCTCCAAGGTTTAACAAGGGCCCGAATCAGAGAGGCGGGATTGCCCGTACAGACCCTGAGCCAACCTCCATTTGCGGAAGTTGGATGTATTGCACCAGACGAATCGCTGATTTCCAAGGGTTCGGTGCAAGAAACCGGCTTTTCGTTGCACAAGCGCAACACTGTTGAGGCTGCCCATCACCCATCACCATTCAGGCCCGCCAAGAATTTAGGTTTCGTCAATTTAATCAATGACATTTTTTATTTTTATGAGAACAAATATGAAGTGCACAGCAAAAGAGCAGGCAGTGCCTGCTTCAAGCGCAGGCCTGAACAGCAACGTAAACTTGTCCAGATGAATGCCGATGCTTTGATTCTTGCCGCCGACAGTGCCCTGCGCACCCTGTGGGCCCAGCCCCGCGCCAGCCGAGCCACGCCCAGGGCTTTGGAGCCTGCGGCTTCCTTGACTGCCGCCGAGCAGCGCGAAGCCGCCGCGCTCATGCGGGTCAACCATGTGGGCGAAGTCTGCGCACAGGCCCTCTACACCGGGCAAATACTGGCCAGCAAAAATCCGGAGCTGCGCGCCAAGCTGGCCGAAGCCAGCCGCGAGGAAACGGACCATCTGGCCTGGACCTTGCAGCGCCTGAAGGAACTAGATGATCGCCCCTCCCTGCTGAACCCGCTGTGGTACGCCGGCGCTTTTGCCATTGGGTATGCGGCCGGCAAGCTGGGAGGAGATCGTCTGAGCCTCGGTTTTGTGGTGGAAACCGAAAATCAGGTGGAGGCCCACCTCAACAGCCACATGCAACGGCTGCCTGCAGGTGATTTGGCCTCACGCGCCATCGTGCAACAAATGAAGGAAGACGAGATGGCCCACGCCCGCATGGCCGAACGCGAAGGTGCATTGCCGCTGCCCGGTGTGGTCAAAGGCATGATGAGCGCCGCCGCCAAGGTGATGACCACCGTGGCACACCGGGTTTGAGCAGGCTGACGGGCCGAAAATCCCGTCTCAGGCCTCCACCAGCTCAAAGCTGGTGCTGATCTCCGCTGTTTTGCCCAGCATGATGCTGGCAGAGCAATACTTCTCGTGGCTCATGGCAATGGCGCGTTCCACAGCCGCGGCAGGCAAGCCTTTGCCCGTGACGGTGAAATGCATGTGGATTTTGGTGAAAACCTTGGGGTCGGTGTCGGCCCGCTCGCTGGTGAGCTTGACAGAGCAGCCACGAACGTCATGACGGCCTCGCTTGAGGATCAGCACCACATCGTAAGCCGTGCACCCGCCCGTGCCAGCCAGTACCGTTTCCATGGGGCGGGGGGCCAGGTTCTGCCCACCGTTTTCGGGTTTGGCGGCGTCAGGGGCGCCGTCCATGGCAATCACATGGCCACTGCCGGTTTCGGCCAAAAACCCCATGCCAGAACGGGTGCCGGCGGCGCCGGTCCAGCTGACGGTGCATTCCATGATGTGCGTCCTCTTGCGTTGTTGGGTCAAAGAGCCTGAATCGTAAACGGCTTTGAGCGACGCCCCGATTCGCAAATTTTCTCAACTTGAACCAAGGCTTCGCTGCATCGCAGCAAAATCAACGTTACAATTCGCACACTCGTGCTTTTTTGGCACACCCCCTTGTCTCCTCCACCCTCCGAAAAGGTGGATTTACCCCAGCCCCTCACGGGACTGGGGTATTTTTTTGCCTGTAAAAGAAGACTTGTAGAATCTTTAATATTAATTTTTTATTAATTGGGGTGATAAATGCATCTTTCAAACACCTCGACAAACTGGCTGTCCATCGCCTTTCTCTTGGTGACTGGGGGCGCTGTTGCTCAAACCGAAAACCAGAACGAACCACTCTCGGCCAACAGCCCGGAATTACGTCAATTTGACCGGGTGGAAATCACGGGCTCGAGCATCGTCAATCCGAAAGCCCGGCAGGCCTTGCCAGTGCGGGTGATGGAGCGCAAGGAAATTGAACGTTCCGGCGCGCAATCCACGGTGGATCTGTTGCAGCGGCTGCCAATGATGCATTCGTTCACCGAACTGGGTGGTTTTAACCCCGGTGCACAGGCAGGGGGCTACCACTCTGGCGCGATCCACGGCTATGAACGCGGCACGCTGGTGCTGATCAATGGGCGACGAGTGACCCCGGTCGCTTTGCAGCGCCAGGACATGGATCGCACAACCAGCGATCTGCTCCAGCTGCCTTTGTCGGCGATTGAACGCATTGAAATACTCACCGATGGGGCCTCCTCACTGTATGGCAGCGATGCAATTGCCGGGGTGATCAACTTCATCACCCGCGAAGAAACCCGCGGGCTGCAGCTTCAGGCGCAGGGCTCGCAAATCAGCAGCGCGGGCAAAGGCGCAGAGCAGATCGGCCTGTCATGGGGACACGGCAAAAAGCTGCAGGATGGCTACAACCTTCAGGTGCATCTGGAGGCAAGAAAAACGCCCAGGCTGACCTTTGCGGATTTGCCCTGGAGCAATCTGGCGGGCATGGCGCGCCCCGCGACGGTCAGCGGGGACCCTTTGTATTTCACGCCCTGGATGACAGAGTACGGTGACCTTGGCAAGCTGAACAAGTCTGTCGAAACAGCCGCGGATTGCCCGACGGGCTATGAGTACACACTCAAGCGCCAAAGCAGGACTTACCAGGGCAGCCCTGTCTATCGCTGCCAGACGCCCACCATGCGACACCTGGACCTGTACCCCCAACAAAACGTCCGCAACGCGTACGCACAATTTGAACGCTGGATCAACGATGACGTGAGCGTTTTTGCCGAATGGGGACAGCAAAACAGCGAAACCGAATACTTTTACGGGCGGGTGCAAAACGCCTCCGTTGATCACCCCTCGGGGCGCAAAGTGCTGATTGACCTGGAAGGCTGGGCACCACAGTACCGCACCCAGGAAACGACGCGTCAACGGTGGGTCGTGGGAAGCAGGGGGCAACTCGAGGCCTGGCACTTCAAGAGCAGCCTTGCACACTCCTGGAATGAAGACACCTACAGACTGCGTGGCGGCTTTATTTCAGGCACCAACTGGAACTCGCTGCTTGCACCGTATGCCGACGAGCTTCTGTCCCCCTTGAGCCAGGCCTCCAGTGGTTTGCAAAGCAGCTTGAATGCCCGCTTGCTGCCCGACCGGACCCAACGAGAGCTGAGAACCGCATTGACTGAATTCAACCTGACCGCGTCCACCCGGGTGGGCGAGACCCAATGGGGGGATATCCAACTGGGTCTGGTGGGCTTTGGCACCGAACAGTCGTTCAGGTACAGGTCATGGGACAACCAGACCGACTACCCGGCCTATGACCGAAAGCGAACCAACCACGGCATGGCGGCAGAGCTGCAGGTGCCTGCCATGGAGCGCCTTGATCTGGTGATGGCTGGGCGTGTCGACGATTACAGTGATTTTGGCAGTGTGCTGACCGGCAAGCTTGGCGGCAAGTACGTTTTGACGGATCAAGCCTACCTGAGGGCCAGCACCGGCACCGGCTTTCGTGCGCCGACCTTGAGCCAGATGACGGCGGTGTCTACCAAAATCGGCACCAACCCGGACGGCAGTGTGGCTTTTGCGACTGGCAACCCGCTCCTGCAGCCAGAAAAGTCTGTGCAGCACAGCCTGGGGCTGCACATCACCCCTTCACCCCAATGGAGCACAGGGCTGGACTGGTGGTCGATGCGCGTCAAGGACAGTTTTGGCAGCTGGTCGGTGAATCAGATCCTGACCGATCCATCGCTCAAGAGCCGCTACTACAGCCTCGTCAACGGTGTTGGCCGGTACGACATCGTGTCCCTGAATTTCGGCGAGATGCAAAAAAGCGGCATTGACTTTCATGTGACCTACCGAAAGCCAATGGATTTTGGCCGTTTGCTGATCGGTCTGGAGGGCACACACCACTTGACCTCCAAACGATCGCTGGTGCCCGGAGGGCCGCTGGTCTCGGATCTGGGGACTTACCTGACCGACTCGCTGAGCCTGACCCCGCGCAACAAGATGGTGCTCTCTACCACGCTGGAGATGCCCACCTCGGGCTGGCGTGCAGCCTTGAATTTCATGTCCGGCAACTGGGAACCCTACCCCAACGAATCCTTGCTGGCAGCCAACGGTCGTCCTGTGGGTGAAAAATACAGACACCGGGTAAAGGACGACATCACGCTGGATGTCGGTGGCTGGTATCTGCCCACCCCTGCATTGAAGCTGAGTTGGTTCATCCGCAACATCACCAACACCCGTCCGCCAGAGAGGATGTTCAACAGTTGGGCGAGCGTGACATCCACCTATTACCCGGTCACGGACCCCATTTACACAGACTACCGAGGACGCATGCTGTCGGTCGCACTCGAGTGGAGGATCTATTAAGCCAGAGAGTGGCATCGGTATGATGCACCCATCGCAGAATCAGGCCTGCCACTCCAAGACATGACCCTCTCCCGACTTCGCCCAGCCGACTATCTGACCAAAATTCTCAACGCCCGCGTCTACGACGTGGCGACCGAGTCGGCACTGGAGCCTGCCAAAAACCTTTCACGCCGACTGCACAACAAGGTCTTGCTCAAGCGCGAAGACCAGCAGCCGGTGTTCAGCTTCAAGCTGCGCGGCGCCTACAACAAAATGGCGCACCTGACACCCGAACAGCTGAAGAAGGGCGTGATCTGCGCTTCAGCAGGCAACCACGCCCAGGGCGTGGCGCTGGGTGCCAGCAAGCTGGGCACACGCGCCGTGATCGTGATGCCCACCACGACCCCTCAGGTCAAGATCGAGGCCGTCAAGGCGCTGGGCGGCGAAGTGGTGCTGCACGGCGAGAGTTACTCCGACGCCTACAACCACTCTGTCACACTGCAAAAGAAGCACGGCCTGACTTTTGTTCACCCTTTTGACGACCCGGAAGTCATTGCCGGCCAGGGCACGATCGCCATGGAGATGCTGCGCCAGCACCAGGGCCCGATCGAGGCGGTGTTCGTCGCCATCGGCGGCGGCGGCCTGATCTCGGGCGTGGCCTCGTACATCAAGGCCGTGCGCCCCGAGATCAAGGTGATCGGCGTGCAGA
>JACCDQ011921549.1_pt1 | contig 16101 bp, 19 predicted proteins | sample 7446031 | NCBI WGS metagenome assembly JACCDQ01 (sample SAMN15323442, study PRJNA562643) | freshwater metagenome | isolation source: river surface water | place: USA:Blue River Watershed | collected 2017-08-17
AGTTATTGCAGGTTGTTAATCCCCCTATAGAGCAAGGGTTATTTGAAATATTTATCAGCTACTTTATTAATGAACACAGATAAAACATCTCTGTAGCAATTTGCCGACAACGAGAATCGTATGTTTGTTGTTCTTCAGGAGTTCCATCTGATAATTTGGGGTCATCGTATTTGATTGCCGTTCTAAATGATGCGCCCACCACATTAGGACAATTTTTGTCCGCATCAGAGCAATTCATCACCGCTACAAAATTCTTTTGTGGGTTGAACGTATTCGTATATACCTTGGAGAAACACTCAATTGATGGAAGTTTGTCACTATACGTAACCATGTAATGAGGATTGGTACCGGTCGGTTTATCTATACTTATGCCAGCTCGCTCTAATGCTCCAACTGCACGCGGATTAAATGCGGTAGTTTCTGTTCCTCCTGAATAAGTGGAGATTTTACCAACTAACTGAAAGTACTCAATGGCTACGCTTGCCCAAATTTGGCTCATCTGACTTCTTCTACTGTTGTGCGTACAAATGAACACCAAATTCACAGGTTGGTTAGCTTGTAGTTGTCCTTTCACATAGGTAGCCAATTTTTCAATCTCAACCTTTCTCTCACTTGGGATTAGACTGATGTCTTCTTTAATTGATTGGATATATTTAACCAAGGTCGTTGGTTGATTTTGATTTGTAGCCGCATGAGTGGTACCAAAAAGAAGCGTAAGGGCAAATAACAAATAGATTTTTTTCATTTTACGATATGACGGTTTGCAATTTCATTTTATATATCGTAATATTACGATATATTATGGGTATTAGCAAAACAATCACGTATTCGGAACAGGAAATAAGGCTGGCAAAGTATGTCAAAGCACTTGCACATCCTGCCCGAATTTCCATCCTAAACCTGCTCCTACAGAAGAAGTCTTGTGTTTGCGGTGATATTGTTGAGGAATTACCATTAAGTCAATCAACCGTATCGCAACATCTAAAAGAATTAAAGGAGGTGGGGCTAATAAAAGGTGATATTGATGGAGTGTCCGTTTGTTATTGTATAAACCCTGTTGTTTGGAATGAAATAAGTGAGCAATTAGGTATATTCTTTGACAAAATGAATGAGCATAATCCAACCTGTTGTTGAGTTTTTTTAACCTTATTAATCGTAAAAAAACGATTAAATACATAAACTAAATTAATATGTCTGCAAATAATTGTTTGCCCGCTAATGAGCGAAAAAAGTTAAGTTTTTTAGACAGGTACCTAACCTTATGGATATTTTTGGCCATGGCTGTTGGAGTTGGGATTGGAAATTTCTTCCCAAGCTCTTCAACATGGATTAACTCCTTATCAAGCGGCACCACAAACATTCCTCTTGCAATCGGTTTGATATTGATGATGTATCCACCTTTCACAAAGGTGCGCTATGATAAATTAACAGAGGTATTCCAAAACACTAAAGTGTTATCTGTCTCTTTGTTATTGAATTGGGTTATTGGTCCAATCCTGATGTTCGGATTAGCGGTGTTTTTCTTACATGATTACCCTGAATACATGGTAGGATTAATATTGATTGGTTTGGCACGATGTATAGCGATGGTAATCGTTTGGAACGAATTGGCAGAGGGTAACAGGGAATATGCCGCAGGTTTAGTGGCCATCAATAGTATTTTCCAAGTCTTACTTTACAGTGTATATGCCTATTTTTTCATTACGGTTCTACCTCCTTATTTTGGCTTTAATGGGTCAATAGTTGATATTACGATGGGTGGCATTGCAGAAAGTGTTGGTCTTTATTTAGGATTGCCATTCTTCTTGGGGTTTGCAACTCGTTATATCTTAATACGCGTAAAAGGTGAAGAGTGGCTCACCAAAGTGTTCATTCCGCGGGTCTCTCCTATTACCCTTGTTGCATTGCTATTCACGATAGTAGTGATGTTCAGTTTGAAAGGACGATTAATTGTACAAATCCCACTTGATGTTATTCGAATTGCAGTTCCTTTAGTGATTTACTTCACCATCATGTTCTTTGTTAGCTTCCTACTTGGGAAGAAATTAGGTGCAGATTATAGCACCAACACATCCATTGCATTTACAGCCGCCGGTAACAATTTTGAATTGGCCATTGCTGTAGCCATTGGTGTCTATGGCATCAATAGTGGTCAAGCGTTCGCTGGTGTAATTGGACCCTTGGTAGAGGTACCAGCACTCATTGTATTAGTCAATGTGGCATTTTGGTTAAGAGATAAACTTTACAATAAATAAATAATAAGATGAGAATTGCTTTGTTTTCTGACATTCACGCGAATTTACCCGCGTTGGAATCATGTCTAAAAAGTATAGATGAACAGGATGTGGATGCCGTCTATTGCTTGGGGGATTTGGTAGGATATAATATTTGGCCAAATGAAGTTATCAATGAAATTAGACGCAGAGGAATACCAACCATTGCAGGTAACTATGATGAGGGTATCGGTCTATTAAGTGATGAATGTGGATGTGCCTATAAGACAGACCCTGAAAAGGATATGGGTAAAATCTCGATATCCTATACCAATCATTTGGTTCAACCTAAAGAACGGAACTATTTAAGAACACTACCGGCTCATATACGTGTTGATTTCAAACTAAACGAAGAGCTTATATCCCTGTTATTAGTTCATGGCAGTCCAAGAAAAATCAATGAATACCTGTTTGAGGAGCGTGACGAAAAAAGTCTTTGGAGAATAATGGAACAGGCAGGTGCGGACATTCTTTGCTTTGGACATACACACAAACCATACCATAGAGTTCTACCAACAGAGAACATTGATGGCCAAGATGTTCGCCATGCAATCAATATCGGTTCCGTGGGAAAACCTAAAGATGGAGACCCAAGAGGATGTTATGCGGTATTAACCTTGGAAGCAAATGCTTCTAAAAAACACAAAGATACTGTATCAGTTGAATTCATACGATTTGAATATGACGTAGAGAAAGCGGCCAAAGCAGTCGAAAACAGTCCCTTACCAAATGAATTTGCGGACATGTTAAGAAGAGGATTTTAACTTAAACTAAACAAACAATACACATGAAAAAATTAACTTTTATTACTACTATCCTTACCATTTTTTGTCTATCTACTTTATCCGTAAATGGTCAGACTGCCGCACCTGCAAGTCCATCAGCAGAAGCAACAGGAGTTTTAGCATCAGGTACTAATGTCAAAATTTCATATTCAAGCCCATCAGTAAAGGGCAGAAAGATTTGGGGTGAATTAGTTCCTTTTGACAAGGTTTGGAGAGCCGGGGCAAACATGGCTACACAAATCGAAATCGACAAGGATGTAAAAATCCACAATAAGGTTCTACCTACAGGTAAATACAGCATTTACATGGTACCAGGTGAAACAAGTTGGGTAGTTCTTTTCAGTTCTCAAACAGGACAGGGTGGAATGAACCATGATGGAACTACTACGCTTGATAACTCTAAAGTAGTACTTCGAACAATTGCTGATAACAAGAAGTCAAAAACATTTAATGAACGTTTGGTCTATAATGTATCAGAAAAAGGAATGACATTAAGTTGGGAGAATTTGGACATCATTCTTCCAATGAAATAAGATTATATTGGTGTTTTACATAAAGGTAGTCGATTGTTATTGGCTACCTTTTTTTATAAAATTTGCTATGCTAACATCCATCAATTATTCCCGCACTCTTCATTGAATGCCCTTTTACTTTTGCAAAGAATGTCGAAACTATATATTTAATGGTCTCTTTGTTTAGATCTATAGTTAGCTCTATAAAGTCATCCGCGGGCGATGGGTAGCCTGCACTTATGCCTACATCAAAGAATGGAATCTGAACCTCTGAAGAAAAATCAGGGGAGAAAAATTGCAATGTAGTGCTGCTATGTAAGCTTCGTAGTTTGATTGCTACAAAATTATACTTTTGCCACGCTTAACAATATTTTTGAATACGTTTTTTGTTCAAAATTTTCAAAATCCGATTCTACATTACGTATCTCCCCACTTAAGGTACTCCAGACTGCAACCCCTCCCAGGTCTCGGGCAGGCGGGTGTCTGCCCCTGGGTCAATTCTGGCCTATCATTTTTCACATTCTTAATTATTAACGTTATGGTAATTGTATCAGATTACTTAGAGAAAGTAAACGCCACGAGTGGCCAAACATTTGTTCTTCTTGAGCTTTCAGGAGGATTAGAGCTTGTTCAATCCCAGAACACTGGGAAGTTTTACGCTACTAGCAGGAAGTGCAGGATTCCTTCCACATTCTCAGCTGATGTAGCAAAACTGATGGTGGGTCAGCAGATTGAGGGTGACATTGTACGGGTTGAATCAGAACCTTATGAGTACACCAACAAAACAACGGGTGAAGTGATCACTTTAGCTCACTCCTATGCTTACAGACCAAAAGGGAGCATGGAGCTACTGGGTGAAAGTCGCTTAGAAGTGGTTGAAGAGAAAATTAACCAAAAAAGTTATAAGCTAGCTGTCTAATCAAGTTAGTTAGTTTTTCGTACCAAGGGGTGTAGCAGGTTGCTATGCCCCTTTTTTCATTTATACCTAAACAACCAATGTTATGGAATTTCAAATCGCCCAGCGCAAACGGGCTAAAATCAAGATGGCTATACAGGGTCATAGTGGTAGTGGCAAGACATATTCTGCTTTGCTTGTTGCTCACGGATTATCTCAATCTTGGGAAAAGGTGGCTGTCATAGATACAGAGAATGAATCATCTCATTTATACGCTCATTTAGGCGGATACAAGGTGTTAGGTATCACAGCACCGTTTGAACCAGAGAAGTACATAGAAGCTATTGATTTCTGTGTGGCATCAGGAATAGAGGTGGTTATAATCGATTCAATCACGCATGAGTGGGAATGCCTGCTTGATTACCACGGTTCACTATCAGGTAACTCCTTTACCAACTGGAACAAGGTTACACCTCGGCACAATGCCTTTGTACAGAAGATCCTTCAAGCACCTGTTCATATCATTGCTACGGTTAGAACCAAACAGGACTACGTGCTAACAGAGAAAAACGGTAAAACCATACCTGAAAAGGTAGGACTTAAATCTGTTCAACGAGATGGACTAGATTACGAGTTCACGCTCGTGTTTGATCTAGACAACAAGAACCTTGCTCATGCAAGCAAAGATCGTACAGGATTGTTCTTTGGTAAGCCAGAACATCGGTTGACCGCTACGACAGGAAACATCATTTCTAAATGGTGTATGGAGGAGTTAGAACCTCAAATTGAGTATGTAAAAGATCGTGTTAACAACGCATCATCTATCATGGAACTACTGGGATTGTACAATCAATTTACCCAGTTTAATGACCTGCTATTGCCTTATTACGAGAAGAGAAAGAAAGAGCTAAGACTAGCTAAAAATCGTGCCTTAGAGGGCAACTTAAACCCCATTCCAAATGAACAACCAACTAACAGTTAATCCATCTAAAGAGATGGAAGAATACGCTTCTTATATCGAAATAGAGGAGCAAGAGATTGTATCTAGTAGCTCAGCATTTATCGGTGCGAATACTATAGAAGTTAATCTACAGGAGATACAAAGACAGCACATCATTCCCGTGTTTAGCAAGGATAATGAACCAATGATTAGTCACGGTGATTTCATTCAAACCACATACGATGTGATTAACCATTGCTTCAAAGGAGAGGATATTCTTTCTCCTAATATACGTGTCTCGCATCCAATCAAAGGAAGAACTCCTGAAGCACGCTACAAACCAGCTAATCAGCTTGAAGATCACGAAAGAACTATCTATTACGAAAGGGCAATGTTTGTTTTCGAGATTCCTAGTATTCAACGAACCATTGATGGACAGACGCTAAGTCTAACAATAGGTGGAGTTAAGTGCTACGGAGATGATAAGTTAAACAACAAGAAAGGGTCTTCGGAGCATTTCAAGATCTTCATTGGGTTCTCGGTCAAAGTGTGCTCCAATCTTTGTGTTTGGTCTGATGGTGCTCAGGTAAAACTAGTGGTCAGAAGTCAAGGAGAACTTATGGATGCCATTATGAATATGATAAGCGTATACAACCCAGAACAACACCTAAGATCAATGCAACGTCTAACAGAGTACAATTTAACAGAAGCACAGTTTGCTCAAGTGCTAGGACGTGCACGCTTGTACAATTACCTGCCAAATGAGGTTAAGAAAGGAATACCACCACTTTTGTACACGGATACACAGCTAGGTTCTGTTGCCAAGGACTACTTCCAAGATAACAGCTTCTGCCGAAATGAGAACGGGGATATTAACCTTTGGAGGATGTACAATCTGTTTACGGGTGCGAACAAGTCAAGTTATGTGGATAGCTTCCTGGAACGAAGCATTAATGCATTTGAGTTCACGCACCAGCTTCAAACAAGTCTTACGGGTGGGAGCACAAACTGGTACTTGAATTAGGGCATGAAGAAACAGAAAGTAGAGTTCTTACACCCCAATGTGCTGTTGGTCATATCTCCCAAAGGGATCATCCTTGAATTATACACGCCCATAAGAGCAGAAGTTGTTCGAGCAGTGGGAAATCTTCCCAAAGGAACACAAGTGTACATCGATGCGATTGTACAAGACCCAAAGCACAAGATTCTTTATTGTGTTGCAAGCAAATGGTATCCCTACCACCATTTTAAGGTAGGTTAATAAATTCAATATGGCCTCTTAGAGAAATCTAAGAGGCTTTTTTTATTATGGAACAATCAGAATTCGTAGCTGAAATTCAGCTTAAGTATTTACCATCAGCAAAATCAAGGCTTAATGTCGGCAAAATTCAATCTTCTGTAGATGCCTATAACTTCTTAAAAACAATTTATAACCAAGATACAATTGCGCTGACGGAAACATTTGTCCTAGTGTTCACAAACCACGCAAATGAAATCATTGGATATAACATTCATTCATCAGGCACAATTGCTAGCACACAAGTTGAAATTAGACTTATCATGGCAATTGCTATTAACTGTGCTTGTAGTGGCGTAATTATTAGTCATAATCATCCATCGGGGTCTATGAGTCCTTCAAAATCCGACAGAATAATTACTGACAAAATCAATCAAGCACTGGAAGTATTTAACATCAAGTTACTGGATCATATTATCGTTTCACCCAATCAAGGAGATTATTTCAGCTTCACCGATAACGGGGTTCTTTGTTAAGCTCACTTTTATTTTAATAACATTTTTGGTCATCTATGACATTGTGTCATTTATGACCATTTTGAAACTTTAGACCATGAAATTTGAAAAGCAAGAATTTGCTCAAACTCTTGGAAAAAGAGTTCGAGAAGTACGAAAATTTCGAGGATTTACGCTTGAGAAATTAGCACTTGATGCCGAAATGGAGACAAAACAATTATCAAGAATTGAGTTCGGTCAAATCAATACCACCGTATTTCAAATTTATAGATTATCGTGTTCTTTAGAAGTCAACTTAGGGGAATTATTTGGAGCAATACCATTGAAAAAACAGATATAGCGTCAAGAATGTACCGGAGCATTTATTAGTTAAATGTAATTACCAAAAAATCGGAAGCGCCAATGAAAGACATTTTCATGTTTTAAGAATAAATGGAGTCCAGCCACCATTCAAACGGCGCGAACACCGAAAAGCGATATGAGTAGGAAAAACATTACCCCATATTTATTATGAAAAAAATTACTAATTCGACTATTTGCTTACTGTTAGCATCTGTCATTTTATTTTCGTCATGTAGTACAATTTTACAAGGATCAAGACAACAAGTCACTATCCAATCCCTTACTAAGGATTCCAAAATTTTTGTTGATGGAGATGAACAAGGCAAGGATAATGTTCAAGTACGACTGAAAAGAAACCGGAATCATGCTATTGCAATCAAAAAAGATGGGTATGAAACAAAAATTTTAAATGTTGAAAAGCACACTCAGGCAGGATATGTAGTAGCTGACGTGCTTTTAGCATTAACTGGATACGGACTAGCTTGGATAATAGTAGATGCTGCTACAGGGTCTTGGAATAAGTTCGATAAAGATGCGGTAGTTGTTGAACTCGAAAAAGTAAAACAATAACACGTACATAATTTAACTTAAAAATAGGGGTTAGCGCATTCTAATCCCTATTTTTTTCGCCTAGAGAAAAAACAGCCTTTGCTAATTTTGGCAAAATCCTACTGTTTTTAAAGTGGTTAAAGAAAATTTCAAAGAGTTACTAATCAATTTAATGAGGTAATCGTCGCATATACTGAAATAGGCTAATAAATTGTAATCCAATCAATACTTAAAGATTTTTTTTTCAGCAAACCCCTACTGTTAATTATTGCAATTAATAGGTATTTGCAAATATTATTTCACAACCAAAAAATTGAATCAACGGTTTAAAGAAAATAATTCTTATTTATTATTAATATTAAAGAAAAAAACAAATAAAACTAATATTATGGCATTAAAACCAGGACCTAAAAGAATCGCGACTTCAACTGGCAAACCAGATCAGCGTCAACGGGACAATAAAAATACACCAGGGAACACCCCAGCTCTAAAACCATCAAAAGGCACTGGAAATGGTAAAAGTTAATCAAAACTCAAATTAATTTCAATATACATTTTGGGAATTAAATATCCATCGAATGTATAAATATGTTTGCAACCTTTTTTGATTTACAAGAAAAACGTTCTCTACTAATATCCATTATTAAAGAACGTTTGATACAGGTAATTAAAATTTCCTGCAATCTTAAGAAAACTAAACCAGAATGAGCATATCAAAAGCTATAGAATTAACAAAAATCCCAAAGGACAAAGACTATGAAGATTACTTGTGTGCATTTTTACAGGCTGGCGGGCTTTATGTTGAACGAAGCATAATTCATAGAGAAGTTGAAGAACTTTTGGAACTAGACATCCTTACAACGGATTTCCAGCATGACAATGCGACAAACAACTTAATAGAAATTAAAGGCGGAGATTGGGGGTTTAGTGACATATTTAAAATCAGAGGTTGGTTGACATATTTAAATTATGAAAGTGGAAGTTTTATAGTTCAAAAATCAAAAACCAGTCTAAGTTACTTTCAAGGCAAAGCGAAAGAGTTGAATATTGATTTAATTGATAATTCTGATCTAAGCCTAACCAAAGCAACTCTTAAACACTTCCTTAAACTTGAACCACAAGACGCAGAAATTGAGACAATCAGATTTGCATTTCTTTTAGAAAGAAAGCAACTTCAAAAAATAAAAAATCTAAAAAAGGGAAATTCAGGTTTCGTTAGTTATTATAATCTTGACGACTATTTTTATAAAATCAATAGTGGTTCATTTTTTGCAAGAGACCCAATTAGTAGAATAAACCAACTCTTTGACATTTTTATAAAATACAAAAACATTACCGCCAAAATTTGTAACGAACTTGGAGGCGGTGACTTTAATGATGAGGATGCAACTGAACTAGCAGAAGAATGCTTTAAAGATACATTTTACAAAGCGAATGACTCAATTTTACAAGTTTCACTATATGTTGAGCATATTGCTAGGGTTACAATTTTAAAATGTGCGATCGAACATTTAATAGACAAACTTAAAGGAAATTACAACACAACAGACTTGACAGACCAACTCAATTACTTGACATTGCCAAATACTATTAAGAGCGGGCTAAACTTAATAATTAAAGACAAGTATTTCTATCTATACCCAAGATTTTGGCAGTTTTTTACTTATGTATTTGGTGGCTTTGTTCTTTTAGACATCAAAGACAAAGAGTATGAATTACTGTCTGAAAAAACTGGAATACCAGTAGAAGAAATACCAAATGCTTTTGACGCATTTAATAAATTATTCCCAAGAAAAGGAGGTTGGTTTTTTAAAAATAAAAAATCTGCAATCGAATGGCACTACTTTTTTCCTATTGCATTTTCAGGAATTGGGGCTAATTACAGACGACAAGTTTACACGAACGATGGCGATTACGACACTTTATATAAGATGCTTTCTTCAGATAAAACAACAGCAGATTTATCTAAATGGAATAACTTAGCATACAACGCGCTGAAATAACTATTTCGAAAACAATTGTAGTAAAAGTGGCGATGCTGCAGTATTCAAAAGATATATTTTTTGATAGCGTTTGGTAAACTGTTTAATTACTTTGGAAACTCTCGAACTTGTATGCCACTTGGCCACTCTGCCAGTTGGCCTACATGATATTGCTCTAGTTTCTTAGACTTATAAATATTATAACAATTATATATCATGTTAAAAAAGCCTCAATAGTTAATTATCGCATTATTTTTAATTGCATTTAATAAATAACCATTACCTAATGTTTAAAAAATACCTAAATTGGTTTAATATAAATCGATTTATATAAATTTTTGAATCATAATCATTTTCAAATGACCAAAGCAATAAAATTTATTTATGCAATTACTTTATTGATTCCTTTTATTGGATTCAGTCAAGATGTAATAAAAAAAAACGGATTAACTTCTCCCAACGATACTTTAAAGAGCATAACAAGATTAATTACATCATCTAAAAAATTTGGCATTTCTGTTGAAATTGGTAAGCCTGAACCGTTCGGAGTTAAAAAATCGACTTCATTTAGAAGCATGATGCTGAATTCAATAATTGGTTTAGGTGCAAGTTTGAATTACAGATACATCTCAAAAGAAAAACCATTTCACATAAATTACAAACTGGGCTATCATTTACAAATCTATAATGGTGATGCAAGGCAACTGATTCTTTCATCAATCTATGGTAATGGAATGAATAAAAATGATTACGAAAATGGAAAAACACAGATTAGCTATTTTCAATTATCTGCAATTCCAAACTATAATATTCAACTTAAAAATTTTGAACTTCAAATTGGAATAGGACCAAGTTTTGCTTACCTAAACAATGAAAATAAATTATCAGAAAACCTAGGTGTATTTACTAGCCAAACAAAAAATTCTCTTTACTTTAGTCCATTGTTCAGCATCGGCATTGAAAAAAATAATTTACTTTTCAATGCTCAATATCAATCATACAACTCCTCTATTTTAGGTAGCGTAGATATGTTGTCTTTAGTGACAGTATATTATTTAAAATAAAAATTACATACCATTCATGATTGCCAATAGAACTAGGTTATTCCCATCGTTCTACACCTAACCTAGGCACAATCCCTAAGTAATTATTGAACTCCTCTTCGATCACTCGCTTCACGTATTCTGCTTCTGTGGGAATAGTTGCAATGCTATCATGCACCGTATAGAAAGGCAAATTTGGCTTCTCAGCGGCGATCCTTTTTGCAACTACCTCAATGATCAACGTGCTTTCTAATCGTTGCATGATGTGCGATAAAAGCACGTAATCTTCCTGCTTCAAGAACTTAAACAAACGGGTGACAGAAGGGAATGCCTTGCTAATTAACTTCTTCTCCTCCCAGTAATCCTGTTTGTTCGATGAATAGATGTACTGGAAAAAGCTACTCTTTACCTTCTTTTTGTCAAATGGTTCTCCTGGGTAAATTCTCTTGTGAACTTTTTTGTAAAAAGTTGAGGATTTTGCAAATGAAATATACTCTATATGGTCTTTATTCAACGATTTTAACAAAAAAGTTACAGACATAGTATATTGTTTTATGCTATGTTTTATTTCATCAATGTATTGATATGCTTGTATCCCATGTATTGTTATGTCTTGTTTAGGTATTTTATAACCAGCAATGATGTTCATAGCTGTAGGTATCTTGTAAATGTTTAATCCATAGTGTTCATCAGACCAAAATTTGGCTTCAAGTAAGCAAGTACTAAGGAATGGTTGTGAGTTTCTGACGTCAATATTTACAAGTTTTTGGCCATCATACTTTATGCAAGAGCGAAGTTCCTTCTTAAGATTGGTCAAATTGCTATGAAACCTGCCAATGTTGTTATCCACATCACAATAGAAATGCTGTGCTTCTAGCTCTTCTATCACGCTAAGGTTCTTCAGGAGTTTATTTTTGGCTTTAGTTAATTCCTTGGGCTTGTATTTCTCCTTGTTTGCTTCTACATCCGCGTACATTTTTTCAAGAATTTTACGCGCACGCTTTGCATCTATTTTCAACAAGGGATTAAACCATTTGCTTATATAGGTGTAGTTGGTTGCTCCAGGCGAGAAAAGCTCTTTGTAAAATTGGTCCGATTCAATTTTTGCTCGAATGACATTGTCCTTAATGGGAATCTCTTGGAATGGACAATCGAAATCAATTGTTCCTAAGTTAATGCAGTAACCGTAGGATTTCTCTTCTGGGATGTAAAAATCCGAATCTATTATGCCGTGAATTTTCAGATAATCCAAGTACTCCTTATAATCGTGATGGAAACTAAGAAAGTAATCAGAATGGATATTTACGTACCCATCGAAACTATCAGAAGTTGATTTATATGTCCTCGCTGTTATTAAATCAATTATGTAGTAAAATACGTCTATTTTAAACTTCTTCTTTTTGAATTTAGGTGGATGCTTTTCCAAAATGGTTTGTAAATCAAGACCGCTAGGTATCACCCAAAAGTATATTCCGTGTTTGTTAATCATGGTTCTAAATGTTAAATAAAGCCCCCTAAGATAAAATTCCTAGAGGGCTCAAGTTGTTAAATGGGAAATTCACGTATCTGCAAATGTTCTGGCCAATTCTCAATCTCACCACCGTGGCGATCTTTCTTGAAATGGAGCTCTTTGGACAAATGTGTTCCGAGCTGCTTCATAAACACCGCAACATCAGTTTGCTTTTTAAGGTCTTTGATAGCCTTTTCGTACCATTCGATTTGAGATGGTCTAAAAAGGTGTTTGCCTGTATTGTTTCCTGATTCTCCACCTAAAATAACCCAGTGGAAAGAATCAATTATACGTTTTCCATCTTCGTTTCTAACTAAGAAATCCATTTCTTCCAAAATAGGCTCAGCAGAAATGAAACGAACCTTTGCAGGTATTTTAGCTAATTCCTCTGCTCGCTTAAACGAGCTTTGAACACCAGCCGTTGTACCAAGCCATACATTTGGATATCCATCACCCCAGTCATCTGGTAGACAAGCTTTAATACGCTCAGGTCGTTTGGTTAGAATCAACCACGTATGATGCGGGGTTTTACGTATAATGTCCCACGCTTCCTCGCGCCATTGATCAGCTTCTTCGATAAAAAAATCAGACATGGAGCAAGTGAATATTCGCTTAGGTTCTTTCCACTTCAAAGCTGCGTTAAACGTAGCATTACCAGTCTTACGTACTTTTGAGCCATCACGGCCATAACGTGCCTCCTGTCTAAACATGTAGCAGTACTTGCACTCAGCAGACATCTTTTGGCATCCAATCCAAAAATTCGCAGTAGCATCAGTCCACTGAATTGATGATTCTTTCATGATTTTAATTATTTATTTTGAAAAAATTAAGCATCGCAATTACATCGCTATGCCGATAATAACATTTTGAGCCAATTTGACTGAAGATAATCACTCCCGTATCTCTCCATTTTTGGAGAGTCTTTCGAGACACTTTCAAAAGCTCCATTAATTGATCGGTGTTGTAGATTGGTTCAACCACCTCCGAACTTAGATTTGCTCGACTTATTTCTGCGAGCCTTGCATTAGAAATTTTCATTTACTTTAATTTTAAATGTGATATTCAATGGATTAGGGTTAGCAATACAACTGGTCACCTAATTCCCAGCAGAATAACTTCCATCGAATTTTCAGCAAGGTATACCCCCGTTAAAACGAAAAGAGGGGGAAACGATTCCCCCTCTTTTTTCAAAATAAAATAATACGCGCTAATAGTTACTTACCAGGCTTTTGTATGGTAGCAATAGTGTTAGTGATTTTCACATGGATATTATCTAATCCCTTTCCTTTGTGGCTAGGAGTGCCATGTTTATCCATCGCGGCAGTCAATCGATCAGCTAATAATAATTGAAATTCCTTTGTACCTTGTGCTTTGTATACAAAATGTTTTTCCGCAAAATCAACGATTACTTTGTTTGTTTCAAATATTATTCCACCCTTTTCTAAAATTTTTATTAATGCTGAAACGTCCTCCAAAGTCAATTTAAATCGTAACTTATTCCAATTTGTCTTCAAAAATTTTGCGACCTCAAGCTTCAGCGCATTTCTTTGATCTAGTTCAAGTCGTATCATTTCAACTAAATCTCGTTTAAGCATAACGTGATCTTCATTTTCTGATTTATCCGTATTCGATGTTATCGTAGCGATAGAATAATCATATACATTATTTATAAAATCGGAAATATCTTTAGGGTCGACAATTATAAAAATTGGCTCCAATTGATCAACAACCTCAATTGCTATCTCATTTAAACTAATTTGAATAGGTTTGGATCCAATATAGCTATTCTTTGTTATCTGGATCTGATGGGTAATATCGTATTCCAAATCCGTAAGTAGTGGAATCTTACAATATTGGCGAAAATCATTTTCAAATTGAAGCGGTTGTTCTTCGACGCTCAAATCCATTCTAACAGGCTCCCAATATTGATGTAAGCTAGATTTTCCAACCCACAATTTAGACATTCTAAATTCCTCGTTTTTAGCTTTATACCAATCTAAATCGATTTTATTCAAGCCATTTTCTACTATTTCTTCAATTTTTCCCATACTTAATTAGTTAAACACTTCCATTGCATTATCAAGGTCCTTGTTGACAATCTTAGCATAAATCATTGTAGTTGATAAATTCGTATGCGACATTAATTTGCTAACGTGGGCTATGTTCATTCCCTTTTTCAAAGCTAAGGTTCCAAAGGTATGTCGTGAAGTATGCGCGGTTACGCGTTTTGAAATATTTGCCTTTGCTGTGATTATCTTTAAATTTTTATTAATCAAGGCTGTCTTCGAGGAAATTTGTTGTTTTAATACATTATTAGCAGCTGAATCTAAATCTTCGTCTAATACAGGAAAGATATACCCTCTAGTTTGGTTTTCCCTTCGATACTTTGCGATTATATCAAGTGCGACATTCGGTACTTTTATAGACAAATGAGATTTCGTCTTTTGAACAAATATACTCAGGTTTACCCCATCAAAATCTTCCCATCTTAAGGTCAAGAGATCAGAAACACGTATTCCCCCAGTATAACTAGCAAACACGAACATATCTTGATGTACTTCCATTACAGACCCTGTCTTAATATCTACATTACGTATAGCCGTAATTTCCTCTTCGGTCAAAAATACCTTTTCCACATTTTCCCATTTGAACGAATATCTTGTAAATGGATTATTTTGCATCTCAATTACTCCTTCCTTAACTGCTTTGTTACAAAGCATTTTAAAGACCTTAAGATTGGAATGGATAGTATTGTTAGCATTGCCAATGGACTGCAAGTGCTTCACATACGTTTTTAAAAATTCCACAGTCAATCCTCCAAAAGGTAATGATTTACCCTTCAAGAAGAACTTCAGCTTATTTAACATTGAAACAGATTTCCTGTGGGTATTATAATGTTCAACTGAATCCAGTCCGTCTAAATAACTTTGAAAATAATCAAGAAAGCTATCCGATTTCTTTGCAATTAACGACTGCTTCACTTCACTGATTGGAACTGCTGGATCACTTAGTTCTAACATCTTTGATTGCGCCCTTGATAACATCGAAGCAAGGTGGCTATTTGCTCTTGCAGAATTGGGATACTTACTTTTAAGTCGCTTATTTTTTTCATCCCACATTTCCTCTTTCACCCATATATCTAGCGAAATAAATGCTGAAGTTCTGTTTTTTGTTAACCTAATGAACAAAGGACATTCACCATTAGGCTTGTGCTTTTCTCGCTTTAAAACAATAGATACGCTTGACATATATTCATATTATTACCGAAGGTACAACATAGGTACAACAATTGCTACATAAGTTTACGTATATATTCATTCAAATACCTACTAAATGAAACAAAAATTTCCAATTTTAGGCAATAAAGAGTAAAAATAGGTAAATAAGAGAAAAGGTTCGATTCCTTCCGGGGCTACACAAAGTAGCAAAGCAAAAAAAAGGACATTTCGAAAGAGATGTCCTTTTTTTCTGTTCAAAAATAAAGCCCCCCACTATTCCTAGCAGAGGGCTTCGCATAA
>JACCDQ011268471.1_pt1 | contig 16098 bp, 16 predicted proteins | sample 7446031 | NCBI WGS metagenome assembly JACCDQ01 (sample SAMN15323442, study PRJNA562643) | freshwater metagenome | isolation source: river surface water | place: USA:Blue River Watershed | collected 2017-08-17
CCCGGAAGCAACGAAGAAATTCAACAATTCTGTTCGTTGAACTATCAAGTTAGTTTTCCAATTATGGGAAAGGTTGATGTCAACGGAAGCAAAGCTGATCCAATATATATGTTCATGAAAGAAAGCGCTCCAGGTTTTTTAGGAACAGAAGCTATTAAATGGAATTTTACTAAATTTCTTATCGGCAAAGATGGGAAAGTTATTAAAAGATTCTCACCAAACACTGAACCAAAAGAAATGATCAGTGACATCCAAGCGGCCTTGAGTTCTTAAAATAAATTCAACTTAAGTGCCTATTTACGCGAAACCAAAAATGAGTCGTTCAATAGGCCATATAAGCTCTCATATAGACGTCATCGTCCGTAGAAAGTAAAAATCATTTGGCACTCAGTTTGTATAAAAAATACGAAGGGGTGCCAATGAATAACATAATCAAAGTTCTTTCGATAACTATTCTGACCGCGTGGATCTCAACTAATACGGCTAATGCAAAAAGAACCGAAATCACAAATTACAATTACGTTTGCGTTCACATCAAAAAACCCGAAGCCCTAGTTTTCAAAACCACCAAGCCAAGCAAAGCATGGAGAACAATCGTAAAATCTGACGGAAAAATTAAGGAAGGAAAAGCCTTCGAACTACAGAACCTAAAAATCAATTCGCCCGCAATCAACGTTGAAGGAAAGGCAGCCAGCTTCAAAGCAAATCTTGCAAAAGATTATGAAATCAAAGGTCTGTTTCAAAAACAATCCGACGAAGATATCAAGCTAACGGTAATCACAAGCTTCACATTAGAAAACAACCTCAAACGCGACACTTACAACTGCATCCAAGAAAAAAGCGACGCACCACCAGTATTGCTAGGTTCGAACGAAAGATAAAAAAAGCCCAGGTCAAAAAACCCAGGCTCCCAACAACAAAAAATTTCTACCGCTTAAATCACTCAGCTGGCCCGGATGGCCAGCTGACCAGGAGCTCGAGGACAGAGTCCTCGACATGCAAGGACGCACAAACCACGTCTTCACCATACAAAAAAACTAGTTCAATTTCTCTTTACCAGAAGCAGCTTCTTCTTTGCCCGCCGCAACAGCCTTTTTAGACTTCTTCGGCTTATCTAACTCAACAGAAGCATCATCGGCTACGTTTTCAGACATGCCTTTTTCCATCAAGATTTGACCGATTCCATTTTTAGCTAAAATAGCCTGACGTAATTCAGTTTTAATTGCTGGATTTGCTTTCAAGAATTCTTTTGCTTGATCGCGGCCTTGTCCTAAACGTTCACCTTTGTAAGAAAACCAAGAACCCGATTTTTCAACCATGTTTGCAGTTACTGCTAAGTCTAAGATATCGCCTTCTTCAGAAATACCTTCACCGTACATCAAATCAAATTCAACTTTAGTAAACGGAGCCGCCATTTTATTTTTCACAACTTTAACAGCTGTTCTGTTACCAACTACATCTTCACCATTTTTAAGTGCGCCGATACGACGTACATCTAAACGAACTGAAGAGTAGAATTTCAATGCATTACCGCCAGTAGTTGTTTCAGGGTTACCGAACATCACACCGATTTTCATACGAATCTGATTGATGAAGATCACCAAAGTTTTTGAGCGATTGATTGAAGCTGTCAATTTACGTAAAGCTTGTGACATCAAACGAGCTTGCAGACCCATGTGAGAATCACCCATTTCGCCTTCAATCTCTGCACGCGGAGTTAAAGCCGCAACTGAATCGACAACCAATACATCGATCGCGCCTGAACGAACAAGTGTCTCAGTGATTTCTAAAGCTTGCTCACCGTTATCTGGTTGAGAAACTAAAAGATCTTCTGTGTTCACACCCAATTTACGAGCGTAGTTCAAATCTAAAGCGTGCTCTGCATCGATAAAGGCAACAACGCCACCTTTTTTCTGAGCTTGCGCAATCGCTGATAATGACAATGTTGTTTTACCAGAAGATTCTGGGCCAAAGATTTCAATGATACGTCCTTTAGGATATCCACCAATTCCCAAAGCTAAATCTAAAGACAAAGCTCCTGAAGGAATCACTTCAACATCTTTATTTAAGCTTTCACCTGCGTTCAAACGCATGATTGAACCTTTACCGAATTGTTTTTCAATCGTGCTCAAAGCAAGGTCTAATGCTTTTAGTTTTTCACCTTGTAATTTTGAATCTTGTGTTGGATTTGCCATTTTATATCTCCCTTTTTCTACGTTTATTATTTGTTAATAAATCTGTTTAAATGTTTGATCGCTTCATTCAAGTGTGCGATGGCCTCGACACAGGATTGAAGTTGGATCTGTTTTCGGTTGCCATCAAAATGATGCTCGAAAATTTTAGTTTCATTTCCGAGACCAGCTACCGCGATAAATACAGTTCCTACTGGCTTCACATCAGTTCCACCGCCCGGACCTGCAATCCCTGTAATCGCGATCGCCACCGACACACCTAATTCTTTGTGAGCTCCATCAGCCATCTGTTTTGCAACTTCAGAACTGACCGCACCGAAATTCTTTAAAGCCTCTGCAGAGACTTTTAAAAACTTTTGCTTGATGGAATTGTCGTAACAAACCACCGAACCCATAAAGACACTTGAAACCCCGGCCAGTTCAGTAAAGTAACTAGACAAAAGTCCACCCGTGCAGCTCTCAGCAAAGCCCACAGTGATGTTCTTGTCACCAAGAAGCTTCACGGTATTTTGGACCTCTTTTCTCAGAGAGGATTCACAGTTTAAGATGTCAGCGTTTTGATCTTTTTTCATATAATTTACACATGTAGAATGTATGTAAATCAGGGGTTGGTCAATACTGTAATTTGACTGCCTAGCCAATTGGTCTGTGTATAGATGAGCTGCATCAAAACACTGCCAATGATTCCAGCAGCAACATCATCTAACATCACACCTAGACCACCCGGCACCTTGCGATCAAACTGACGAATCGGCGGAGGTTTAACAATATCTAGAAATCTAAAAATAACAAAACCAAGCACGACACTTTGCCAAGTCATCGGAAGCCACGTCATTGTAATCAGAAATCCAACGACTTCATCAATTACAATTTCTTTCGCATCGTGTGTAGCCGATTGAGCTTCATAAGCCTGGGCCGCAATAACTCCAATCGGAAATAAAATTAACGTCACAATCATATAAATAATCGGGCCTGCATGCCACAAAGCCCACCACAATGGAACCGTCGCCAAAGTGGCAACCGTTCCCGGAGCCTTCGGAAATTTTCCGATATTAAAATAGGTCGCTATAAGCAACAAAGTATTTCGAATAGCCACTATTAATTGCCGCAACGATCGAAGGTCACACGTCCTGATTCAGAACCCAAAGTAAAATCAGCAACTCCACATCCCGTAATCGTAATTGACGCCGCTTTGGCATCACTACATGTTGCTTGAAAAGATCCTTGAGTCGGACAATTACAAGATGAGCTTCCCCAAGTCACATTAACCGGAGAGTAATCACAAGTGACTTGAGTTAAGTTATCGCGAACACGAAATGCTCCGCCATTCATAACGCGGCCATTACGAAGATCTCCTGTGATCGTAATCGGCGAAGTAACTGTCGTAATGTAATCAAAAGTTGTAACTCCACCTGCCGTAGTAAATTTTCGGCGAATTCCATCACTAGATAATGAAAATACTTTTGGAGTCACTCCATTATTCGAAGTTTGCGTTAATCTTTGACCATAAGTCGCATCCTTCGACACGGTCAAAGTGGCTCCTCGTCGACCTTCGACTGTAAACGCTGGTGAACGATCTACTTTGTCACCCGAATTTAGCAGATTGCAAGCACCCGATGTCGTCCAAGTTAAAACAACAGTTCCGTTAAAAACGATATCTTGACCCGAACCAACAGTGCAGCCACCGAATGTACGAGTCATCTGACGAGAAGAACAAGCGCCAAAGCCACCGTTCAAGTGCCCCACGACATTCGAATCGCAAGTAAAAGCTTCAGCCGATTTAATCATCACTTTAGAAACGAAAGAATCATTTAATTCTTTGGGAGCATATCGAGCAAAAACTTTACGAGCATCTTTTTCATAAGCAATCGCCCCAGTTGTTCCACCAATTTCATCAATTGAAGCGACGACATCGCCGATCTGTTGAGCCGGTTCAGTCATTTCCGACCCACCTACGTCATCTAGCTTAGCTTCACAACTGGTAAGTACTAATAATAAAACTACTGCCAAAACTCGCTTCATTTAAATCCTCCTCGAAGAACATCTTTTACTGTATTCAGGTTACCTATTTTTGCAAACCTTTTACGTTAATAGAGGTCTGAGTCTTACTTAGAGCCATCATCTGCTTTAAAGTTTTATCAAATCCTTCATTTGAACCGTCCAAGAAAATCACATTTCCTTTTCCTTGCTCAGCAAAATGCTTCACAGCATCAGTCCACATCGAAAATAAAATAAATGAGCTATCTAAACCCGCTGACTTCATCTCTTCAGCTGCTAAATGCATACCTTTCGCCACTTCTTGACGAAATAAAGAAATACCTTCTCCGCGTAATTGCGAAGCTTGTTTTTCAGCTTCCGCTGAAATTCGAATCGCCAAACCATCCGCTTCAGCAGCCTTTGTTTTACGAATTAATAAAGCCTGTGCTTCATTTTCTGCTGCCGCACGCAAATTGCTTGAAGCCACAACTTGCGCCATCGAAGCCATAATCGTTTCGTCGAATGAGATATCGTTCAATTGCAAATCAATTAAATGGTAACCCCAGCTTTTTAAATCTTCATCTAAGTTCGCCTTAACCGCTTCTACGATATCGCGCCTTAAAGCTAAAATTTCATTTTGTTTTTTAGTGGCAACGAAACCGCGCACGCTACCTTCAACTGTGCGATTTAAAGTTTGCATCAAGCTACTGAAGTCAATGAACTTGAAAGCTACGCTTTTGATCGTCTCTTCAGTCTGATCAATTACAGAATACAAAAGCATGGCTTTGAAATTGACGTTAGCCTGATCTTGTGTGATCGCCTGAAATTGCAACTCAACCGATTGATTTTGTATCGAAATACGACGAAAAACCACTTCGAAAAATGGAATTTTAAAACTCAAACCCGGATACATTACACGTTGATATTTTCCGAACATAGTGATCACAGAAACCGTTCCTTGCTGAACAGTGACCACAGATCCAGTCAAAGCAATAATTCCCAAAATAACTAAAATGAAAATAAAAAAACCACCTTCAAACATTTTAAACTCCTATTAAGCTTTATTAATAAATAAATAGTAAAACGAAATCAAAATCGGAACAATATATAGTAATGATAGCACCCTGGCCCAATTTCTTTTTTTTTGCTGATGCTTCAAGTTGCCGTTAGTAACCAGTTGATCATCTGATTCTACTTGTTTTTTTGATGAGGGAAATACTTCATCTTTTAAAGTAAAAAGCCGCTCGAACTGCTTTCGTATGCTTTCCGTGGAAGCAACCAGAACAACATAAAAAACTTGAGCCAAATAAACATTAGTCCGAAATTCAGCCAAACTGACTACATTTTGACCGTCATTCATTAAGGCCTCTTTAGCCTCTTGGTCATTACGAATTAATTCGAATTGAATATTGTTGTCTTTAAGCCATTTTGAAATGCGTTCGACTTCTTGCGGGGAATAGGGACCATATTGGATCCTATTTTCCATATAAACCTCTTCTGTTGTTGAAATTTAATTTTAGCACAGTCTAGTGACGGATTCTTTTCCTTCCGAGTCAAAACTAAGTCATTGATTCGCTTCAATTTATTGTCATTCCGGATTTCATTGACTAAGATAGCCAGATGACCTTTTCACGTCGCAACCCATATCAAGATCTACCTCAGCTTAGCCTTTCAGATGCTAAGAAGAAAATTATGGATTTTGTTGCGCGCCGAGATCACAGCGAAAAAGAACTTCGTAAAAAATTATCATTGCGTTGCGAACCAGAGGTTGTCGATCAGGCGATCGAATGGGCCAAAGAACAAAACTGGTTGGCAAAACCCGAAGTTTTGTCTGAAAAATTCGCCGAACAACTAAGTCGCCGCGGAAAAGGCATTCGCAAAATCAATCAAAAACTAAAAGATCTTGGCCTTGGCGCAGTTAAAGCCGACAAAGATGCCGAGCTCGAAAAAGCCAAAAGATTGGTTTTAAACAAATGGAGTTCCGAAGACTTTCGCGGTCTCAGTTTTCAAGAATCACAAAAGTTAAAAGCCAAGATCATGCGCTATCTGATTGCGCGTGGTTATGAATCTGACGTTGTTTCAAATATTTTAAATAATGAATTTAAGGCAGGAGCACACGAAAATGACCAGTCCCATGATGAAGAATACTGAGATTAGAAATAAGTTTGTTGATTACTTTAAAAAGAACGGCCACACCTCGGTCGCAAGCTCAAGCTTGATTCCAGAGAACGATCCCACTTTGCTTTTCGCAAATGCAGGAATGAATCAATTTAAAAATGCATTTCTAGGTTTAGAAAAACGCGATTACACAAAAGCGGTCAGCGTGCAAAAATGTGTGCGTGCCGGCGGCAAGCATAACGACTTAGATAACGTGGGATTCACTGCCCGCCATCATACTTTCTTCGAAATGTTAGGAAACTTTTCTTTCGGCGATTACTTTAAGAAAGAAGCGATTCATTACGCTTGGGAATTTTTAACGAAAGATCTTCAAATCCCAAAAGAGAAACTTTATGTAACAGTTTTTCAAACAGACGACGAAGCCGCCGATCTTTGGCACAAACAAGAAGGCATTCCAAAAGATCGTATTTTTCGCTTAGGTGAAAAAGACAATTTCTGGAGAATGGGTGACGTCGGCCCGTGTGGGCCATGTACTGAAATTTTCTACGATCATGGCCCCAAAGCAGGAAAAGAATCTGATCCTTTCAAAGGTATCGTCAGCGGAGAAGACAGATTCGTCGAAATATGGAATTTAGTATTCATGCAATTCTACGAAGAAGCTCCCGGAAAAATGAATCCATTGCCAAAGCCATCAGTTGATACGGGTTCAGGCTTCGAGCGCGTCGTTGCAGCTATGCAAGGACAATTTTCTAATTACGACACAGATCTTTTTGCTCCTATGATCGATAAAGCTTCAAAGCTGTCAGGCTCAAGCTACGTCACAGACCCTGAAATTTTACGAAACGATGCTGCTATTCGTGATCGCGTCGGAGCGATGCGCGTGTTAGCCGATCACTGCCGCTCGACTTCATTTTTATTAGCTGACGGAGCCCTTCCTTCAAATGAAGGCCGCGGTTACGTTTTACGTCGTATCATGCGTCGTGCAATTCGTTACGGAAGAAAATTATCGACTCAACATTCATTCTTACCTGCCATGAGTGAAGAACTCATCAATCACATGGGTGGCTTCTATCCAGAATTGAAAGCTCGCAAAGATCTTATTCTTTCATCTATTCGAGACGAAGAATCACGCTTCTTACAAACATTAGATAACGGAAGCGCGATCTTAAACGACGAATTGAACGCAATGAAAAAGAAAAACCAAAAAATGGTTTCAGGCGAAACTTTATTCAAACTTTATGACACTTACGGTTTCCCTGTCGATCTAACAGCGGTTATCGCTGCTGAGCACGGCTTACAGGTCGACGAATCAGGTTTCGACAAAGTGATGCAGGCTTCAAAAGAAAAAGCCAAATCAAGCTGGAAGGGCAAAGGCCCAATGGCAGATGAAAAACACATGATCGAATTTTCGCAAAAACATTCTAAAAATGCGACTCAATTTGTTGGCTACGAAACATTAACAAATTCAAGCTCGGTCGTTGGACTTTCAAATGGAACAGCCGAAGTTTCCTCTTTAAAAACAGGCCAATCTGGATTATTAATTTTAAAAGCGACACCTTTCTATGCGGAAGGCGGCGGTCAAGTTGGCGACCAGGGTAGCATTAAAGCTGCTGCTGGTGCAGACAAAACTGCATCGGCAGAAGCACGCGTTCACAACTGTACGAAACAAAATGATCTTTTCATTCACCATATCGAAGTTGTATCTGGCGAATTAAAATCTTCAGATAACGTACAAACTCAAGTTGAATTATCTGAACGTCGTCAAACAACGACAAATCACTCAGCGACCCACTTGATGCATTCAGCTTTACGAACAGTCTTGGGAACACACGTAACCCAAGCAGGATCTTTAGTTGACAGCACGCGCACTCGTTTCGATTTTACACATAAAAAACCTTTAACAAGCGACGAAATTAAAAAGATCGAAGGTTTAGTTAATGACGAAATCGCTGCAGCCAACCCGGTTCAAGCCGAAGTCATGTCACATAAGCTTGCGATCGAAAAAGGTGCAATGGCTTTATTCGGTGAAAAATACGGCGACCAAGTTCGCGTGTTAACAATGGGTCATTTCTCATGTGAACTTTGCGGCGGAACTCACGTCAAAAACACTTCTGAAATCCGAGCTTTCAAAATAATTTCTGAATCAGGCGTTAGCGCTGGTGTTCGCCGTATCGAAGCTATCACGGGTACTGCCGCGATCAATTATTTGATGAAAAATAACGAAGAGCTCTTACAAGCTCGTCAATCTTCTGGAGTTGCTCCAGAGAAAACAATTTCAACTTGGATCGACGAGAAAAAAGAAGAAATCAAAGATTTGCAAAAACAAATCAAAAAAATTCAATCAAACCAAATTAATGTCGACGACATCATTAAAGCTTCGAAAGAATTTCAATCTCAATCAGGCCCTGCGAAATTAATTTTTGCCGATCTTGCTCTAGACGATCGCGATGTTCTTTCACAAATATCTGATCAGATTAAAAACAAAGTTCCTCGCGGAATTTCAATCGTGATCGGACAAGGCGAAGCATCACACCCCGTTATCATTTCGGTCAGTAAAGAAATGAATTCCCAATTTAAAGCCGGAGATCTTTTAAAAGAATTCGCTCAGGTCTTAGGCGGAAAAGGCGGAGGCCGTCCAGACTTCGCCCAGGGCGCTGTACCTGATCGCACAAAATTGAAAGAGGCTTTCGAAGTTATTTCTAAAAAAGTTTTACAATAGCAATCAGCTAACCTGAAAAGCGAACTACTGAGCACACTCAAAAGACTTGTAGTTCGCTTTCACTGAAGCAATAAAGCCCTGTAGTATGGTAGACTGCTCATCACATAAATCAGAACTGTTTGAACCACATCCATCGGATGCTCCACCCAATGCGAAAGTTTCTTTTTCAGTGACAATTTCAGCATAGGGAAGCTGAATTGCCATAGTACAAAGCGTACCTGCAGGGGGAGCTGGCTTTTTGCAAATTTGGGCCATTTTTAAAATATTGATCAACTCGGTAGTCAAAGTTTCAGTCAAACAAAAACGGCTGGTCTTACTGTCGAGATCAGTTCCCAGAATAATTTCTCCTGATGGAAGCGAAACTTTCATCGATTTGTTAACTAAGACGTCATAAGTGCCCGAGTTTCGAGATACCTTTTCCGATTCGGTAAATAAAAAATTCACCCCAGAAATTTTTTGCCCCTGAAGCTCAATTTTGGATTCACTTTCAGTAGATTTTTGACCGGAATTCAATAAATCATCAGGATGTGGAGCAGGCTGACAATTTTGAAAAGCTACAAGGCCCGCAAGAACGATTGCTACGGCGCCACCAACCCACTTCATCAAGCCGCCTTTCTTTCAATATTTACGATTAACTTACTACCACACTCACTGCAAAATTTGCTTTGCAAGGCCATTATCGCTTTGCACTCTGCACACTCGACTCCATCGATTAACAGACGTTTCTTCGGGCCATGATCAATATCATTCAAATCTACAAAGCCTTTTTCATTCCATTTATCAATTTCAGAGATGATTCTCCAAATTTCGATCTGCGTTTTAAATTCTTTAAGCTCGAATTGTAAAAGCACTTTATTGTTTACTGTTTTTCGCTTACAGAACAATCCTTTTGCTTCAAGAGATACAAAATGCCCCTGTCCCAAACTGATTCCATAGTCTTTAAAGAAATCAACCACTTCATTAAAGTCACGCGTTACAATACCAAAACGATCAGATTCAATACCCTCGTAAGCCATCAATAAAATTCTAAGAACGTTGTAATTTGGTTCATCAAATTTTAAGAGCTCAGACTTTCCACCTTTAAAATAATAATATTGATAAAACTCAAAGAATGATTCAAGTGCATTTAGATCATTTATAACAAACCCCTGAATCTCTTCTTTCCCCTCAGGATCGTCTGGGCTTTGCCCCATTATATATTCAGCCATTTTTAACTTAACAAGTAATTGAGTTGCTTGCTCAAGGCGTTTTAAAGATTCTCCAAAAATTCTTTGCGAGTATTGTCTTAAAGTAAGCCAATCCACTGTTACTTTAGAACCAACTTTCTTACCTTTGTGGCTTGAAGCATGATAAATGACTCCAAAAACTTTCGGCACAGCTTCTTCACTGCAGGGATTTGGATTCTTTTCAAACTTTGCAGTTTTAACTTCATTCAATGCCCATTTAAATTTTTCAGAAAGCGATTTAATAAAAGTTTTGTGTACTTGGTGAAGTGTTTCATATTGAGGCCTAAAAACTTCAATTGGGATTTCTGCAACCTTGGTTTCTTGAGTGGCCATTACAGCATAAGAATAGGTTTGCACCCCTAAAACAAATAGATCGGCAAATACATAACCAGTACCGATCGACATCAAATCAATATTTTTTTTATTTTTAAGAAGACAAAGACTCATTTGTCCAGACTGAACCACGTAAATGGTTTGAATCTTATCGCCTTCTTTGAAGAGAAATTCGCCTTTTTTCAAAATCCTTACGCTGGACATAGAACCTCAAATATATTCTATTTCGACTTAATTTGAGGAATTCTAAAGGCTAAGTATCTAGAGAATCGTTACAAAACAGTTAACTATTTAACTTACTGTCTCAAAATTAAACTTCAGCCTCTGAGTAGAACTTCTTTTTTAGATCTTCTTGAACTTGCACCATTGTGTTTTCTAGTAAAACATTAAACATCTGTTCAGCTGCAACACTGTACATTTGCGCCAATGAGCGAAGAGTGTGGATTGGGGGCTGAGAAATACCTCTCTCCCAATTCGAAATAAATTGCGAAGTGCTATAACCTAATTTAACCGCTACATCTTTTTGCGAAAGACCAGACAAAGAGCGTTTTTCTTTTAGGAACTGAGCTAGCTTATTCGATTCGTTTTTCATATTTTTCCTCTTTTTTTAAAAAGTTTTCTTTGTTTACTAAACAAATATACAACCTTTTGAGGATATGATCAATTTTTTTAACTATTTTTTAACATTTACTTAACAAAAATACCAAATTGGAACAAAAAAGGGAGACTTTCGTCTCCCTTTGAACAAATTTTAATAAAATTTGAGCGCAAAAACTGGACCTCTGCAGACCCAAAATCTGCAGAAATAAACAGATTAACGTTTTGAGTATTGACCGCTACGACGAGCACCATGTTTGCCGTATTTTTTACGCTCAACCATGCGAGGATCACGAGTAACGAATCCAGCTTTTTTCAAAGCATCACGGAATTCAGGGTTAAAAGCCATCAACGCGCGTGTGACGCCGTGTCTAATAGCTCCAGCTTGTCCTGATTCACCACCACCAGAAACAACAACGCGTAAATCAAATTTACCAGTTTGTCCTACTAGTTCGATTGGTTGCATGATCACCATGCGTGATTGAAGACGAGTTAAATAGTCGTCAGATTTTTTTCCGTTGATAGAAACAACGCCTTTACCTGGTTTTAAGTAAACACGTGCAGAGCTCGTTTTTCTTCTTCCAGTTGCATAATAGATTTTTTCAGCAGCTGCCATTTTCGATTACCCTTTTTTAGTTTTGATTACGAAAGCTTCAGGTTTTTGAGCAGCGTGTGGGTGCTCAGCGCCTTTGTAAACTTTAAGTTTAGTGATTAAAGACTTAGAAAGCTTGTTCACTGGCAACATACCACGAACCGCTTCTGAAATAATAAATTCAGAGTCAGTCGATTTAACTTGCTCAGCAGATTTTTCTTTCAAAGATCCGAAGAAACGAGAATGTCTATAATATTTTTTAGTATTCCATTTATCACCAGTCATTTCGATTTTGTCTGAATTGATCACGACAACGAAACCACCCGCATCAGCGTTTGGTGTAAATGTTGGTAAGTTTTTACCACGTAAAATGTTAGCTACGTGAGTTGCCAAGCGTCCAAGTCTTAATCCAGAAGCGTCTACAACGAACCACTTGTGGTCAACTTCATCTGTTTTTGCATTCCAAGTCTTCATAATTTCTCCGAAATCGTCCCTGATATCGCATCAGGCATTCAGTACTTTCTAATCTTTGTCTTATCTTCATAAGACTCGCGTGAAAGAGTGTTTTAAAGTTCGCGGCACTTATTGTCAAGGTCCTGAGGATAGTAAACTCGCAATAAAAATAATCCTTGGGGCGCGGCCGGCGGTCCCGCCAGTTTTCGGTCCTTACCTTCGATGATTTCCTTCATCTTTTGAGCTGGGATGCCCTTTCTTTCGAGTAGAAGCTGGGTTCCAACGATATTGCGAACCATTTGCTTCAAGAAACCCGACCCAGTGATTGAAAATTGAGCAACATGAGGCCGCTTCCAAACCCACTCAGCCTGCTGAATTTCGCGCACTGTATGCGCAACCTCTGACCCCACCGATTGAAAACTCTTAAAATCGTGGGTTCCAAGCAGGTATTTTGATGCTTCATTCAAAAAATCTAGGTTTAAGGGATGGCGAACCCAATCTGAGTAACGCCCTAAAAAAACACTCGGCTTTTCGTTATTTAAAATCATATAGCGATAAGTTTTTTTATCTGGAGATAAAGTCGAATGAAAATCATCCGGAGCTAGCCATACTTTTTTAATTGTTATCGTCGAAGGAATAAATTTTCGAATTGCTCCATGAAGATTCAATTTCATCACCTGCTCTTCGGCCCAACTCGTATCGAAGTGACAAACTTGATTAAATGCATGAACACCCGCATCGGTTCTTCCAGAGGCGAACAACGAAACAGGATGGCGAAAAACTTTTTCTAAAGCCTCTTGAATGGTCTGACAGACACTAGGCTTTTGAGATTGATTTTGTCGTTGCCAACCACAGAAGTCTGTTCCGTCGTAAGACACCGTAAATTTAATTCGAGGCATGCACGAGGTTCTACAGCTTCAGGGAACTAAAAGTCAAAAGAGATACCAAGGTTTGCGTATTGATTGGAAAATGTAAATGAATCGCTATTAACTTCGATGACTTTAAATTCAAGAGACAACCAAAGATTGCTGATTCCGTACTCGCTATCAAGAGCATAACCGCTTTCGTCATCTAATTGAGAAAGATTAAATAACACACCACCAGCACCGTAAAAACCTGGTGCAGCCGTAAATTGCGGAGCTGACTTATCTTCACGTTTTTCAATTAAAGCAGTGTAAGTACCTCCTCCAGCAACATAAGGAGCAAATAACTGTTTATCCTTCCACTCAAGCCGGTACACCGCTCCCGCAGTTAAAGGAATTGTGAAAAAGGTGTATTTTTCTCGAGACTTATAATCAGCTTGGCTTACTTTAGAAACTAAAATTCCGTGACCTTGGGCAAACATAATAGAGCCGCCTAATTGCCAACCCAACTTACCCTTTTTACCAATCCAAGGAAACTTTTCGTAATCATAGCTAATGATAATACTTGCGGTCTCTTCATAAAGATCACCAAAATTATAGGTCTCAAATGTTCCGGTGCCGTTACCTGTGCTTGGGTCACGTTTTTCAACATCGATCGTAACCTCAGGCTGAAGAGCGTGACCAAAAGAAATGCGACTGGATTCAACCTTCATATCTCGTTTAATGTCGTATATGTAAGTTCCATCTTTTTCTATGCGCACCAGACCCTCTTGAGATTCTGGATGTTGAATAACAGTGGTTTTAGGACTAATCTGAGCCCTCAAGGCTGGCGCAATCGCAAGTATGATAAAGAAAGCCAATAAGCTTTTTTGTCTGACAACAGCTTTAATTTTAAAAACTAAAATTAAAAAACTGATCAAAGCTAATACAGCCGCTGCAAATCCAAACTTTAAAGCGATGGAACTAAATAATAGAAACGGATACAATGCCGCTCGGGTTGCGGCCCTTAGTGTTTCACTTTTTTCAATAAAATCCGCAATCGGTGGACTGAACTTATAATATGTTTTTACAAAAAGCTTACCGATTGTATTCGTTAACAGAAATTGATTACGAAATTCACGAAAAGTTTTAACTTCATTAGCCATGTCAGACCCAAAAGCCGCAGTTGAAATAAAACAATGCTTGTCTGCAAGCAAACCAACAACCTCAGACGGAGTTTTACAAATCTGAGTCGCAATAGTTGCCGCGTCAGTTGCGGCTGTCCCCGCTACGAATCGATATATATTTCCGGCTTTGTTTCGATTTCCATAAATAAAACAGTAAGTCTGATAGTTCTCTAAACCACCAGAAACCTCTGCATTTTTAATGTCTGTATTATCAGTAGAGCTGATCGGAACAAAAATTGGCGCAACCGAAGCACTTCCTGTTTTAAAACCCGTAATGGTAGCTCCGTTACCACCTGTATCTGTTTCATTCGCTACCTTCACCGGAAAAATTGCAATCGAATCAAACTCGACAGTATTTCCGCCAATGGTATCTGCCCCACCTGTAACGGGCTGATCCGCTTCTGGCTCTTCTTTAATATAGACTTTCGCATCCCCTGGCTCAAAAACTAATTTGCAGAAACCTGGAGTAGCTGTTGATGCGCAATAATTGTTGGATACCGAGGGGTCATTTGGGGCAATGTAGTGAATTTTAAATGATATTTTTTTTACTTCATTAGTTAAATCAACGTCACCACTTCCATCAGAATCAATCCCTATTGCAATTTTTCCAACGTATATTCCGGTTGTTCCGCTTGACGCTCCACAATTTGTAAGCCCAACAGCATTACAAAGAGCAGCCCATGTTGTCGGTAAAGTCACAGTTGAGCTTGTAGTATAAGATTGAGATACTTTAGATACTGCCGATCCAACCTGAACATCTGACGCGTTCAAAAAATACATTCTAGCAATACCAGTCACATCTTTTGTCGGTTTAAAAGTGACTGAAAAGTTAAAATTCTGATGTAAACTAGCCTGATTACATGCCTGTAAAGTCGATGTCTCAGAAGCACAAGTATCACAAGTCGTATTTGCATCTGGAGTGGTCGCACATGTACCAGCAAAACCACCATAGAAATTAGATAAATCAGTTTCTACAAAAGAAGCACCACTGATGCTTATCGTGTCGGTTTTAACTAAAACCTCGGCCGCATTTGCTAAAGATAAATTTAAAGCAATACCGATAAAAAAAGATCCAACAAATCTCATGCTTTAATTGCACCAGTAAATGCTAGACCTGTCTAGATTATAAAGAATTTCGTTTAACAAAAAATGTTTTCGGCGATCTGTAAACCATTCAAAGCAGCGCCTTTTTTCAGATTGTCAGAAACAACCCACATTAACCAACGTTTTTTGTTGTGTTTATCTTGATGAATACGACCAATGAAAACAGGCTCTTCCCCTGAAATTTCCAGCGGAGTCGGATAATCTTCCGTAAAAATCGCTAAACCTTCAAAGCTTCCCAAAGTATTGATAAACTCTTCTTTAGTTGTTTCTTTTTTTAAAGTCACCCAAACCGCTTCTGAATGAGAATTAAGTGCAGGGATGCGCACGGTCATCGCCGAAACTTTTAATTCAGGAACTCCTAAAATTTTTGGAGACTCATTCATAATTTTTGTTTCTTCGGTACAAAAACCATCTGGCGTAAATCCACCAATTTGCGGAATACAATTGAATAAAATTTGTTTTGGAAAGGTTTTTGCTGCGTGATCTGCTTGCTGAAAGTTTTGAGTTTGATGAAGAAGCTCATCGTAACCTGGAAGACCCGCACCGCTGACCGCTTGGTAAGTAGACACGGTTACATCTTCAATTCCGAATTTATCTAACAAAGGCTTCAAAGCCACAACTAACTGAATTGTTGAACAATTCGGATTGGCAATGATTTGTGGTTTTGAAGTCGTAGAAACTAAATGCCCATTAACTTCAGGAACCACCAAGTTGATTTCTGGGTTCATACGGAAAGCGTTTGAATTATCAATCGCAAA
>JACCDQ010166522.1_pt1 | contig 16094 bp, 15 predicted proteins | sample 7446031 | NCBI WGS metagenome assembly JACCDQ01 (sample SAMN15323442, study PRJNA562643) | freshwater metagenome | isolation source: river surface water | place: USA:Blue River Watershed | collected 2017-08-17
GAATCACAACGTGTTATTTTTGCTTTTTTTTTATGAATGCACCTAAATTAACACTATCACGTCAGTCTTTTGGCCTGTCGTTAATCTGGATAGGCCCCCCATTAATATTTTTTGTTCGTGATTTACTAGGTTTTGGTAATTCAACTATTTTTACTGCAGCCATGTATTTGATAGGCTGTTTACTTCAGGTAAATTTTAAATCAATATTTGAAGTTAATAGTATAAACAAAGGGTTAGCATTTCTTGGCTATTCATTTCTCTTTTTAGCTTTTTTGTATTTTATCTTATTTGATCATGAGAAATTCAGTTTTAAATCTGATGTTATAAATTTTGGGATTCTCGGTGTATTAATCATTTTGTTATTTCGAACAGATGACGAAATTCAAAACTATTTACCTGTATATATTTTATTATTTACACTGCTTGCGAACCTTGCCTTAATCTATTCAATTAGCACAAACCCTAATTATATATTAGGTACTAGAGCGACGGTTCAATTCAATTCGCAGAGTTCAGGAGAATTTTCTGGTAATCCGCAAATTTACGGTCGGAATGGAGTAATTGGAATGATAATATCCTTGCTTTTAATGATAAAAAAGCAAAAGTTTTTGTTCTTAGGTCAAAGCAAAATTATCACTTTGGTTAGTCATATAAATTTTATTGTAAGTTTCGTTGTATTAGTCCTGACACAAACTAGAGGTAATTTAATTTCGATTGTTATTATTTTATTTTTCTTCTTGTTTGTAAAAAAAACAGATAAAGAGACGAATATCGAATATTCGCACAAAAATCTCGTTCGGACATATTATATACTATTTATTAGTGGACTATTGTACTTGAATAATAGTTATCAATTGTATGATAAAATCACTTCATACTATGATCAAATAATTTATGTTGTAAATCGTGCAGTAAGTACGGGCGTTACCCTCGGTAAAGGAGGAGACAATGATCCATCTGCGATGGGGCGTGTTAATAGTATTGAATATGTACAAAAAGAATTTTTGTATAAGCCTTATAATTTCATTATTGGTAATGGATTTAAATATCATTATTTAGATATCCCCATTTTGGAAACTTGGTTAAACTTTGGGATCGTAGGATTCTTGTTATTCTTTTCATTTAATATAGCCATTCTGTATAATATGTTGCGTGCATTACGATCACCTTCTATTTTTCAGAATTTTATCGCATTGTTTTATTTAAATGTGTTTGTGACAATATTTACATCAGGTAGACCTGTTGATACAATTTATTGGATTTTTTATCTAATTTTAATTAGGTTTCTCAACGTATCTTATAACCCAAAACCTTAAGATGAGGAAGAAAGTAGATTTTAGTAAATATTCTCACGTCGTTTTCAAAAGCTTTTCGCTTAAGGTTAAATATTTTTCCTGGTTATTCGTTTCCAATCTATTTTTCTTATCCAACATTCCTTATCCAAACACTTTTAAAGCATTTATCCTAAGAATATTTGGTGCTAGTATTGGAAGAAAGAGTGTGATTAAACCTTGGGTAAAAATTAAATTTCCTTGGGAACTAGAACTAGGCGATTATGTCTGGCTGGGTGAAAATGTTTGGATTGATAACCTATCGAAGGTTTCTATTGGAAATCATGTTTGTATATCGCAAGGAGCCCTTTTACTGACAGGCAATCATCGTTATGATCGAATGGATTTTACTTTAGAATCAAGACCAATTCATATTGAAGATGGAGTTTGGGTATGCGCCAATTCAACTATAGTAGGAGGGGTGTCTTTAAAATCTCATTCAGTAGTTGGTTTAGGTTGTATTGTAACCAAAAATTTAGAAGCATACACTGTTTTACAGCATAATGAGATTCTTAAAGATAGAAAAATAGATTAATAATATATGTTACGTATAACCTCCATTTTTAACGATACCCATGTTCAAATCGTATTATCTATTTTTATTTCTTTATTAATAGCGGTTACTGCTATTCCAGTTATTATAAATATTAGTCGATTAAAGGATTTAATGGCCACCATCGAGTTTCGAAGTTCACACGATGAACTGACTCCAACACTAGGTGGGATTGCAATATTTGCAGCTACACTAATTACTTATTTTATATGGTTTATACCGGGCGAGAGCCACGAACTTCATCTCGTATTCTCTGCGATAATTATACTTTTCTTTTTGGGAATTAAGGATGACATATTGATTTTAAGCCCTCAAAAGAAAATTTTAATCCAAATTGCAGCTTCTGTATTAGTAATTACTTTATCTGATTTACGTATTGTAAATTTATTCGGTTTACTAGGAATACACCAAATTTCATACACCTATAGTTTAGTATTAACTATTTTTAGCATATTAACCTTGATTAATGCTTTAAATTTGATTGATGGAATTGATGGGTTAGCGGGTATGGTGGGTCTGTTAGCTAGCTCTTTTTTTACGTTTATATTTTATCAATTAAATGAAAATGCTTACGCGGTTTTAGCTGCTTCATTATCAGGTTCAATCATTGGTTTTCTCCGTTATAATTGGTCAATTCGTAACAAGATTTTTATGGGTGATACGGGTTCACTCATCGTAGGCTTTTTGATTTCTATTTTTGCTATCAAATACATTAATATCAATTCCACTTTTTCGTTAAATCCTAAGTTGGATAACCATGCCCCCCTATTTGTAACTAGTTTATTATTACTTCCTCTGTTTGACACCTTGCGAATGTTTATTATTCGTCTTTATGCAGGAAAATCTCCTTTTGTTGGTGACAGGCAACATTTTCATCATATTTTGATCGATTTAGGATATTCACATAAAGTAGCAACAATACTTATGATTATTGGAAACCTATTATTTATTGTTATTTACTTGTATGGATTGAATCAATATTCCATCAATAAAATCCTTGCATTCCAATTTATCACTTTTATGCTTTATTGTTTATTGGCTAAAGTTCTATCAAAGCGTAACGATTCTACCAACATGAATCGTGATACTTTTCAAAAGATTGATAAACTTAAGCGAATTAAGAAAGTGGATTAATATTTATCCAATAGTGCCTTGAATTTTTTGTATTCTTCTGTGTAGTTAAATTTCAATGAATTGGTAGTTTTATTGCTCGTTTTTTGAAGTTTTTGTTGAATTAGGTTTTCGATATTAGGTATATCTTCACTATTGAAAAAATCATCAGATTCTGGATTTAAAATCAATCGCGAACCTTTTTGCTCCATGGATAATATGGGTACATTTGCCTGAATAGCATCCATCAGAACTAATCCCATTGATTCTTCTCTTGAAGTAAAAACAAAAATATCTGCACCTCCTAATTCACGTAAATATTCTTGTTGACTATCAAAGGTCATTACACGTATATGACGGTATTCAGGATCATTTAATTTCAACTTAGCCCATTCAGAAAAAGCCGAATTATCGAACTTTCCAAACCATAATAATTCATATTTTGTCGGGTCAAGTTGCCTTCCGATTTCAAGAAAATAATCAAAGCCTTTAAAATAACAAATCGTACCAGCGCAAACTACTCTAATTCTTCTTTCTTTGGATTCATTTTTATTTGGTGGTAAATGTTTACTAGAATACATCTGAATAGAATTGATTCGAGTTATTCCTTTCTTATAAATACCAGAATATAGGTTTTCTACGTGTTCCGAACAAGCTACTATTTCGTCCGTATGATTTAGAATCGTATGAAAATCATTCGAGTGCAACGAATTCAAACCCATAAGTAACTCATGAATATGAAGAATTTTAGTCGATGAAAATTTATTTAAATGATTAAGTAAATAAGCATTACTTAGCGTGTTTAAATATATAATATCAGGCTCAGCCTTTCCAAAAATTGATTTAATTCTTTTGAAAATAATGTCCTGTTTAAAATAAGCCCAAATCTTATCCCACAAATTGAATTCTAGAGATAAATAATGAAAACAAACATTTGAAGAAAGGTTATTTATTAAAAGCCCTTTAGAACTTTTCGCAATTACATGAAGAGAATAATTAGCTTCTTTACTCAAATCATTAATAAAACCAGCTAAGAGTGTCTCTGATCCAGTTAATCCAAAATCATTTACGAAAAAATAGACACTCTTCTTACTTTGCATCCTTATAATAAACTGTTTTTATTGCCTAAATAATTTATCAAAAGTACTAATTTTGTTTATATTAAGTATTAAGACATCTAACATGGACGATATTAAATTACTGCGCAATGAAATTGACAAAGTGGATAATGCTATACTAGATTTATTAGTTAAGCGTATGGATTTTGTTGAACGAATAGGTGGGATAAAAAAACAAAATCAAACAGCAATTTATCATCCAGATAGAGAAAAGGAAATTATCGACCGGTTGGTTCAACGTCCAACAGGCAAACTTGGCAAAGCTGCTATTGAGGCTATATACTTAGAAATATTTGGGGTCTCTAGGAATTTAGAATTGCCTGAAATTATCAGTTATTTAGGACCAGAGGGAAGTTTTACTCATCAGGCTGCTGAATCACGTTTTGGGGCAGTGGCAGATTACATATCCCTTCCTTCTATTAAATCTATATTTGATTCTGTGGATTCGGGACGTGCGAAATATGGAATTGTTCCTATTGAAAATAATCAAGAGGGAATGGTAAAAGAAACGTTGGATCTACTTAATGAGAAATCATTATATATTATATCTGAAATAATAATACCAGTTAATTTTTGTTTAGCAACGAAAGAACATGACATAAATGCTATTTCAAAGATTTACTCGAAAGATATTGCATTTAATCAATGTCAAGGTTTTACGAATGATTATTTTACCAATAAGGCGGATGATTTTTTTGTTCAGGTAGATTCAACATCAAAGGCAGCGAAATTAGCATCAGAAAATTCAGCTACAGCAGCGCTTTGTTCACATATCGCTGCAAAAATCTATAATGTCCCTATTTTGTTTGATAATATTCAGGATAATGATAGCAATCAAACACGTTTCATCATTATTTCTAAATTTGAAAATTTAAAAAAGACCGACCGAGATAAAACAACTTTAGCTGTCAAATTAAAGAATGACGACAAGCCGGGTACTTTATTAAGATTGTTAAAAGATTTTGAAGATAAAGAAATTAACCTTTTGAAAATTGAATCTCGCCCTCAAAAAGATACCAATGAATTTAAGTTTTGGTTTTTCATAGATATTGAGGGGAATAAATTAGATGAACATATTAAAGATATATTGGAATCTAAAGCAGATGAAATTAAATTCTTAGGAAGTTATATGAATCTTTGTTAATCGATTAAGCGCATCTTCTTTATCTATTTCCAATTGCCTCACTAATTGAGGAAAGGAATCAAATTTAGTTTCATCGCGCATTCTACTGACGAATTCCACACGTAATTGCTGTCCATATATATCTTTGTCAAAGTTCAGTAGATGAGTTTCTATTCGTAACTCATTACTTTGTGTTACAGTTGGCCGAATGCCAATATTTGTCATACCGTAATAAACTTGATCGTCAATAAAGCAACGCGTAAAATAAACACCCTTTTGAGGGACAAGTTTAGTTAACTCAACGTCAATATTTGCTGTAGGAAAACCAATTGTTCGTCCTAATTGATCACCTTTTATCACAATACCATTTAGGAAATAGGGATAATTCAATAGTTGATTAACCCGCTCAATTTTCCCATTTTGAATGTAATTTTTAACGAGTGAACTACTAACAATTTCATTGTTTACCATGGTTTCTTCAATCCTATAGGTAGAAATTAAAGGATAATGTAAATCCATGTATTCTTTAGAACCCTCGCGATTGTGCCCAAAATGATTGTCATATCCAAATACAATATGTTTGGCATTTAGTTTACCGACTAAAATATCATCTGCAAATTGCTGAGCACTTAAACTAGCAATATAGGAATCAAATGCTAAGGCAATGACAATGTCTATTCCTAATTTATTTAAGAGAACCTTTTTCTCCTCTAACGTAGATAACTGGTAGGATAATTTTTCTGGCTGGAAATAACTAGCGGGTGTATTTGAAAATGTCAATACAATCGATGGTATATTATTTTCCTCACTAATTTGAACAGCTTTCTTGAGTACTGCCAAATGGCCCAAATGAACCCCATCAAACATTCCGACCGTTACGACACTTGGCAAACCTTCCAAATGCAAATCGTCTAGACTATGATAAAATTTCATATTGATCCTTGTTGAATTGCTCTAAATTTTGGGCATTTACTACCGAATAATTTCCAATTTTTGTTCGTACTAATTTTTTTAAATAGGCACCAGAATTTAAGTATTGCCCGATATCTCTAACGATACTTCGAATATAGGTGCCTTTTGAACACTGAATTTCAAATTCAATTTCTGGAAAATTAGTCGAATCAAATTCAAAATTATAAATCGTAGCTTCTCGTATTTTAATGGCTAAGTCTTGCTCTTTAACGCCATTTCTGGCATGTGTATACAATCGTTGACCATCCAATTTTATAGCTGAATAAATAGGAGGGACCTGTTTGATATCCCCTTGAAACTGAGAATTAATTACTTGTTGGATTTTATCATTTGTGATGTGATCTATTGGGAACTCTTCATCAAAATCTGTTTCTAAATCAATAGAAGGCGTTGTTTTTCCCAAGACAAAAGTACCCGTATAAGTCTTAGGTAAACTTTGAAAGTAATCGATCTTTTTTGTGTGCTTACCAACACAAATGATTAAAAGTCCAGTAGCAAGGGGATCTAAAGTTCCAGCATGTCCTATTTTTTTAAACCGACCCAGATTTTTCATTTTTCTAACAACATCAAATGAAGTCCAGGTCAGAGGTTTATCTATTAAATAAAACTGATTTTCGGGGCGTAATTCCTCTATTTCAACCATAAATGTATTCCAAGCATTAAGCCCACAATTACTCTGTAATAACCAAAATATTTAAATCCATATTTGCTTACCACAGAAACCATGAATCGTATGGTGACAAGCGCAATAATAAAGCTAATCAAAAATGATATGGCAAGTATTGGCAAATGATTAGCATCTAAGAATGTTGGAATTTGATCACGATAGTCTAGTAGTTTCTTGGCACTAGCACCTAAAATGGTAGGTATCCCCAATAAAAATGAATATTCTACTGCCGCTTGATGACTTAATCCGGTAAGTCTTCCACCCACAATACTTGCGCCTGAACGAGAAACCCCGGGGATCATAGCTAAACATTGAAATAGGCCAACTTTGATGGATTGTAACGTTGACATTTGGACGATGTCATCTACCTTGGGTTTTTGATTGCGCAACCAATAATCAATTCGAATAAGTATAATGCCACCTAGTAACCAAGATAAAGCGATAAAGGCATAACCTTCAAATAGCGATTCTAAGAAATCATCCAAAAGAACGCCAAATATTACTGCAGGAATAAAGGATAAGCTAACTAAGCGATAAACAGTAAAATTATTCGTAAGCCTCTTAAAATATAAAACAGGTACGGCCGCAATGGCTCCTAACTGAATAAATACTGTCAAGAAATTTAAAAAGTTGTCTGAATGCAGATCTAATAAATATTCACTGATAATTAAATGCGCTGTCGATGATACCGGTAAAAATTCTGTTAAACCTTCAACAATTCCGAGAATTAATGCTTGAAAATAACTAATCATTATTTTCTGGGTCTAAATAAAGCGAAGATGGGAATAATTACACCTACTAATACTAATGCAGGTCCTAATGTCAATCCCAAGAAACCGAAACCGAAGGGCTCCTTGTCGAGCGTCATGATAATGAAGCCAACAAACATGACCAAAAAGCCACTAATCAATATTTTTATACTCGTGCTATCAAGCGGAAACGACGATTTAGAAGAATTTTTGTTCATGTTAATAAAGATTAGATGCGGATATTTTTAAATATTTATTAAGTGTCAGAAGTGTACTTAAGGAGCTGAATAATATTGATATCAGTAATGTGCCCAGCAAAATAGCAACTTGATTATTTACCTCAAATAAATAAGTTGATAATTCTGGTAATTGGCTATTCAAATAAAAGTAAAAAATATTTGTAATTACATAGCCGAGTAATGACCCGGCAAGGCCCATAATAACAGATTTTAACAAATAGGGCTTTATGATAAATCCATTGGTAGAACCTATTAACTGCATCGATTTAATTAAATTTCGATTGGCGTGAATATGCAACTTTGTATAATTACTAATTTGTAAATAAACGATTAAGGCGATGATTACGATAAATAGTAAACCTGCTGAAGTAATAATTTTTATTTTAGGTAATATTAAATCTAAATAATTTTCTGGATAAGTCACCTCAAATACTGCTGGTGAACTTCGTAATTCATTTGCCACTTTTTCAAAAGACTTTTTATTTCGAAAATCAGATTTCAACTCAATAACTAGCAAATTTTTAAAAGGATTTACTTCTCCCAACAGTTCCTCATAATTTTCATGAGAGGTAGATAAAAATTCTTTAGCGATACTTTGTTTGTCAACTAATTTAATGGCTTGCTTATTAATTTCATTTTTTGACTTTATCACATAAATCATGGAATCAATTTGAGAAGTACTTAAGCTATCATCAAGATATACATACATTTTCATCTGAGATTGCAGGCTTTCTCCCCAGCTATATGCTCCACTCAAAAGTTGAAATAACAATGAGATTACCACTGATAAACAAGCTATCGAAATAACGATAATTTGATTGGTTGAATTTGCTTTACCCTTCGTGTACCGCATATTATTGATTTAATTGATTTAATTGATCTCTTAATTTTGCTGCTTCTTCGTAATTCTCCTCCGCTAATGCCTTATTTAATGACTCTTCCAAAGAAACGATTAGGTCCTCTTTCGTAGAATGATTGTCGGTGATATCTGAAATAATTTCATCCTCGTCCTCAGTATGAAAATTTTCCATGGGAATAGCTATTTCATTGAGTAAAGATTGTTTGATGTATATCGAGGAGTGAAGTCTCAACGCAAGTGCGATTGAATCAGATGGGCGTGCATCCACTTCAAAAATACCATCACTATTTGATGCCACTAACTTTGCAAAAAATACACCATCCCGAAAAGATGATATTTCCACGCGCGAAAGGGTAGCGCCAGAGAGCTTAATGAAATTTGCTAATAAATCATGTGTTAAAGGTCTAGCCGGAACAATGTCTTCCATAAACATCGAAATTGCTTGAGCTTCATGTAAGCCAATAACCATAGGAAAACCCAAGTGATTTGATGTCTCAGCTTGTAAAAACAAAATATAAGATGAGGCAGCCGCTGCACTTGGGCTTAACGAAACTATTTGTAATTGAACTAACTCTCCCAATGTATCCGATTAAAATACAAAGATAACGAAAGTAAAGCCTTTACGTTGGCATTTTATAGATTTTTTATGAGTGCTGGCACAACTTCAAATACATCTCCAACGATACCATAATCAGCATAATTAAAAAATGGTGCTTCAGGATCATTGTTAATAACAACGATTGTTTTAGACCCATTTACACCCGCTAAATGTTGAATAGCACCTGATATACCGCAGGCAATATATAATTTGGGAGCAATTTTAATACCAGTTTGTCCTACGTGTTCACTGTGAGGGCGCCAGTCAACATCTGATACTGGTTTTGAACAAGCGGTTGCAGCTCCTATCTTGGTAGCCAGTTCTTCTATAATTCCCCAATTTTCAGGTCCCTTTAATCCTCTACCAGCTCCTACGACATAAGTAGCATCAGCTAAATTGATACCGGCTGAAGCTTTATGGATATCAATAACTGAATAAGCATTCGCTTCCGGTAATGACAAAGTACTTGACTCAATGGTTATTTGTTGGTCTTCTGCACTTCCAAACTCAAATGCATTATTAAAGCTAAATATACTCGCGTAAGTTGCATTGACGCTCGAGGTTGCCTTGCCACTAAAAATACTTTGCTTTAGATTAATTTGAGAATCACCCAAGTCCAAGGACAATATCTGGCCTATCATAGGAAGGTTTGTTTTTGCACTAAATGCAGGAAAGATTTGGTCTGTGATTAAATTTTTAAAACCGACAATACAATTAATTTGATCACTTTTAAATTGATTAATGATTGAATCAAGTTGATCGCTTGTTAGTATTCCTGCTTCAGATATTCCACTAATTGAAACCAATTTCGCGTCATTTACAGGTGGTATATCGAGCGAATTAATGGAAGCAATCGTATAAAAAGTAATGGATTGAATATCCCGATTTTTACGTTGCATTTCATGGACCAAAAGGACCATTTGGATTGACCTTGCGGTCAATTTATTATATTTTACATCGATAAAGGCAGCTATATTAATCATGATTTCGACTCTTTTTTAATGATTTCTACTAATTCATTTAAATTCTCCAAATTGAACATTTGACCTTTGCGCTTTTGTTCATTTACCTCGTCATTTGCGTATTCAAAACTTGGTGATGCTACAGGGACAAGGACTTGGATTTCTTTCGATCTAGCTGCCATGATACCGCGCATAGATGGAATTTTCCATTCGGCAATCGGTTCTTGGCATCCTAAAACAAGCGGAAGGTTTGCGTTTATATTCGCATTACCTTGCAGCGTTTCTACTTTAATTTGAACGTTCGTCCCATCTATGTTTAAGGCCATCACAGGATTAAAATGTTGCCAATCTAATAAGCTAGCTGTAAATTGATGCACTTGACCCGAATTATAGTCAATCGACTCTTTTCCCATTAAAATAAGATCTACCGGATTCGATTTTACATAATTGGCAATTTCTTGAGCTACTTGAAAAGCATCATTTGCTTTTGCATTTACTCGGATGGCAGAATCGGCACCCAAGGCTAAACATTTCCGAATAATTGGCTCTGAACTCTCAGCTCCTACGTGAAAAATAACAATTTCAACATTTTCAGTAGAGGCCTCTTTAAGTTCAATCGCTCTTGACAATGCATAGTCCTCGTAAGGACCAGTGATAAAGGTTAAGCCATCTAAGTTTACAAAATTGTTGGAACTTAAACTTATCTTTGAAGTTGTGTCTGGGACAACTGATATACAGACTAATATTTTCATAAGGCATTTATTTGTTATGCAAGCATACTAAATTTCTTTATTATGACAATGACTAGGAGAGAATTAATTTTAAAAGAAATTGAAATTCAACCTGAAGAGCCACTTAATTATTATTTATTGGCCTTGGAAGAAAGGCGTGATGCCAATTGGCAAACATGTATTGATCTGCTTAAAAAATTAATAAAGAATCATCCTGCTTATCAACCGTCTTATTATGTTTTGGCAGAAATACATTATCAGTTGGACCAAATAGAAGAGGGCACGCTTATTGCAAAGAAGGGCATGGAAATAGCAAAAGGCCTTCAACAAATGAAGGCCTTGCATGAATTAGAACAACTTATTGAATTAAATGACTAAGATAAAAGAACTTCCTCCAAATCTTTTTCAATCACTAAATTGTCAATAATAAACTTTTGTCTTTCTGGAGTGTTTTTACCCATGTAATAAGTTAATAATTGGGGAATTGTAAAGTCTTTTTCTAAAATAACAGGCTCTAATTTGATATTTTCCCCGATAAATTCTCCAAACTCTTCTGGTGAAATTTCGCCTAGACCTTTAAATCGAGTGATTTCAGGTTTGGGACCTAGCTTTTCGATTGCATTTCGACGTTCCTCATCCGAGTAACAATAAATCGTTTCCTTTTTATTTCTTACACGGAATAGGGGAGTCTCCAGTATGTAGAGGTGACCATTACGTACGACATCTGGAAAAAATTGTAAAAAGAAAGTTAGAATTAGTAGGCGAATGTGCATCCCATCGACATCCGCATCGGTAGCGATAACTATTTTATTGTACCGTAAATTATCTAAACTATCCTCGATATCTAAAGCATGTTGAAGCAAATTAAATTCTTCGTTTTCGTAAACAATTTTTTTAGTTAATCCGAAGCTATTTAAAGGTTTTCCTCGTAAACTAAATACCGCTTGAGTTTGAACATCCCTCGACTTCGTAATACTCCCACTGGCTGAGTCTCCCTCGGTGATAAACAAAATCGTCTCTTGCCGTGAATCTGCTTTTTCATCCGTTAGGTGAATTCGACAATCCCTTAATTTTTTATTGTGAAGGTTCGCTTTTTTGGCACGTTCATTAGCTAATTTCTTAATGCCAGCAATATCCTTTCTTTCTCTTTCGGATTGTAATATTCTTTTTAATAAAGCATCAGCAACCGATGGATTTTGATGTAGGTAATTATCTAATTCTGTTTTGACAAAATCTCCAACGAATGTACGAATAGAAGGCGAAGAGGAATCGGGAGATATATTGGTAGATCCTAATTTGGTTTTGGTCTGTGATTCAAAGACTGGTTCTTGAACCCGAATAGCTATTGCACCCACAATACTTGCGCGCACATCCGACGGATCAAAGTCTTTTTTGAAGAATTCCCGAACAGTTCGCACGATAGCTTCCCGAAAAGCGGCTAAGTGGGTACCTCCTTGAGTCGTATTTTGCCCATTCACAAAGGAATAATATTCTTCCCCGTATTGATTATTGTGCGTTATTGCTAACTCAATATCGCTTCCCTTTAAATGTATGATCGGGTAACGGTTTTCTTCCGCATTTGTCTTTTTCGACAATAAGTCTAAAAGTCCATTTTGAGAAAAATACTTCTCTCCATTAAAATTGATTGTCAATCCAGCATTTAAAAATGCATAATTCCAAAATAAGCTATCTAAAAACTGTGGTATGAAATGATAATTTTTGAAAACCGTGTTGTCAGGCTCAAAACAAATAAACGTACCACTTTTGCTTGTAGAAGGTTCATTGCCTTTGGATTCATTAATCAATTCACCTTTGCTGAATTCTGCCCATTTCGTTAGGCCATCTCGATAGGATTGAACTTTAAAATAATTAGATAGCGCATTAGTAGCTTTAGTTCCCACACCATTTAAACCCACCGATTTTTGAAAAGCTCCCGAATCGTATTTACCTCCTGTATTAATTTTAGAAACGCAATCAATAACCTTACCTAATGGAATACCTCGACCATAATCCCTAACTTCAACCTTTTGATCTGAAATTTTAACATCAATTTGTTTTCCATTGCCCATCATGTGTTCATCGATTGAATTATCCATGATTTCTTTGACTAACACATAAATTCCATCATCCACGGAAGAACCATCACCTAGTTTTCCGATATACATACCTGGGCGAAGCCGAATATGCTCTTTCCAATCTAAGGACCTAATACTATCGTCATTATAAATTGGTGTATTGTTATCCATATTACAATAAATATAAAAGTTATCTAGCTTCAAATATAGCTTATTTTAAACTATTTTTTTATGTAAAATAGGTAAGGAAAAATTGTTTTTTTTAAGTTACTTTGTATTCTTATTCGCTAATTACACATGATCGGTAACCATAAAATGAAAAAAGCTTCCATTGCATTTCTACTTTTAATTCAAACTTTCTTTTCCCATGGTCAATTTATTCCTAACGTAGGATCTATGAATCTAGGCCAAGGAAGTAATGGGTCATATTCAAATCAGCCAAGAACATCGACAAAATCAGGCAAAAGAGATGTGATTTATGCGCCAAAAGAGAAAAGCAATGTTGATTCTATTCGAAGCAATCGATTTACAAATTCTCAAAATTATACGCAATCAATACAGGAAGACACAGCGAAAATTAACTTAAGAAAGAAAATCTTTGGTTTCTCGATTTTCAATAATAAGGGTGGGACATTTGAACCCAATCTGAAAATAGCAACCCCTCAAAATTATATTGTGGGCCCAGATGATGAAATAATTGTGGATATCAATGGATATTCCGAGGAGCATTATAATTTAACGGTTAGTCCAGACGGTTTTGTTAAAATAAACAAAGTTGGTAATGTTTACGTTGCTGGTTTGTCAATAGAAGAAGTAAAAACAAAACTAATTAAGAAACTATCTTCAATTTATGTTGGCCTTAAAAAAGCAGGAACATCTGAAAGTGCAACTAATTTATACGCAAGCATATCATTAGGCAACATACGTACAGTGAGTGTTACTGTTCAGGGAGAGGTAATGTTTCCAGGAACTTATTCAGTTCCATCATTAGCTAGAGTATTTAATGTATTATATCTAGCTGGGGGGCCAAATGAAAATGGTACTTTTAGAGAGGTACAATTAATTCGTCGAAATCGAGTAATTGGAACAATCGATTTATATGATTATTTAACTCAAGGATATTCAAAAAATGATTATTTAATTCATGATCAGGATATCATAAAAGTGGGTGTCTACAAAACAAGAATTGAACTTCGCGGCAAGGTTAAAAGAGCCGGTATTTTTGAAATATTACCTACAGAAAAATTAGATTTTGTTATTAACAATTTCGCGGGAGGGTTTAGTGAAGACGCCTATAAAGACAAGGTTAAAATTGTTAGGTATACGAGTAAAGAACGAAAATTAGTGGATTTAAATGGCGAGGTCTTAAATTCATTCTCGCCTCAGACGGGTGATATTGTACAAATAGATCCGGTTATACTTGATAGATTCGAGAATCGTTTAGAAGTGATAGGAGAAGTATTTCGTCCAGGCATTTTCTCATTAGAAAGCAATCCTACTTTAAAACAACTTATTAATAGTGCAGGAGGATTGAAAGAAAATGCCTTTATTAAGCGTATCAATATTCAACGGTTGGGACCTGATTTGAACCCAATGAATATATCGGTTAACATGCAGGATTTATTAAATAATACCCAAAGTGATATAAACTTACAACGGGAAGATAAAATTTATGTTTACTCCAAGCTTGACCTAAGAGAAGAATATACGGTAACACTACACGGCGAAATAAATGGAAATGGTGAAAATAAAAAGTCAAATCCATTAAATTCAAATTTATCGAATAATGAAAAAGATCGTACTAATTCTAATGTAAGTAATAATCAAGCATTAGAGAATAAAGGATTAGTAGAAGAAACTCGGCCATCAATGACATCAGAATCCGATTCAAATGATCAAGAAGATGACACTGAGAGTGAAATTTCAGAAGATTTAAAATCAAAAAATAGTTCGAATACTTTATTAAATCGTCAGATCAAATTAACTCTTCCATATGTCGAGAAAATGACTGTTGAAGATTTAATTATAAGAGGTGGAGGACTTAGGGAGTCGGCAGCAACTGGATCAGTAGAAGTTGTTCGTAGAAAAAAGAACACGCTGGTAAATCAGGAATCCATTACCTCCCAGATTGCAGAGGTAATTAAGTTCCCTATCAGCAAAAACTTAGAACTTGATCAAACCTCTTCAAAATTTGAATTAGAACCATTTGATGAGGTTTTCGTAAGATCATCGCCTAATTACGAATTACAACAATTTATTACGATTAAAGGTCAGGTATTTTATCCGGGTATTTATGGTCTTGAAAAAAAGGACGATCGAATTAGTGATATAATTAAACGAGCAGGTGGGTTAAATCGTCAGGCTTATCCCCAAGGCGCTAAATTATTACGTATTACTCAAACTTCTGAATCGGAAAAAAGAAGAAAATCGGAACAATTGGCAGATATTCAAGATAATTTTTCGAATGTTAATATAAATAAGGAAAAAGAGAAAATCGTAAATTCAAAACATGAAACAATCGGTATTGATTTAACAGATGCGTTAAATAATCCTGGGGGAGACAATGATTTGTTTTTAAATGAAGGGGATATATTGGATATACCTAAAGAGCCACAAACGGTCAAAGTAACCGGCGAGGTTTTATATCCCAATTCGGTTAAGTACACCTCGCATTACAATGTTAAAGATTATATTTCTCAGGCAGGTGGATTTACTTCTACATCAGCGAGAAAAAGAATTTATGTTCTTTATTCAAATGGATCAGTGAAACGTGCTAAAAATTTCCTTTTTGTGAAATTTTATCCTCGAATTGAAAAAGGTTCTGAAATAATTATTCCTCAAAAAGTTAAAGTTGCAAGCACAAGTCAACAAATTGTTTCCATTGTAGGATTATTGACGGGAACCGTAACTAGTCTAGTAGGTATCATTACTTTAATAAAAGCAACAGCACAATAAATATGACTACTCAAACGAAAGACGAAAATAGTCTAAAAATAATATTCTTAAA